>OGCQ01000028.1_pt1 | contig 296005 bp, 240 predicted proteins | sample 1570161 | NCBI WGS metagenome assembly OGCQ01 (sample SAMEA4384402, study PRJEB24528) | human gut metagenome
GTCGAACTGGTGGAGGAACCGCACGTCGTTCTCGAAATAGAGACGCAGGTCTTTCACGCCGTATTTGAGCATGGCGATACGCTCAATACCCATGCCGAAGGCGAATCCCGCGTATTTTTCAGGGTCGATATCGTTGGCTTTCAGAACGTTCGGGTCTACCATGCCGCAGCCCATGATCTCCAGCCATCCCGTGCCCTTGCAGACCGGACATCCCTTGCCGCCGCAAAGGTTGCACGAAACGTCGACCTCGGCCGAAGGCTCCGTGAAGGGGAAATACGACGGGCGCATGCGGATCACCGTCTGCTCGCCGAAGACCTCCTTGGCGAAGTAGAGCAACGACTGTTTCATGTCGGCGAACGAGACCCCTTCGTCGATGTAGAGACCCTCGATCTGGTGGAAGATGCAGTGCGCGCGGTAGGAGATGGCTTCGTTGCGGAACACGCGGCCGGGGCAGATGACGCGGATGGGGGGCTTCTGGTGCTCCATCGTGCGGACCTGGATCGACGAGGTGTGCGTGCGCAGCAGGATGTCGGGGTCCTTCTCGATGAAGAACGTGTCCTGCATGTCGCGCGCCGGGTGTTCGGGCGGGAAGTTCAGGGCCGAGAAGACATGCCAGTCGTCCTCGATCTCCGGACCGTCGGCCACCGTGTAACCCAGCCGCGAAAAGACCTCGACGATCTGGTTTTTGACCAGCGAGATCGGGTGGCGCGACCCGAGGTGTTCGGCCGAGCCGGGGCGCGTCAGGTCGTCGGTCCGGGGCGAATTGTCCGCCACGGCGTTCTGCAACTCCTCGCGCAGGGAATTGATGCGCACCGTGGCCTCGTTTTTGAGGCGGTTCAACTGCTGTCCCAGGTCGCGTTTGAGCTCGGGAGCCACCGTTTTGAACTCCTCCATCAGGGCGGTCAGCTCGCCTTTCTTGCCGAGGATTTTGATGCGGAATTCCTCGATCTCGGCGGCGGCTTTGGGTTTAAACTCCTCGACACGTCGGAGGAGTTCATTGATTTTGTCGGTCATATTTTGCTCGTGTTTCTTTTTTACCTACTTTTGAGAGATATCTTTGTAACGTGCAAAGTTATAAAAAAATTGAGATATGTTGCGTAAAATCGCTTCATTTGTCCTGACGCTCCTGCTGGCAGCGCTTCCCGTCTCGGCCCAGAAAGTCGGGGTCGTGATGAGCGGCGGCGGCGCAAAGGGGCTTTACCATATCGGCGTCCTGGAGGCGCTCGAACAGAACGGCGTGCCGGTCGATTACGTGGCCGGGACCTCGATGGGTTCGATCATCGCGGCCATGTACGCCGCAGGATACTCTCCGGCGGAGATGCGGGCGATCGTCAGCTCCGGTGTGGTCCGCGACTGGGTTGCGGGGCGCATCGACCCCAACCGTTACATGGCCTACTACCGGCAGCTGGGGAACAATCCCGGCTTCCTGAGCATGCGCATCGACATCGAAGGCCCCGCCGGGAAGCGGCTGCGGGCTCCCCGCAACCTGATCTCCTCGACGCAGATCGACATGGCCCTTACGGAGCTGTTCGCCCCGGCGACGGCCGCTGCGGGCGGTGATTTCGACCGTCTGATGGTCCCGTTCCTCTGCGTGGCCAGCGACATGAACAGCCGCGGGCCGGTGGTGATGCGCCGCGGCGATCTGAGCGAGGCGGTCCGCTCGTCGATGTCCATTCCGCTGGTTTTCAAACCGATGGTGAAGGATTCGATGCTGCTTTACGACGGCGGCATCTACGACAACTTTCCCTGGAAGCCTCTCGACCGGGATTTCCGGCCCGACGTGATCGTCGGGTCGATCTGCACCGAGGGCAACACCCCGCCCAGCGAGCGGAACAACATCATGGATCAGGCCTTCATGCTGGCCATGCACGAAACCGACTACACGCTGCCCGAAGATCGCAGCGTCACGATCCGCCGTGCCGTGGACGTCAACATGCTCGATTTCGACCAGGCCGAAGCGATCATGGATGCGGGTTACGAGGACGCCATGGCCGCCATGCCGCAACTGCTCGAAAAGATCGGGGAGCGGCGCGATTCGGCCTACTACGCCGAGCGCCGCGAGGCGTTCCGCAAGAGATGTCCGCCGCTGGTTTTCAACGACTACAAACTCGAAGGACTGAAATCGGCCCAGCGGGAGTATATCCGCGATTTCGTGCAGGTGGACCGCCGCACGCCGGGCATCCAGCGGCCGATGGGATTCGAGGAGCTGAAAGACAATCTCTACGAGGTGCTTGCCGGCGGCGAATTTACGATGGGTTTTCCTGTCGTGCGCTATGATTCGGTCCGGAAGGGTTATTCGTTCGAAGCCCGGTTCGGCACGCGTCCCAACTTTAAGATCACCATTGGCGGAAACATCTCCTCGACGGCTTTCAACCAGGCCTACATCGGCATTAACCACCACTGGATCGGCCGCGTGTCGCAGCAGTTGGGGGCCGACCTCTACCTGGGCCCGATCTACACGTGGGGCGCCGTCGGCGGCCGCACGGATTTCTACGCCTGGAAGCCGATTTTCCTCGACTATTCCTATAACTTTGCGGTCCGCAACTTCCGCCACGGCTATTTCGGCAACGTCACCAAGGTCCGCAATGCCGAGCAGGTCAAAAACAGCGAGAGCTTCTTCTCCACGGCCGTGGGGATGCCGCTGACCCACCGCAGCGTCCTGACGCTGCGCGCCAACGCCGGACATGTCAATTACCGTTACGATTCGGACGTGCTGTTCGCCGACGACACCGACCATTCGCGCTTTTCGTTCTTCGGCCTGCGGGCCGGGATTGCCCGCAATACGCTCGACAAGTTCCTCTATCCCCGGCGGGGTTCGGACTTGCAGCTCTCGGCCATTTTCGTCACCGGACGCGACAAGTACCAGCCTTACGATTCGGGGCGTTTCATCTCGCGCGAGACCCGCCAGTGGTTCGGCGGGCGTTTCACCTGGGACAAGTTCTTCGACGTGCCGGGGGTCAGCTGGTTTTCGTTCGGTTTCAACGTGGATGCCGTTCTGACGAATCATCCGACGTTCCGGACCGAGTCCGCGACGCTGATGTCGATGCCCGACTACGCTCCCGTGTCGCACATGCGGATGATCTACATGCCCGACTACCGGGCCCGGCGCTTCGTGGCCGGCGGGCTGATGCCGACCTTCGACCTGATGCCCAACTTCTTCTTCCGCACGGGCTTCTATGCCATGTACCGCGACAAGCGCGGCTTCAATCCGCTCGGAGAGCCCGACCGGCGCTGGCACTACGTCGCCGAGGCGTCGTTTGTCTACCACACGCCGATCGGCCCCGTGAGCCTCGCCCTGACGAAATACGAGGTGCAGAACTGGAAGAACATGTACCTGACCTTCAATTTCGGCTATGCGATCTTCGCCCCGAAGGGGACGTTCTATTGATTGGGTTTTAACTTTGAAAACAGAAAAGCGTCCGGGAATTCCCGGACGCTTTTCTTAATTTGGCAGGGCGCGAAACATTGGCTCGGAAATCCGATGACCCGGCATCGCCCTCTAAAACCTGCCTCTTAGCCGGGCGGGAGCGCAGAACCGGACCGGAATCCCGGTGAGTACCCTTCGCCCCTAAAACCCGGCTCTTAGGTGGGAGCGCGAAACCGGCTCGGAAACCCGATGACCTGGCATCGCCCTCTAAAACCCGCCTCTTAGGCGGGCGGCTCTTAGGCGGGCGGGAGCACGGAACCGGATCAGAATTGCAATAACTGCCGATTGCCCCTAAATCCGGCTTCTTAAGCCGGCTACCAGATGATTACGCGCTCTTCTTCGGGCATGAACATGGCGCCGTCGGTGATCGAGAAGGCGTCGTAGAAGTCCTGGAGGTTGCGCAGCGAGGCGTTCACGCGCCATTTGCCCAGCGAATGTACGTCGAGCTTCGTGAGGCGGGCGATCTCCTCGTCGCGGATGTTCTGGGCCCACAGCGTGGCGTAACCCAGGTAGAACCGCTGTTCGGGAGTGAATCCGTCGATCGGGGCGGGAGTCTCCTTGCCTTCGAGCGAGTTGCGGTAAGCCGTGTGGGCCACGCGCAGACCGCCCTGGTCGGCGATGTTCTCGCCCAAGGAGAGGGAACCGTTGGCGAAGACCGCGGGCTGGCCGTCCTTGGCCGGAAGCACCTCGATGGCGTCGAACTGCTTGACCAGAATGTCGGTCTTGGCCTTGAACGCGGCGGCGTCCTCTTCGGTCCACCAGTTGTTCATGTTGCCGTCCTTGTCGAAGTTGCGGCCCTGGTCGTCGAATCCGTGGGTCATCTCGTGGCCGATCACCACGCCGATGGCTCCGTAGTTCACGGCGTCGTCGGCATCGGAGTTGTAGAACGGCGGTTGCAGAATGGCGGCCGGGAAGCAGATTTCGTTGGTCGTGGGGTTGTAGTAGGCGTTGACCGTCTGCGGACTCATGTGCCACTCGTCCTTATCCACGGGTTTGCCCAGCTCGGCGATGTTGTCGGCCGTGTACCATTTGTTGGCCTCGACGATGTTTTCCCAATAGCTCTTGGAGGGGTCGATCGCAAGCGTGGAGTAATCCTTCCACTTGTCGGGATAGCCGATCTTCACGGTGAATGCCGCGAGCTTCTCCTGCGCCTTGGCCTTGGTGGCGTCGGACATCCAGTCGAGGCCGGCGATGTGCTGCGAAAGCGCCGTCTGCAGGTTTTTGACCATCTCCATCATGCGGACCTTGTCCTTCTCGGGGAAGTACTTGGCGACGTACATCTCGCCGACGGCCTCTCCGAGGGTGCCGTTGGGCACCGACATGGCGCGCTTCCAGCGGGGTTTTTGCTCCTGCTTGCCCGACATGGTACGTCCGTAGAAATCGAACGAGGCGTCGATGAAGTCGTCGCTCAGGTAGTTGGCGGCGGCGTCGATGTACTGGGCCGCGAGGTAGTAGCGGATGTCGTCCAGCGGAGCGTTCTTCATCAGCTCGTTGGCGTTGGCCAGGGCCGAAGGGGTCGTCACGATGATCTGGTCGAAGTCGCCGATGCCCATTGCCTTGTAGTATTCGGCCCAGTCGACGGCGTCGTAAGCCTTCTCGAAGTCGGCCTTGGACATGGGGTTGTACATGGCGGGGATGTTGCGCAGCTCGACGCTCGACCAGTTTTTCTCGGCGAGTCTCGTCTCGATCGACATCACGCCGGCGACGGCCTTTTCGATGTCGGCTTCCGGAACGCCCGCCAGCCGGAAGATCTTACCCAGATACTCCTTGTAGGCGGTGCGCATCGACTCGTTCTCAGCGTCGAGGTAGTAGTCGCGGTCGCCCATCATCAGCCCGGGCTGCGAAGCGTAGAGGGCGTTGATGTCGCTGTTCATCAGGTCGGACTGCACGCCTATGCCGAAGAACGGATTGGCGATCGAGGTGTGGAGCCTGGCCACGGCGGCGGTCAGCTGCGCGCGGTCGCCGATGGCGAGGATCTCCTCCACGGCGGCTTTGACCGGGGCGGCGCCCTCGGCGTTCAGGCGCACCGAGTCGAGGCCCATCTTGTAGAGGTCCGAGATTTTCTGCTCGACGCTTCCCGGTTCGGCTTTCTGCTTCGTCATGCCGGAGAAGAGCTCGTTGATACGCTTCTCGTTGTTGTCGCGCAGGATATCGAACGATCCGTAACGTGAATATTCGGGTTTCAGGGGATTGTTCTTCTGCCAGCCGCCCGTGGCGTACTCGTAGAAGTCGGCGTTGGGGGCTACCGACAGATCGAAGTTCGCCATGTCGAGGGCCGGGGTCTTGGGGGTATTCTGGCAGGCTGTCATACAGGCTATCGTTGCTGCGAAGAGAACGTTTTCGATAAGCCGAGAGCAGTGCCGCGCTTGCGCAGGCAATGCCGAGGCGAGAAAAGGTGCGTGAAAACGAATGATTTTTTTCATATTGTTCGGGGTTTTTAGGAAACGGGGACCTCCGGACAAACCGGAAGCCCCCGTTCGGATGATTGTTTCGCGGGACGTCCGGTCTATTCGCGGATAGCCGCAACGCCGGGCAGGTCGCCGAACTCGATGTATTCGAGCAGCGCACCGCCGCCCGTCGAGATGTACGATACCTGGTCGGCCAGGCCGAACTTGTTGATGCAGGCTACCGAGTCGCCGCCGCCGATGAGCGAGTAGGCGCCCTTCTTGGTGGCCTCGGCGATGGCCAGCGCCACCTCTTTCGAGCCGGTTGCGAACTTGTCGATCTCGAACACGCCCACGGGACCGTTCCAGAGGATGGTCTTGCAGTTCAGGATGTGGTCGCGGAAAGCCTTCTTGCCTTCGTCGGCGATGTCGACACCCTCCCATCCGTCGGGAATGTTGTTGGCCGGGGCGACATTCGTGTTGGCGTCTGCCGAGAATGCGTCGGCGATCAGCGCGTCGGGGGACATCACCAACTCTACGCCTTTCTTCTTGGCCAGCTCGAGGATCTCCAGCGCTACGGGGAACATGTCGGGCTCGCAGATCGAGTCGCCGACCTTGCCGCCCTGTGCGGCTGCGAAGGTGTAGGTCATGCCGCCGCCGATGACGATCGAATCGACCTTCTCGATCAGGGCTTTGATGACGCCGATCTTCGACGACACTTTCGAGCCGCCGATGATGGCGCAGAACGGATGTGCCGGGGCCTCCATCAGCGAGGAGATGGCCTTCACCTCTTTCTCCATCAGGTAACCGAACATCTTGTCGTTGGGGAATTTCTTGGCGATCAGGTAGGTCGAGGCGTGCTTGCGGTGGGCCGTGCCGAAGGCGTCGTTGATGTAGCAGTCGGCGTACGAAGCGAGCTTCTGGACGAACTCCTTCTGCGGACCCTCTTTCAGGGCTTTCTTGGCGGCGTCCTTTTCCTCCTTGGTGGCGTCTTCGGCCAGACCGCGGGGCTTGCCCTCCTCCTCGGCGTAGAAACGCAGGTTCTCGAGCAGCATGACCTGTCCGGGTTTGAGGGCTTTGGCCATTTCGGCAGCCTTCTCACCCATGCAGTCGCCGGCGAACTCGACCTTCACGCCGAGGTTCTTCTCGACGGCGGGAACGATCTGCTCGAGCGAGTACTTGGGATCGGGATTCTTCTTGGGGCGTCCCATGTGCGACATCAGGATCACCGAACCGCCGCCGGCGAGCACCTTTTTGACGGTGGACATGGCGGCGCGGATGCGCGTGTCGTCGGTCACTTCGCCCTTCTCGTTGAGGGGCACGTTGAAATCCACGCGGATAATCGCGCGTTTGCCTTTGAAATCGTAGTTGTCGATCGAGATCATAGCTGTTTGATTTTTAAGTATTTTGTTGAAATGATTTCCGGTAAGTCCTAATCCGGGACAAATTTATGAAAATTTTCAGTAAATCTGTTATTTCGCTAACGGAAAAAACTCAATACTTGTACCGAATCCATTTGAACAGCTCTTTGAGCGACGGTTTTTTGCCGTACATGAAGATACCCACGCGGTAGATCTTCGATGCGACCCACACCATGCCCACGAACGAACCGTAGAGCAGCACGAGCGAGAGGACGATCTCCCACAGCGGAATGTCGTAGGGGATGCGGGCCATCATGACGATCGGCGACGTGAAGGGGATGATCGAGAACCAGAAGGCCATCTGCGAATTGGGGTCGCGGATCACGACGAACATCATCAGCAGGGCCAGGATGATCGGCAGCGTGATGGGCATTTGCAGCTGCGAGGCGTCCTGCACGTTGTCCACGGCCGAACCCACGGCGGCGAACATCGCCGAGTAGAGCAGGTAGCCGCCGAAGACGAACAGCAGCAGGCTGGCGAAGATTTTGATAATGTAGCCCAGGTCGGTCATGGCGGCCACGGCCTGCAGCATCTCGGGATTCATGTCGGTCATCGAAGCCGCGTCGGGCATGCCCTGCTGCATGGCCTGGGCGCTTGCCATCACGTCTTCGGGCATCAGGTGGGGCATCACGAGGGCCCCGACGCCGGCGATCAGCACGCCCCAGATCAACACCTGCACGATGGCCACCGAGGCCACGCCGAGGATTTTGCCCATCATCAGGTCGAACGGGCGGACCGACGAAACCATCACTTCCAGCACCCGGTTGTTCTTCTCCTCGATCACCGACTGCATGACCATCGAGCCGTAGATCAGCAGGAACATGTAGAGGATGAAGCCCAGGACATACCCCACGCCCGTGGCCACGGCCGACGACTGCGCCTGCGTGTCCTCCTCCTGCGACTTGTCGTTGCGGAAGGTCTGCATATTGACCTTGGTTTTGACCTGTTCGAGAATCTGCGAGAGGTTTTCGATGTTGTAGGCTTTGAGTTTCTCGGCTTCGAGGATGCGCTCGATCTGTCCCGTGATGTTGCTTTCGAGGGAGAGCGACGACGACGAATTGGCGTAGAGCCGGACGTTGTTGGGGTTTCCCAGGATGTCGCCGCCGATCCAGAGCACGCCGAATTTGTCGGTCAGCTCCCTGCGGGCCTCCTCGGTCGGGAGCTCCGTGGCCTCGAAGCGGATCTCCTCGTCGCTTTCGAGTTTCGGGGCTATCAGGCCGCTTTCGTCGATGACGGCGATGACCTTCTCGTCGCCCCGCGAAAACTGCATGATGAGCGCCGGGGCGGCCATCAGGGCGATCATCAGCAGCGGCATCAGCAGCGTGGTGATGATGAAGGATTTTTTGCGTACGCGCTCGTTGAACTCGCGCTGGATGATGATGGATATGTTCGACATGGCTTTTCTGTTTTAGAGTTTGCCGTTCACGGCTCTTATGAAAATGTCGTTCATCGAGGGGATGATCTCGCGGAACGAGCGCAGTTCGACGGCCTCGTTGACGGCGGAGATAACCCCGCGCACCTCGGCGTCGTTGTCGACGTGGAGTTTGAGCATCCGGTAGACCGACTCCTCCTGCGTCCCGTCGAGGATTTCGCAGCGTCCGGCGACGGCCTGCCGCAGGACGGCTTCGTCGCCCCGGTAGGCCACCTCGAAGATGTTCGATCCGTGACGGCGGCGGATGTCGTCGACCTTGCCCGAGAGGATGTTGCGCGACTTGTTGATGAGCGTGATGTGGTCGCAGATCTCCTCCACGGAGGACATGTTGTGCGTCGAGAAGATGACCGTAGCCCCCTTGTCGCGCAGTCCCAGGATTTCGTCTTTCAGCAGGTTGGCGTTGATGGGGTCGAATCCCGAAAAAGGTTCGTCGAAGATCAGCAGCTTGGGCTCGTGGAGCACCGTGACGATGAACTGCACCTTCTGGGCCATACCCTTCGAGAGCTCCTCGACCTTCTTGTCCCACCAGTCCTGAATGCCGAATTTGATGAACCACTCCTTCAGCCGTACGACGGCTTCGCGGCGTGAAAGTCCTTTGAGGCGTGCGAAGAAGACGGCCTGTTCGCCGACTTTCATCTTTTTATAGAGGCCGCGCTCCTCGGGGAGGTAGCCGATGCGGTAGACATCTTCCGGGGCGATCTCGCGGTCGCCGAACAGCACACGGCCCGAATCGGGCGCCGTGATGCGGTTGATAATGCGGATCAGGGTCGTTTTGCCCGCTCCGTTGGGCCCCAGCAGTCCGTAGACCGAGCCCTGGGGGATGGCGAGCGATACGTCGTCGAGCGCCGTGTGCGAAGCATAGCGTTTGGTGACGTGTTCTACTGTGAGTAAATCCATAGTCGCAGAATATTTGTTTTTCGGATCGTTACGGCGACAAATATAGGAACAAATTTTGAATATCAAAAAATATTTATCGTTTTTCGATAAATTTCTGCATCCGGGGCTTTGCAGAATCCCCGGAGCCGCTTCGGAGTGCGGTTCGGCAAAGTCCGGACGGGTTTGGCGTTGCACGCTCCTTTCACTATATTTGACGCTGTGAAGGAGTCGAAATTCGTCAAAACAAAGATGGTCGCGGGCTATGTCCTGCTGATCGCGGTCTGTGTGCTCGCGGTGGGGTATGTCTACCGGGTCGTGGTCCGTTTTTCCGCTCCCGACAGCAATTACGTGCTGCTGCAGACCAAACACAGCGCCGTCAACAGAACCCTTTACCATCTCTATCAGGCCGAAAGTTACGGGCAGCTGATGATCGCCGGCTACCAGTCCTACGAGGCGCGTTACAAACGCGAATTGCGTACCGTAAGGGGCTGCATCGACTCGCTGCGGTCGCTGACGGGCGACCGGGATTCGTTGCAGACGATGCGCCTGGACAGCATCACGCGGCTGCTTGCCGACAAGGAACGGCGCACGATGAGCCTGCGGAGCACGATTCGCGCCGGTTCCACGGCCAGTCTGCTGGACAAGAACATCCGCGACCTGATCGGTCCTCAGCAGGGGATCGTGGCCGACACGACGCCGTTCCGCCGCGTCGTGAGGCTGGACACGACGGCGGTGCCGCGCTCCCGGCGGCGTTTCCTGCAACGGCTGGGCGATCTGTTCAATCCGCCGGAGGAGGATTCGAGCGTGGTGATCTCCCGCCGCGAACTGGTGGCCCCCGTGGTGCCCGCCGGATCGGTGAAGGATACCATTACGCTGGTGCTGAGGGCTTTGCAGGACAGCGTTACGAGCAATCGCCTGGGCATCTACGACCGGGCGTGGCAGGAGGGACTGCGGCTGAGTTACAGCAACGAGCTGGTCAACACGAAGATATACCGCCTGATCATGGATTTCGAGGCCGAGGATACGGAGTTCCTGATGCGGCGCATCGAACGCACGGAGGCTTTTCGCCGAAGGTCGTCGCGCGTGCTGGGAGGCGTGACCGCCGGGGCCGTGGTGCTCGTGCTGTTGTTCGTCGGGATATTGTGGCGCGACATCAGCCGCAGCAACCGCTACCGCCGGGAGCTGGAGCAGGCCAACCGCGACAAGGAGGCGCTGCTGGCCGCCCGCGAGAAGCTGATGCTGGCCATCACGCACGACATCAAAGCCCCGCTGGGATCGGTGATGGGCTATATCGACCTGCTTTCGCGGCTGACCGCCGATAAGCGGCAGGAGCTTTACCTGCACAACATGAAGGAGTCCTCCGAGCACCTGCTGGCATTGGTCAACAGCCTGCTGGATTTCTACCGGCTGGATATCAACAAGATCGAGGTGGCCCGGGTGGCTTTCAGTCCCGCGCAGCTGTTCGAAACGATCCGGGCCGGATTTGCCGCCGCGGCCGCGGCCAAAGGGCTGAAACTGCGTCTGGAGGCCGAACCCGACGCCGCGCGGACGGTGACGGGGGATGCTTTCCACATCCGGCAGATCGCCGACAACCTGGTTTCAAACGCTTTGAAATTCACCAACAAAGGTTCCGTGACGATCCGTGCCGACGTTCGGCAGGGACGGCTGGTGTTTTCCGTCCGCGATACGGGCCGCGGCATCGGCCGCGAGGAAAAGGAACGGATCTTCGGGGAGTTCGTGCGTCTGAGTTCGGCGCAGGGCGTCGACGGGTTCGGATTGGGGCTGTCGATCGTCGATCGTCTCGTGAAGTTGCTCGGAGGGACCATTTCGCTCGAAAGCCGCCTCGGCGAGGGGAGCCGGTTCATCGTGTCGGTCCCCGTCGGGGAGGCCGGGCCTGCGGCGGTGCAGGAGGTCCGGGAGCTGGCTCCTCCGCAGCCGGGACTGCGTGTGCTCGTGGTCGACGACGACCCGTTGCAACTGGAGATGACCGCCGCGATGTGCCGCCGGGCAGGGATCGGGACCGAGTGCTGTCAGTATCCCGAATATGTCGCCAGGTTGGTCGCCGACGAACGGTTCGATCTGGTGCTGACCGATATACAGATGCCTTCGGCCGACGGATTCAGCGTGCTGAAAGCCGTGCACGGGGTCGATCCCGCATTGTGCGTGGTCGCCGTGTCGGCCCGCGGGGAGCTGGACGCTGCGGATTTTACGGCCCGCGGATTTGCGGGGTGCCTCCGCAAACCGTTTACTTACAGCGAACTGGTCGCAGTGGTGCGTGCGGCCTGCGGCGGGGCGGCTGCGGAAGGGGATGAACCGACGGTTCCGGCGTCGGGGACGAATTTCGACCCCCTGACGGCCTATGCGGGGGACGATGCCGGTGCGGCGCGGAATATTCTGGCCTCTTTCGCCGAACAGACTGCGGCCAATGTCCGGGAGCTCGAAAAGGCGGTCGGAAGCGGCGATGCGACAGCGGTAAGGGCCCTGTCGCACAAGATGCTGCCGATCTTCACGATGCTCGGTGTGGCGGAAGTCGCCGACATCCTGCGCCGGGCCGAGAACCACGAAGGGCCCCTGACCGACACGCTGTGCGGTGAATTGCGCGCGGCGGTCGAAAAAATCCGCGCGATTGTCGCGGAAGCCGAAAAAACGGTAACTTTGTAGCGTTATGGAAGAGCGTATTCTGATCGTAGACGACGACATCACCTTTGCCCTGATGCTGCGCACATGGCTTTCGAAGCGCGGTTTCGGGGTCGAGACCGCCTCATCGGCGGCGGCGGCCCGCACGGCCCTCGGAGCCGGCGCATTCTCGTTGGTGCTGAGCGATATGCGTCTGCCCGACGAGGACGGAATCGCCCTGCTGCAATGGATGGCCGGGGCGGGCGTGACGGCGCCGGTGATCGTGATGACGAGTTACGCCGAGATACAGAACGCCGTGCGGTGCATGAAACTCGGCGCCCGCGACTATGTGGCCAAGCCGGTGAATCCCGACGAACTGCTGAAAAAGATCCGCGAGGCGCTGGACACGCCTGCGCCGAAAACCCCGGCGGCAAAACCGGCCCCGCGGCCCGCGAAAGGGAGTCCGGCGGAGGCGCTCAACTACATAGAGGGGCGCAGCGACGCCGCGCGGCAGTTGTACGAACACATCCGGCTGGTGGCTCCGACCAATATGTCGGTGCTGGTGAACGGCGAGAGCGGCACGGGCAAGGAGCATGTGGCGCAGTTGGTCCACCGGGAGAGCCGGCGGGCCGGAAAACCTTTCGTGGCGGTCGACTGCGGAGCCATCCCCCGCGAACTGGCGGCTTCGGAGTTCTTCGGGCACGTCAAAGGTTCGTTCACCGGAGCCCTTTCCGACAAAATGGGCGCTTTCGAAGCGGCTGACGGCGGCACGCTTTTTCTCGACGAAGTGGGCAACCTCACCTATGAAACGCAGGTGCAGTTGTTGCGCGCCCTCCAGGAGCGGCGCATCCGGCCCGTGGGCAGTAACCGGGAGATTCCCGTCGACATCCGCCTCGTGGCCGCGACCAACGAAGACCTCGAAGCGGCCATCGCACGCGGGACGTTCCGCGCCGACCTCTACCACCGCATCAACTCCTTCACGCTCCGCATGCCCTGCCTGCGGCAGATGCGCGAGGATATACCGCTCTACGCCGATTTCTTCCTCGACCAGGCCAACCGCGAACTGGACAAGCGGATCGTGGGATTCGACCCGGCGGCCGCGGCGGCCCTCACCGCCTATGACTGGCCGGGCAACCTGCGCCAGTTGCGGAACGCGGTGCTCTCGGCGACGCTGCTCGCCGCGGGCGAATACGTCACCTGCCGGGACCTGCCGGAGGAGATTACGGGCGGCCCGGCCGCGGAATCCCCTGCGGCGCCCCTTCCGCTGCGCGACCGTGCGTCGGAGGAGGAGCAGATACGCCGCGCCCTCGCGGCGGCCGGCGGCAACAAGTCGCAGGCGGCAAAACTGCTCGGCATCGACCGCAAGACGCTCTACAACAAACTGCACCTCTACGGCATCGAATAGCGCCGTTCTACACTCCGGGTGTGGAATTATTCCACACTCCGCACTCCGGTTCCACACTTTTTCCACATGTTCCGGATTTTTGGCACATTGTATTTTCCGTTGAAATACAGTGTGTTGTCTGTTTTCTACCTGCATGGCATACGGCTTGAACTTCAAAAGAACAGAAACGGAATGGAAACAAACCGCAGAACTGAGAAAATGAAGTTTAACCACTAATTCTTAAAGCTATGAAAAAGACAGTTGTAATGATGGCCGCGATGATGATGATGGCCGGCGGTATGGCATTTGCCCAGCAGCCCGAACAGCCCGAAGCTCCGAAGCAGGAGAATCCCGCACCCGAGCAGAAGCCCGATGAGAAGTCGGAACCGACGAAGAAGGACGAGCCCGAAAAGACGGAGAAGACCGAGGGCCTGACCTATGACATGTTCATTCGATAGCCGTCTGTCCGGAATCATTTAGTTAAACGATTGTTTGCCTGGTACCCTGCCTTCGGGCGGGGTATTTTTTTGGCGGCGGGGCGCTTGTCGTGCTCCGTTCCGATGTGCCGCACTCCATATCCGACGAACGGCGCCCTCCGACTGTCGGAAGGCGCCGTTCATTCGTCCGCGGCCGTGCGTCACGGCTGCTGCATCCACTCCACGTTCGGGGCGTCGCTGAAGAGCAGGTTCAGCGGCCGGGGAAGGCTCGCGGCGTCGGTCGCAAAGAGGAATCCGACCTTGTCGAGCGGCACCGAGAGGAACGTCGTCGAGGGATAGCCGCCGATGAGGTTCACCTCGTCGAGCAGCGACCAGACGAAGATTTCGAACGGCATCTGTCCCGGCAGGAGAGTCAGTCCCGGGAACCGCTCTTCGTAGTCGGACGACGAGTTGTCCGCCGGGTGGGGTTTGAAGAACACGTCGTATTCGCTGCCGTACTGGTCCATGATGCGCCGGACGTAAGCGGCCTGCTGTTGGCGGCTCTCGTCGGTGGTGTGGCTCGTGCCGAGGATGATGAGATTGCCTTTCGGCGAGGCGTCGAACAGGGCTTTGAACCGGTCATAGTCGAAGTTGGCCATGCGGTAGAACTCCTTCTTGGCCTCTTCCGGGAGGGCCGTCAGCAGTTCGTAGGGCTGGACGCTCTCCATCTTCATCTCGGCCAGCTTTTGGGTCATGAAGGGCCCCGACGACTCCATCAGGGAGGCGTTTTGGAGCATCAGCCGGTAGTTGGGGCGCGTCGAGAGGTAGGCGATCCACTCGTCGGAAACGAGGTCCTGCGGGGCGCGGGTCTCGGGATAACGGCCGCCGTGGTTCCAGTCGAGGGCCTCGACCCGGGCGGCGTAGTCGTTCCAGTTCTGCTCGGCCGTGGCCGGATCGCCGAAAAATTTATAGAAGTTGTTGTAGGTGCCCGTGCCGTCGGAGAGCATCGTCACCTTCACGCGGGCCGAGTCGATACCCTGCTCGACGAACCAGTCGTAGCCCGCCCGGCAGGCCAGGTCGGTGACATAGAGCCCGAATACGGCCGTGGGGTCTTCGGCGTTGATCTCCAGAATGCGGCGTTTCATCTGCTCGCTCATTGCGTAAATCTCCTCGGTCGTGGCTCCGGCGTTGGGGTTCGCGGCGGTGAAAACCGTGGCGTAGTCCGGGAACAACTCCGGGTCGTAGGTCTGGGGACGCTCGTAGAAGAAGTAGCTCGGTTTGTCGTGCGAGAGCAGGTGCAGGCCCGAATAGAGGGCCGGCATCGTGCCGAATGCGGCGTAGAAATAGTAGTCCGGGGAGTCGAATCCCGTGTCTTTGGCGCTCTGCGAGAGGGTGAAGACGGAGGTCTTTCCGTTGCAGATGAAAAGCAGCAGCGCGCTGCGGGCAGGGCCCGGATTCGCGGCGAAAGTCACGTCGATTTCGGAATATCCTTCGGGTCCCTCTTCTGCGGAGAGGGTCACCCAGTCGGGCCGCTCGTCCCCGCCGTAGTTCCCTGCCGAGAGGATGACGGTCCACGGTGCCGGGGCGTTTACGGTGATTTTTCCGCTGCGGGCCAGGTAGTCGAGCGAAAGGAATTCGGCGCCGTCGTTGATGCGGACCTCCGAAGTCTTGTCGTCGGAGCAGGCCCACGCTCCTGTCAGGAGGGTGAACATCAGGAAAAGGCGAAATAGTCGTTTCATATCAGGAGATGTATTTGGGTTTTCAGTACTTTTTGCTAAATGCGTTCGCCCGGGGATTACTGCATTGCAAATGCAAGATTCAGGCCGATCGGACTATTTTTGTGGAAGAAATGACTACTCCGGGGGCATGCATCAAAAAAGCGGAGCGCTCAGGCGTTCCGCTTTTTCTTCATCCGTTCGAGGTGTTCGCGCAGGTGTTCGCTGAACTCCTCGCGGCGGTGTTTGAGGTTGGCCCTCCACCCCTGCCAGCGGGTATAGCGCAGGCGCTTCTCGGGATAGATGTCCCGGATCGTGACCAGGATGCCCGTCTCCTCCACCCCGCCGAAATCGGGATTCGACACCGTGTCGAAGACCCGCATCGTGGGCGAAAGGTTCATATAGGCGTTGATAAGCGGCGGGATATTTTCGTTGAATTCGCGGATCTGCTGGATCAGGATGCGGTAGTTCTCCATGTAGGTCGCGCCGCAGAACAGCTCCTCGTAGTAGGGATCGTCGAGGTCGAGGTCGATCGGGTGGATGCCCTCCACCAGCTTGTCGCGGTCGGGGAAGTAACGGCGCAGGAACCAGATCAGCGCGTTGCGCGCCACCGATTTGTAAGAGGTGTACATCGTGACCTTGCCGAAGAGGTATTTGGCCCTGGGATTCAGTACGATCAGCGCCCCGAGTCCGTCCCAGAGGTTGTCCAGCGCATAGATGCTTTTGGCATTGCCGCGGGCCTGGTAGGCGGGCTGCACGAACGAACGCCCCAACTCGATGGTCCGGGGCAGGAATTTCTGGCGGAAGCGTTCGCTGAAACGGAAATAGTGTTCGGTCGAGAGATGGCGGGGATTGGGCGTGGTGCAGACGATGAAGCGGTATCCGCCGATGATCTCCTGCGCCGCAGGGTCCCAGACGATCAGCTGGTAGTAGCCGTCGCCGGCGAGGTCCTCCTCGTCGATGTCCACCTCCTGTCCCGTGCCGCCTCCGGCGCCTCGGAAGGCGACTTCGCGCAGGCGTCCCACCTCGCGCATCAGCGCAGGGCATTCCGAGGCTGCGAAGATGTAGATCTCGTTGCCTGCCTTGTTCGTGTCGCGCATCTTGCGGGCGGGTGTCAGTTCCGCGAGCAGCGACTCCCGGTCGACGGGTGCTATAATGGGGGCCATCTCTTTCTGTTCCATAGACGGGGCAAAAATACCAATTTTACCGCTACTTTGCCGGGGTGTCGAGCTTGTTTTTCAAAAAATACGCTTTTTTGCGTACTTCTTCCGTCTGTTCGTGCAGCGAACCGTAACGTTGCAGGTCGGCTACGGGAATCGGGTCGCCGACGACGATGCGGAAGTGTTTGCCCTTCTGCGAGAACATCTCGTCGGGCAGCCACAGCATCTCGATATTGAATTTGATTCCCAGCGCCTTGCGGATACGGTAAACGCGGTAGAAGAAATTCGACAGTTCGCCTTCGACGAAGACCGGGACGATCTGCCGCTGCGAGGCGTAGGCTTTTTTCAGAAAGCTGATTTTCCACGTGGGATCGGTGATCTCGCCGTCGATGCAGCGCGAGCAGAGGCCTGCGGGAAAGGTCAGGATCGGCCGCTCGCCGAAGAACTCCTCGTCGAATTTGCGGGCGTAGGCCGTGCTCTGCGAACCGTGCTTGTTTACCGGAATCCACAGCGGACGCAGCGGTTCGAGGTGCATCAGGAGGTCGTTGACCACCACCCTCGCGTCGCCGAAACGGTCGATCAGCTTGTCGGCCAGCATCATGCCGTCCATGCCCCCGAACGGGTGGTTCGAGGCGAAGAGGTAGCGTCCTTTGGGGTCGAGTTTCTCGAGTCCCTCGATCGAATAGGTGACCTGCCATTCGCGGAAGCATGCGCGGATGAACTCCTGCGGCGGCAGGTTCCAGTAGTGTTCGAGGATATAGTTTATCTCGTTTTCGTGAATGGTCCGGCGCAGCCAGCCCACAACCGGACGCGGAATCCAACGGGCCAGTCGCGGGGCCTTCTTCCTGAGTATGGCGCCGATGTCGATTTTAGGCATGAAATGTTCGCAAATTATAATCACAAATATAGGCATTCTTTTTTGAAAAATCCCTAACTTTACACCCAAATAGACCTTTGCAAACAATCGTTATGTCTCAATATCATACTCCCGTACTGCTGGAAGAGTCTGTGGCACTGCTCGGTATCGATCCGGCGGGCACTTACGCCGACCTCACTTTCGGCGGAGGCGGCCATTCGCGCCGAATCCTCGCCGAGCTGGGGCCCGACGGGCGCCTTTATGGCTTCGACCAGGACCGCGACACGCTGGAGAACCGTCCCGACGATGCGCGGTTTCATTACGTGGAGAGCAATTTCCGGTTCCTGCGGGGCGCGCTGCGGCTGCGGGGCGTCGTGGAGGTGGACGGCATCCTGGCCGACCTCGGCGTCTCGTCGCACCATTTCGACGCCGTCGAGCGGGGCTTTTCGTTCCGCGGAGACGCGCCGCTCGACATGCGCATGAACCAGCGGGGGCGGCTGACGGCGGCGGATGTCGTGAACAACTATACCGCGGAGGAGCTGACCCGCATTCTGGGCGACTGGGGCGAGATCGAAACCCCGTGGAAGGTCGCCAACTGCCTGGTGAAGGCCCGGGCCGCGGAGCCCGTGACCACCACGGCGCAGCTGGTCGGGGCGGTGAAGCCCTGCACCCCCCGGAAGGACGAATCCAAATTCCTGACAAAACTTTTCCAGGCGCTCCGCATCGAGGTCAACGGCGAGATGGAGGCGCTGAAAATGGCCCTGGAACAGAGTCTCAAAGTGCTGAAACCCGGCGGGCGGCTGGTGGTGATCTCCTACCACTCGCTCGAAGACCGGCTGGTGAAGAATTTCATGCGCAGCGGCAATTTCTCGGGGACGGTCGAAAAGGACTTCTTCGGCCGTCCGCAGGTGCCGTTCGACGCCCTGACACGCAAGGCCGTGACCCCTTCGGCCGAAGAACTCGACCGCAACCCCCGTTCCCGCTCGGCGAAGCTCCGGGCGGCCGTAAAACGCTGATACGATGTACCGCGACCACGAATTCGACCCCGTAACCCCCGAGGAGCAGGTCCGCCGCGAGCAGGAGGAGGAGTTCGCGCGCCGTGTGCGCCGCGAAGTGCTGCGCATGGAGCGCGGCGAGGCGGAGGAGGACATCCGTGCCGACGAGGAGCGGGAGGCCGAAGAGCGCGCCGAAGCCGAGGAACGCGAACGCAGGGAGAGCCGCCGCAGGGCGAGCACCTTCTGGCAGTTGTTCTCGGGCTCGATCCTCGTGCGCGAGGGCGTCTCGAAATATTACCCCTACATGCTGACCATTGCGGGCATGTTCTTCCTGAGTATCATGGTGATGTTCTGGTCGCTGCATCTCGACATGCGCTACACGCGCCTCGAACGCGACGTGCAGAAACTCCGCGAACGCTCGATCCGCCTGCAGGAGCAGCGTTACCAGCGCACGACCCATTCGGCCATCGTCCGGCAGCTGGAGGCGCGGGGCATCGAACTCTACGACCCGCTCGCTCCGGGTGAAATCATTGACAATTAGGCGGCGATGAAACAGGAACGGTCGAAGGTAAAAAGCGATATCCTGCTGCGGGTGAGGCTTCTGTACGTGCTTTTCATCCTCGCCGGGGGCATTGTGCTCGCACGGCTCGTCTGGGTGCAGCTGTTCAGCGCGGAGGTGGCTTACAATGCCGACCGTCTCGCCGGTCGCATCTTCACCGAGGAGGTGATCCCGGCCCAGCGGGGCAGCATCCTTTCGCGCGACGGCGAACCGCTGGCCACGTCGATCTTCCGCTATCAGGCCGCCTTCGACTTCGCTTCGCCCGGACTCGATTCGCTCAAAACATTCCACGAACAGGCCGACTCGCTGGCCAAACTGCTGTCCGCCTTTTTCCGGGACAAACCCGCTTCGGCCTACTCGAAGAAGTTCCGCGACGAACACGCCCGCCGCTACCGGCTGGTGAACGCCCGCGACACCTCCTACCTGCGTTCCGAAGGGTGGTTCTCGCGCATGATGGACCGCATGCGGGGCGAGGAGTGGGTCAAACGCCGCATTTACGACACGATCCGCGACCATACGCCCGTGAACATCTTCCCCCGGGAGGTGGATTTCGCCGAGTGGGAGACGCTCCGGCGTTATCCGCTGCTGAACTGGAATATGGGCATGGTCTACCGGCTCATCGAGCGCGACGAACGCATCTACCCGCAGGGCGAACTGGCCCGCCGCACCATCGGACTGACGGGCGACAAGGGTAATTACGGTATCGAGGAGGCTTACCGCGAGGAGCTGGCCGGACGCGACGGCAAGGCTGTGCGGCAGCGTATCGCCCGCGGATTTTACGGACGGGTGGCGGGCGGCGACCATGTGGACCCGGTGGACGGCTACGACGTGGTGACGACGCTCGACCTCGACCTGCAGGATGTGGCCGACAAGGCCCTGCGACGCCAGTTGGAGCGGCAGAACGCCTTGTGGGGTACGACGATCGTGATGGAGGTCCGCACGGGCGAGATCCTGGCGATGGTAAACCTCGGGCGCAATGCCGACGGGACTTTCGCCGAACGCGAGAATTACGCCCTGGGGCGCAGCATGGAGCCGGGTTCGACGTTCAAACTGGCGACGATGCTCACGCTGCTGGACGATGCCGGAATGCGGCCTTCGACGGTCTACGACACCCATAACGGCGACCCGGTGACGGTGGGTCCGGCCAAGAACATCCGCGATTCGCACCGCGGCGACCACGAGATCGACTTCCGGCGCGCCGTGGCCTCGTCGTCGAACGTCTATTTCGCCAAGGCGATCTGGGACCGTTACGGAATCACGGGCAAGAAACAGGAGTACAGCGATTTTCTCCATAAGGAGCTGCACCTGGGCGAAACCGTCGGGCTGGAACGCCTCGGCGAGCGGAAACCCTCGATCACGACCGACTGGAAAGTTCCCGACCCGGGCGTCATGCTGGTCAAGATGGCCTACGGTTACCGTGTGCGGATGGCCCCGATCCAGGTCATCACCTTCTACAACGCCATCGCCAACGGCGGGAAGATGATCTCTCCGGTGCTGGTGCGCGAACTGCGCCGCGGCGAGCGGGTCGAGGAGGAGTTCGAGAGCCGGACCATCGCTTCGTCGATCGCCTCGCGGTCGGCTTTGCGCGAGGTGCATGCCTGTTTGCAGGCGGTCTGCACGGAGGGTACGGCCAGCGCATTCTTCCGCGACACCACCCATGTCCGTGTGGCGGCCAAGACCGGTACGGCGCAGATCACCGACGCCCGCAGCCGCGAGGGGCGTTACTACCTGGGCTCGATGGTCGCCTATTTCCCGGCCGACGAACCCCGCTATACGGTGCTGACGACCATCGAAACCCGTGCGCAGGCCGGAAAAGCCTACTACGGAGGTCCGCTGGCGGGCCCCGTCGTGAAGCGCATGGTCGACTACATTTACAACCGGGGCCACGACTGGTATGCCCGGATCGACGACGACGGACCGCGCCGCTATCCCGAGCGGATGAAGGGCGGCGACATCGCCCAGATCCGCCGCGTGGCCGACCGTCTCTCGCGCCGCACCTCGTTCGACAGCCGTACGGGGTGGGGGCGCGCCTCGGTGGACAGCCTTGCGAACGTTTCGATCACGAGCCTGCCCGACGACCGGAGCGTGATGCCCGACGTGCGCGGCATGGGGCTCAAAGACGCCCTCTTCATCCTCGAAAGCCGCGGCCTGAAGGTCCGCTTCACGGGGCAGGGAGCCGTAACCCAGCAAACGATCTCCGCCGGAACCCGCATCGTGCCGGGAACGGCGGTAACCATAACGTTGAAATGAGATGAAAAAACTTTCTGAACTGCTGAAAAATACGCCGGTCGGGGCGCTGCACGGCGACGGTTCGGCGCCGGTCGCCGGGCTGGCCTACGATTCGCGGGCGGTGAAGCCGGGCGACTGCTTCTTCGCCGTGCCGGGGACGCAGAGCGACGGCCACGACTATATCCCGATGGCGGTTGAAAAAGGAGCCGCCGCGGTAGTCTGCGAACGGATGCCCGAGACGGCGGCCGAAGGTGTCGCGTATGTCGTGGTCGAAGACTCGGCGGGGGCGATGGCCGACATGGCGGCGGCATTCTACGGCTATCCGAGCCGCGAGCTGAAGCTGGTGGGTATCACCGGGACCAACGGCAAGACCACGACCGTGACGCTGTTGTACGATCTCGTGCGGGCCATGGGCTACAAGGCCGGGCTGATCTCGACGGTCGTTTACAAAATCGACGGCCGCGAGGTCGAATCGACCCACACGACCCCCGACCCGATCCGTCTGAACGCCATGATGCGCGAGATGGCCGACGCCGGGTGCGAATTCTGCTTCATGGAGTGTTCGTCGCACGCCATCGTGCAGGAACGCACGCGGGGCCTCGACTTTGCGGGCGGCATCTTCTCCAACATCACCCACGACCACCTCGACTACCACAAGACTTTCGCCGAATACATCCGGGCCAAGAAACTCTTCTTCGACGGACTGCCCAAAGGGGCTTTCGCGCTGACGAACGCCGACGACCGCAACGGCCGCGTGATGGTGCAGAACACGGCGGCCGCGGTGAGCACCTACTCGCTGCGCGCGATGGCCGATTTCCGCTGCAAGATCGTCGAGATGCATCTCGACGGCATGCTGCTGCGCATCGACGGACAGGAGTTGTGGGTGGGGCTGCTGGGACGGTTCAACGCCTACAACCTGCTGGCGGTCTACGGTGCGGCGGCGCTGCTGGGGCTCGACCGGGGCGAGGTGCTGCGCGTGCTGAGCGTGCTGCACGCCGTGAGCGGCCGTTTCGAGAAGGTCCGCGCGGCGAACGGCACGACGGCCATCGTGGATTATGCCCATACGCCCGATGCGCTGGAGAATGTGATTCAGACCATCGAGGAGATCCGCACTCCCGAACAGCAGTTGATCGTGGTGTGCGGCTGCGGCGGCGACCGCGACCGGACCAAGCGTCCCGAGATGGCGCAGATCGCCGTGAAATACGCCTCGACGGCGATCTTCACGTCGGACAATCCGCGCCATGAGTCGCCCGAGGCGATCCTCGACGACATGGCCGCGGGGCTCGACCCCGGGGTGCGCTACCTGCGCATCGCCGACCGGGCCGAGGCGATCCGCACGGCCGTGATGCTCTCGCGCCCGGGCGACATCCTCCTCGTGGCGGGCAAAGGCCACGAAACCTACCAGATCGTCGGCGACGTGAAACACCATTTCGACGACCGCGAGGAGGTTCGCAGGGCCTTCGAAACACTGATCAAATAAAAACAACGCTTATAAGACATGTTTTACCATCTTTTCAAGTACTTGGACGAAGCCTATAACCTGCCCGGTTCGGGTATGTTCCAGTACCTCTCGTTCCGTGCCGCGGCGGCCATCATCCTGTCGCTGCTGATCGTCATCATCTTCGGACGTAGGATCATCGACTTCCTGCGCCGCAAGCAGATCGGCGAGGATATCCGCGACCTCGGGCTTCAGGGACAGCTGCAGAAGAAAGGCACCCCCACGATGGGCGGTGTCATCATCCTCATCGCCATCCTGGTCCCGATGCTGCTCGTCGGCAACCTGAACAACATCTACATTCAGCTGATGCTGGTCTCGACCGTCTGGCTGGGGCTGATCGGCGGTCTGGACGACTACATCAAAGTCTTCCGCCACCGGAAGGAGGGGCTGAAGGGCCGCTTTAAGATCGTGGGGCAGGTGGGCCTCGGCATCATCGTCGGTACGACGATGTGCATGTCGTCCGACATCGTCGTCCGCGAGAAGGTCACCCAGCCCGTGCAGACGGTCTACACGGATGCCGACGGTACGGTGGTCGGGAGTGTTCAGCGCAACGTGGTGCTCAGTTCCGAGAGCCTCAAAACCACGCAGACGACCATTCCTTTCGTTAAGAACAACGAGTTCGATTACGGCTGGCTGACGGGGGAGAATCCCACCGCCACGTGGCTGTTGTATGTGCTGGTGGCGATTTTCGTGGTGACGGCCGTGTCGAACGGCGCCAACCTCACCGACGGTCTCGACGGACTGGCGACGGGCGTCTCGGTGCCGATCGTCGCGGTGCTGGGCGCGCTGGCCTACCTTTCGGGCCACATCGTCTATGCCGACTACCTCAACATCATGTACATCCCCGACAGCGGCGAACTGGTGGTCTTCGCCGCGGCGCTGGTGGGTGCGCTGGTGGGATTCCTGTGGTACAACTCCTTTCCGGCGCAGATATTCATGGGCGACACCGGGTCGCTGGCCATCGGCGGCATCATCGCCGTCTTTGCGCTCTGCATCCGCAAGGAGCTGCTGCTGCCGCTGCTGTGCGGCGTCTTTTTGGTGGAGAGCTTCTCGGTGATGATGCAGGTCAGCTATTTTAAATACACCAAACGCCGCTACGGCGAGGGCCGGCGCATCCTGCTGATGTCGCCGATCCACCACCACTACCAGAAAAAGGGGATTTTCGAGACCAAGATCGTCCTCCGCTTCTGGATCATTTCGCTGCTGCTGGCGGCCATTACGTTGGTTACGTTGAAGATAAGGTAATATGAAACAGATCGTCGTTCTGGGCGGGGGAATCAGCGGCTACGGCTCCGCGATCCTCGCCAAAAAGAAGGGATTCGGGGTCTTCCTCTCCGACGCGGGGCGCATTGCCGACCGCTACAAGGCCAAACTGGACGAATGGGAGGTTCCCTACGAGGAGGGCGGCCATACCGAGGAGCGCATCCTCGCGGCCTCGGAGGTCGTGAAATCCCCCGGCATTCCCGACACGGCGCCCATCGTGTGCAAAATCCGTGCGGCGGGCATTCCGGTGATCTCCGAGATGGAGTTCGCGGGCCGCTACATGGGCAAAGCCCGGTGCATCTGCATCACGGGTTCGAACGGCAAGACCACCACCACGTCGCTCATCTACAAGATCATGCGCGACGCCGGGATGAACGTCGCCCTCGGCGGCAACATCGGCGAGAGCTTCGCCTACTCGGTCGCCACGGGGTCGTACGACTGGTATGTGCTGGAGCTGAGTTCGTTCCAGCTGGACGGCATGTATAAGTTCCGGGCGCATATCGGCGTGCTGATGAACATCACGCCCGACCACTTGGACCGCTACGACCATTGTTTTCAGAATTATGTCGACTCGAAAATGAGGATCACGCAGAATATGACCTCGCGCGACTGGTTCGTCTATTCGGGCGACGACGAGGTGATCCGCGAGCAGCTGCCGAAGTACGATTTCCGGATGCGCCAGCTGCCGTTCATGGCCCATGCGGCTGTGGCGAGCGGCGCGGGCGACGCGTTCCTGTGCGACGGGAAATTCACGGCGACGGCCGGCAAAGCGTCGGTGGAGATCGACACCGCGAAATTGCAGGTCAAAGGGCTTCACAATGCCTACAACGCCATGGCGGCGGCTTTGGCGACCCTCGCGGCGGGCGTCGCCCCGGCGAGGATCCGCAAGTCGCTCTACGATTTCGCACCCGTCGAGCATCGGCTCGAACCCGTGGCCGAGAAGGGCGGCGTGCTGTGGATCAACGATTCGAAGGCCACCAATGTCGATTCGGTCTACTATGCGCTGGAGAGCATGACGCGCCCCGTGGTGTGGATCGCCGGCGGCACGGACAAGGGCAACGACTACGAGCCGCTGAAGGCGTTCGCCCGCGCCAAGGTGCATACGCTGGTCTGCATGGGGCTGGACAACGCCAAGCTGGTGAAGGAGTTCACCGGAGTGGTTCCCGAGGTGGTCTCGACCGATTCGCTCGAGGCCGCCATGAAGGCCGCGAAGGCCGCGGCGCGTCCCGGCGACGCGGTGCTGCTGTCGCCCGCCTGCGCGAGCTTCGACTTGTTCAAAAACTACGAGAACCGCGGGAAGCTGTTCAAAGACTGGGTAACGGAAAAAGCTTAGACGATGTACCGGGACGAGAGCATGAACGAAGAGCGAATGACGGCGGAACTGGCCCGTGACGCCGCGCTCCGCCGGCGCCGCCGGAGCGCGCCCGCGGACGAGGCATGTGCCGCGGACGGGACGGCCGACGCCCGTGCGGCGGGTGAAGGGCCCAAATTCCGCTTCTTTACGGGCGACCGGGTGCTGTGGATCATCCTCGCCGCACTGGCGGTGATCTCGGTGCTGGTGGTCTATTCCTCGACGGCCAAGATGGCCTACGACGCCCATACGGCCCGCACGACGGCGCATTTCCTGCGTCAGCAGTTGATTCTGCTGGTCGTCAGCCTTCTCGTCATGTTCGTCGTGCAGCGGATCGACTGCCGCATTTACAACTACCTCGCCCGGCCCGTCTATTTCCTCTCGGTGGCGCTCACCGTCGCCGTCTACTTCATCGGCGCCACGACCAACGGCGCGGCCCGCTGGATTCCGCTGGGGCCCTTCCAGTTCCAGCCCTCCGAGGCGCTGAAGGTCGCCACGGTGCTGTTCCTGGCTCAGCAGTTGGCCGGGCGGCAGTCGAAGATCGACAAGATACGCATTGTCCCGACGTGGAAATTCTGGACCTGGCGTTCGTCGCCCGAACAGCGGAAAATCTGGCGCGAGGGCACCTGGCCGATTCTGATGCCGGTGGCCGTTTCGGCCCTGGTGATCTTCCCGGCGCACACCTCGTCGGCGGTGCTGGTGTGCCTGGCGTCGTGGGTGATGATGCTGATCGGCCGCGTGCGCTTCGGCGAACTGCTGAAACTCGTGGGATGGGGCGTTGCGGCCATCGTCGTCATCATGACGCTCAACCTCGGGCGCAGCGAAACGGCCGAAGGGCGCGTCTCGACGTGGATTCACCTCTGGACCAAGTCGCAGACCGAGAAGCCCATCGAGCACCTCTCCGACACCGAACGTTCGATGATCGCCATTCACAACGGCGGCATTCTGGGCGAGGGCGCCGGGCAGAGCGCCATGCGCGTGGAGATGATCCACCCCGAGAGCGACTATGCCTATGCCTTCTTCGTCGAGGAGTACGGCATCATTCTGGCTGTCGTGCTGCTGATGCTCTACCTGTGGGTCTTCTTCCGGGGGATCGAGATTTTCCGCCGCTGCGGAACGGCTTTCCCGGGGTTGCTGGTGCTGGGGCTGGCGCTGCTGATAACGTGTCAGGCGTTGCTGCACATCATGGTCACGGTGAACCTGATTCCCGAGACGGGGCAGACCTTGCCGCTGATTTCGCGCGGCGGATCGTCGATGCTCTTCACGATGATCGCCTTCGGGATGATCCTGAGCGTCAGCCGCCAGAACGACGAGCAGTCGCACGACCGGCCGAAAAGCGAAACATTGTACGAAAAATAGTTATGGAAGAGATCCGATTGGACAAATACCTTTGGGCGGTGCGGATTTTCAAAACCCGCAGCGACGCCGCCGACGCCGTCCGCACGAACAAGGTGACGGTCAACGGCTCCTATGCCAAGCCTTCGCGCGAGGTGAAGATCGGCGACGTGATCGCCGTGCGCAAGCAGGCCGTAACCTACTCCTACAAGGTGCTCGACCTGGTGTCGAGCCGCCAGCCGGCCAAGAACGTCCCGGCCTACTGCCTCAACATCACGCCGCAGGAGGAGCTGGACAAGCTCAACGTGCCCCGCGAAACGATCTTCGTCTTCCGCGACCGCGGCACGGGCCGTCCCACCAAGAAGGAACGCCGCGAGCTGGACGGGCTGATGGAGGAGATTTACTATGACGAGGAGGAGTGATGTTTGAGCCGGGGGCGCAGGGCTGGTTTCGAAGCTCTGGCAGCTTGCGTCGCCCATAGAACCCGGCTCTTAGCCGGGGGCGCAGAACTGGTTTCGAAGCTCTGGTAGCTTGCATCGCCCATAGAACCCGGCTCTTAGCCGGGAGAGCCCCGGCAGGAGCGCAACCCTGTCTTTTTCCTGAAGAATTTGAAGGGAAAAAGAAGGCAACCTGCCGGGCTCTTTATTCAGCGGAATCCGGCAGGTCCGCGCAAAACGAAAGGGCGGCGCCGAATCCTGCATCCTGAGGCTTTTGGCGGGCCCTGTTAGACAGAAAAACAGCACACACCCTTCCGGGGGTGCTGTATCGTCTAACACAAAATTCGCCAAAATTTCAGGTGCGATACAACGTGATATGTTAAGAACACAATAAAGTCGGGACTTTACGCAGTAAAGGTAGCGAAAAAGCCGGACAATGCAAAAAAAAGATTCGGTTGCGTAGTTTCCGCGGCAGGGCTGAACCGGGGGAAATAAAAAAAGGGCGGCGCCGAATCCTGAAATCTGAGGCTTTTGGCGGGCCCTGCAATCACCAGAAAACAGCACCGCCCGAGGGGCGTTATATGGCAAAAAAGCGGCCTGAAAGCCGCTTTTTCTATTTCTTGTTGAAAAAGTTCATCGTCATCGCCGTTCCGACGGTTGCGAACGACCGGATGGCGTCGACGAAGACTTTGAGCCGCTCGGGCAGGGCCGCCCGCTCCTCGTCGTTCCACTCCCCGAGCACGTATTCCACCTGATGTCCCCGGGGGAAATCGCCGCCCACGCCGAAGCGCATCCGGGCATACTCCTCCGTGCCGAGCAGTTCGGAGATGTTCTTCAGTCCGTTGTGGCCGCCGGCGCTCCCTTTCGGGCGCAGGCGCAACGTGCCGAACGGCAGCGCGATGTCGTCCGAGACGACCAGCAGGTTCTCCAGCGGAATCTTCTCGGCCTCCATCCAGTAGCGGACGGCCTTGCCCGAGAGATTCATGTAGGTCGAGGGTTTCAGCAGCACCAGCGTCCGGCCTTTGTGCTTCGCCTCGGCCACGTCGCCGTAACGGGCCGTCGTAAAAGCAGTGTTGGACGCCTCTGCAAGGGCGTCCAACACGTTGAAACCGATGTTGTGGCGGGTTCCGGCGTATTCGGCGCCGATGTTCCCGAGCCCAACAATGAGGTATTTCATGCTCCGGATTATTTCTCGGCGGCAGCGGCGCCACGCGATGCACGGGTCACGCGAACGGCGCAGACGGCGGTCGATGCCGGGGTCACGAACTTCAGGTTCTCGATATTGAGGTCGCCGACGAAGATGGTCTTGCCGACACCCAGCGAGGTCACGTCTACGACGATTTCGTCGGGCAGGTTCTCGACCAGGGCGCTGACAACCAGCTTGCGGGCCGACAGGGCCAGCTTACCGCCGACCTTCACACCCTCGGCGTTACCCGTCAGGCGCACCGGAATGGCGATCGACACGGGCTTGCCGTCGGCGATGCGGAAGAAATCCAGGTGGAGAATCTCCTCGCGGATGGGGTGGAACTGCACTTCGCGCATCACGGCCAGCTCTTTCTTGCCTTCGATGTCGAACTCTACGATGTACGAATTGGGGGTGTAGATCAGGGGTTTGATCTCACGGGGATCGACCGAGAAGGTCTCCGTGTCACCGTTGCCGCACAGTACGCAGGGTACCATGCCTTCGCGGCGTACCGCTTTGGCTGCTTTCTTGCCGAAATCGGCGCGCTTTACAGCTTTTACCGAAATAGTTTTCATGGTAATTTGTTTGTTTTTTAATGTGTTACCTTCGGCGGTTCTCAATGCGGACTCTGCGGACCGCATCCCAATTCCGCCTGCTTTGGGTGCGCAAAGGTAGTGTAAATAATTGAAAATTAAAAATTATTTGATGCCGCGCAGGTGTTTTTCCCAGGCCCAGGCGGCGCGGAGCGTCTCGTCGAGCGTCCGTCCGGCCTTCCAGCCCAGTTCGGTGTTCGCCAGCGTGGGGTCGGCCCAGATGGCGATGATGTCGCCAGCACGGCGCGGCGCGATCTTGTGGCAGACCTTCACGCCGTTGACCTCCTCGAATTTGTGCACCAGCTCCAGCACCGAGACGCCGTTGCCGGTGCCGATGTTGAAGATTTCGTAGGGCTGTTTCTCCTTCCCGTCGATCATGCGGCCGATGGCTGCCACGTGGGCTTTGGCCAGGTCCACGACGTCGATGTAGTCGCGGATGCACGAGCCGTCGGGCGTCGGGTAGTCGTCGCCGAAGACCGAGAGGCATTCGCGCAGTCCCGCGGCGGTCTGCGTGATGAACGGCACGAGGTTCTGCGGCACGCCGCGCGGCAGTTCGCCGATCAGCGCCGAGGGATGAGCCCCGATGGGGTTGAAATAGCGCAGGGCGATGCCCTTCATGCCGGGATAGGCGGCGATCGAGTCGCGCAGGATGTCCTCGCACATCTGCTTGGTGTTGCCGTAGGGCGAGGTGGCCGGCTTGCGGGGCGTCTGTTCGGTCACGGGCTGCTTCTCGGGCTCGCCGTAGACGGTGCACGACGACGAAAAGACGATGTTCCGGCGTCCGAATTCCCGCATCAGGCCGATGACGTTCATGAACGACGTGAGGTTGTTGCCGTAGTATTCGAGCGGCTTGGCGACCGATTCGCCCACGGCTTTCGACGCCGCGAAGTGGATCACCGAGTCGAATTCGTACTGTTCGAAGACCTTGCGGAAAGCCGCGCGGTCGCAGCAGTCCACCTCGACGAAGGGGATGTCGACGCCTGTGATCCGGCGCACGCCTTCGACGGCGTTCAGGTCGCTGTTCGAGAGGTTGTCGACGATTACGACGTCATAGCCGGCATTGATGAGTTCCACGGTGGTGTGCGAGCCGATGTAGCCGGCACCGCCGCTGACCAATACACACGATTTTTTCATAGGTTGCTGGTTGTTGTTTGAATAGCAAAGATATTAATTTTTCCGGCGGCGGCAAAAAAACGCGCCCGGAAATCGGGCGCGGAGGTTTTCGGGACGGGTCTGCTAACAAATTGTAACCCGGGGTGTGAAAAAAGCGCCGGGGAAGTGTCGGTTTCTGAAATTTTTATCTATATTTGTAACAATTCGACACTCGAACGCACGTAATTTTATCAAAACATAACGGAATATGTACGGAAAAATCAAAGAGCACCTGCAGCATGAGCTCGCCGAAATCGAGTCCGCAGGGCTTTACAAACGGGAACGGGTCATCTGTTCGCCCCAGCGGGCCGAGATCGAGGTTGCAGGTCGGAAGGTTCTGAATTTCTGTGCCAACAACTACCTCGGCCTGTCGGACAACCGGAGGCTGATCGACGCCGCCAAACGTGCCATGGACGACCGCGGCTTCGGCATGTCGTCCGTGCGCTTCATCTGCGGCTGCCAGGACATTCACAAGGAGCTCGAAAAGGCCATTGCCGACTATTTCGGCACCGAGGACACGATCCTTTACGCCGCCTGCTTCGACGCCAACGGCGGAGTTTTCGAACCGCTCCTGACGGAGCAGGACGCCATCATCTCCGATTCGCTCAACCACGCCTCGATCATCGACGGCGTGCGTCTGTGCAAGGCCGTGCGCTACCGCTACGCCAATGCCGACATGGGCGAACTGGAGGAGTGCCTCCGGAAGGCGCAGGCCCAGCGCTTCCGCATCATCTGCACCGACGGGGTCTTCTCGATGGACGGCAACGCCGCGCCGCTGGACGAAATCTGCGCGCTGGCCGAGAAATACGACGCGCTGGTGATGGTCGATGAGTGCCACTCGGCGGGCGTTCTGGGAAAGACGGGCCGCGGCATCACCGAACTCTATGACCTGCGCGGGCAGGTGGACATCCTGACGGGTACGCTGGGCAAGGCATTCGGCGGCGCCGTGGGAGGCTTCACGACCGGCCGCAAGGAGATCATCGACCTGCTGCGCCAGCGTTCGCGTCCCTACCTCTTCTCCAACTCGCTGCCTCCCGCCGTGGTCGGAGCCGGGATCGAGCTGTTCAAAATGCTCGGCGAGAGCGACGAACTGCACGACCGGCTGGTCGCCAATGTCGAACATTTCCGCAAGGGCATGATGGCCGCGGGCTTCGACATCAAACCCACCCAGTCGGCCATCTGCGCCGTGATGCTCTACGACGCTAAACTGTCGCAGGAGTTCGCCGCGAAGTTGCAGGACGAAGGGGTCTTCGTCACGGGTTTCTACTATCCCGTGGTGCCGAAAGGGCAGGCCCGCATCCGCGTGCAGGTCTCCGCAGGCCACACCACCGAGCAGCTGGACCGCTGTATCGCCGCCTTCGTCAAGGTGGGCAAAGCGTTGAACGTCATTAAATAAGCACGACTATGAAAACCTCATTGGACGCGATAGACCGCAAGATCCTCAAATACCTCATCAAAAACGCCCGCATGCCTTTCCTGGAGATCGCCCGCGAATGCGGCATTTCGGGCGCCGCCATCCACCAGCGCATCCGCAAGCTGGACGAGGCCGGGGTGATTCTCGGCAGCCGTCTGATCGTCGATCCCAAGATGATGGGCTTCGACGTCTGCGCCCACATCAGCATCACGCTCAAAGACCCGCAACTGCTGAAGAAGACCGTCGAGGAGCTGCGCAAAGTCCCCGAGATCGTGGAGTGCCACTTCATCACGGGCAACGGCAACATTCTGGTGAAGCTCTACTGCGTGGACAACGAACACCTCATGCGCACGATCTTCGACGGCATCCTGCGCATTCAGGGCATCGCCACCACCGAGACGAACATCTCGCTGCAGGAGGTTTTCCAGCGCGAGGTCAATATCGATTTCATCGAGGAGTAAATTTTTCGCTTCTCCCTGGATACAGCAGCGGCCGACAGATCTGTCGGCCGCTTGCTGTTTTTACCGGACCGGCGTGATCCGGAAGAGGAATTCGTAATTGCCGTAGGGCAGGCGGTATTCCCGGATCGGCAGGGCGCCCCACGAGTCGATGCACCCCAATCCGTACTGCGCCTTGTCGATGCAGAGCCATACGGCGTCATCGGGTTCGATCTCCTGCGAGTGTCCCTGCTTTTTGGCCAGCCCTTCGTCCAGCGCCTCCTGCGCATAGTGCAGGGCCGAGGCCGAGAAGGGCGCCTCGGCGGTGATCTCCACGCCGCGGCCTGCCAGGTCGCACTGCCGCCAGCGGCGCACGTCGCTCTTGGTGCCGGTCTCCTGCGGACGGATATAGGGGTAGAACTGCTCGTCCACGGTCTGCCGGTAACGGCCTATGAGTGCTCCGTCCTTGCGGTCGGCGTAGTTCTCCCACGGGCCGCGGCCGTAGTAGTCGATGCGGTCGTACCGGGCGGGCAGGCGCATCCGCATGCCGAAGCGCAGCAGGTCGGGTTCGCCCTTGTCCGCGGCGGCGTGCAGCGTTTGGCGGACGAGCATCTCTCCGGCGTTGTCGATGCGGTATTCGATCTCCAGCCGTCCGGTCACACGCTGGAGGTCGTAACGGGCCGTGACGACGGCCACGCCGTCCGACAGCGTGTGGTCGAGGGACAGCAGCTTCAGCCCCGGATCGGCCCATGCACGGTTCTTCTCGTTGAGTTTCGCCCCGAAGTCGTTGTCCGTCGGTGCGCGCCAGAAGTTCGGCTCCACGATGGCCCCTTCGTCGAGCAGGCGCATGCCGTTCGCTTCGTAACGGGTCACGAGGCCGTCGGCGCGGCGGAAGTCGATGCGTGCGGCGGGGCTTTCGACGATCAGGTAGTTGCGGTCGTTGTCGCGGATGGCGAGCGTGCCGATTGAATTGTGGCGGTCGGCCATCCGTTCGGCGACGGCGAGCGGTTCGGGCTCGGCCGCACGCAGCGTGAACTGCTGGTAGGCCAGCCGGTGGTCGGGTTCCAACAGCGGTTCGGCGTCTTTGAGCCGGTATTCGACGTTGAGCAGCAGTTCGCCTCCGGCGGGGAGCTGCGCGGGGTCGTAAGGCAGCGTGACCGCAGCGCTCTGCTGCGGGGCGACGCGCAGGTCGGCGACGATGCCGCTGCGCACGGGGTCCCCGTCGCGGAGCACCGTCCAGCGCAGGTAGCAGTTGTCGAGCGGGCGGAAGAAATTTTCATTGAAAACCGTCAGCGTCCGCCGGTCTTCGCCGAGCGTCGTCCAGACGGGCTGCTGCCAGTAGCGGGCCTCGTGCATGTGGGGATTCGGGACGCGGTCGGGCGAGATCAGGCCGTTGTCGCAGAAATTCCAGTCCGAAGCGTCATAGGGGTTCCAGTCGCCGCCGTAGCCGTAGATCATCACGCCGTTGCGGCCCGTTTTGCGAAGCCCCTGGTCCACGAAATCCCAGATGAATCCGCCCTGATAGTGCGGATATTTGCGGATCAGCTTCCAGTATTGGCCGAATCCGCCCAGCGAATTGCCCATTGCGTGAGCGTATTCGCACTGGATCAGCGGCTTCCGGGGATTGTTCCGGAGGTATTTTTCGCACTGGTCGTAGTCCCAGTACATCGGGCAGACGATGTCGGTGTTGCGGCCGCCGTTGTTGTAGACCGCACGTTCGTAATGGACCGGCCGCGAGGGGTCGTATGCCTTCACCCAGTCGTAGCAGGCGTCGAAATTGGGTCCGTCGCCCGCCTCGTTGCCCAGCGACCAGGCGATGACCGACGGGTGGTTGATGTTGCGCCGCACGTTGCGGATGTTGCGTTCCAGATGCGCCTGGGCGAAAGCCGGGTTCTTGGCCAGCGTCTTTTCGTCGTAGCCCATGCCGTGCGATTCGAGGTTGGCTTCGGCCACCAGGTAGAGCCCGTAGCGGTCGCAGAGCGCGTACCAGCGGGCGTCGTCCGGGTAGTGGCACGTGCGCACGGCGTTGAAATTGTTCTCCTTGAGGATGCGGATGTCCTCGATCATCCGCTCTTCCGAGACGACATACCCGCCGTCGGGGTCCATTTCGTGACGGTTCGCGCCTTTGATGAGCACCGGCTGCCCGTTCACGAGCAACTGGCCGCCCTCGATCTTCACCTCATGGAATCCGGCTTGCAGGGGGATGGTTTCGATCGTTTTTCCGGCCGGGTCTTTCAGGGTCACCGTGACGCCGTAAAGCGCGGGAATCTCCGCCGACCACGGCTGCACCTTCCCGGCGTCGAGCACGAGACGGGCTATCGTACCGAAGAGTTTCGCCGTTTGGAAGGCCACGGCCCTGCCGTCGGGGGCCGTGAGCGTCACCTCCGCCGTGCAGCCCCGGGTCGCTGCGGGGAGAGCCAGCTCCACGGCGAGCGTTCCGCGGGTGTAGTTCTCCGAGAGGGCCGCGTCGAGCCGCACGTCGGCGATATGGCGTTTGTCGCGGGCATAGAGGTAGCAGTCGCGGCCCACGCCCGAGAGGCGGAAGAAATCCTGATCTTCGAGATAGGTGCCGTCGCACCAGCGGAAGACCTGGAATGCGATGAGGTTCTTGCCGGGACGGACGTATTTCGTGATGTCGAATTCGGCCTCGAGTTTCGAATCCTCGCTGTAACCGACGAACCGTCCGTTGACCCACAGGTAGATGTTCGAGGTGACGGACCCGAAATGGGCGATGACCTGTTTGTCCGACCACGAGGCCGGAATTTTGATCTCACGGCGGTAGGAACCGACGTGGTTTTCGGCCGTGGGCACCTCGGGCGGATTGTTTTCAAATTGCTCGCGCCACGGGTAGCCGATATTGAGGTATTGCGGATCGCCGTAGCCGTTCAGCTCCCAGAGCCCCGGAACGGGCATCTCGCCCCATGCGCCGTCGTTGAAGCCGGGACGGAAGAAGTCCGTGGGACGCTCCTCGGCGTTGCGCACCCACGAGAATTTCCACGTCCCGTCGAGGTCGAGGAAGCGTTCGGAGGCGTGCGGGTCGCCCCTCCGGGCGGCGTCTGCGGATTCGTAGGCGAAGAAGGTGGCGTGCATCTGCTGCCGGTTGATCTCGTTGACCGCGGCGTCGTGCCATTCGTTGCCCTGGGCCCGGAGCCCGGCAGCCGCACATGTGCACAACAGTGTCAGGAACAGTTTTTTCATCGTTCGGGTTGGTTTTGTATCAAAGATAAGCATTTTTCGAAAAACGCCGCAATCTGTTTCGGGGATTACGGCGTTTTAAGGCTCGGAAGATTGTATTTTACCGCGATGCGGCGAGCGACGAGGGGGTGACGCCCTGCGAATCGCGGGCCCAGTCGCCGTGGGCGCGGAGCACCTGCTCGACAATGTCGCGCACGGCGCCTTCGCCGCCCCGGAACTCCGAGACGTAGCGCGACGCCTCGATCACCTCCGCCGCGGCGTCCGACGGGCAGACCGGAATTCCGACCTCGCGCATGCACTCCAGGTCGGGGATGTCGTCGCCCATGTAGATCACGCTTTGCGGGTCCAGCCCTTCGTTGGCCAGGTATTCGCGGAGCGCCGTGATCTTGTCCATGCAGTCGATGTAGAAATGCCGGATGCCGAGCATCCGGAGGCGGTTCTCGAGCGTCCGTCCGCGGCCTCCCGTGATGATGCAGACCTTATAGCCCATTTTGATCGCATAGGCCAGCGCGTAGCCGTCCTTGGCGTTGTAACGGCGGATGAAATCGCCGTCGGCCGTGGGGATGATGCCCCCGTCGGTCATGACGCCGTCGACGTCGAACACGAACGCTTCGCAGCGCGCTATATCTTCTTTGAAGTTTCCCATATACTTTGACTTATAGTTGAATAGATGTTTTTCAATCGGAGGTCGAACGACAGCAGGTCGCTGTGGCGCGCTTTCGTGGCGAAGTCGTTGCGCACGGCGGGACCCGTCTGCACGTCGAGCGGCGAGCGGGCGTCGCAGGCCTTGGCGGCGGTCTCGGCGATCAGCGGTTTCAGCACGTCGAAATCCAGTCCGGCGTCGTGCACGATGCGTTCGCCCACGGCGTACATGTGGTTGGCGAAGTTGCAGGCGAAAACCGCCGCGAGATGCACCTTTGCCCGCTGCTCGGAGGTGGCCCAGATCACCGCGCCGGAGAGCTTCCGGGCAAACGCTTCCAGCTCGGGGCGCAGCTCGGCCGAGGGGGTTTCGAGGAAGATCGGGATGACCGGGAAATTGACCTCGCGTCCCTTGGTGAAGGTCTGCATCGGGTAGAAGACCGCCCGGCGGGCGAATTTCGCGGGAATGGCCGCGAGGGGTACGCTGCCGGCCGTGTGGGCGACGGCTGCACCTTGGGGGATGGGGAGCGTCGCGGCGACGTGCTCCACGGCCCGGTCGCTCACGGCGATAAGGTAGATGTCGGCATCCCGGGCGAGCATTTCCGGATGCGTCGCCCAGTCGGTTGCGGTGAGTTCCGCGACGATGCGCGCCCGCTCGGCGTTCCGGGCGAAGATCTGCACGAGTTCGAGGTCGCTTTTCGCGACCGCGCGGGCCAGCGCTTCCGCCAGGTTCCCGCTGCCGATGATGACGACGCGTTTCATGGGCTTTTCCGGTTTGGGTTTCACAGCAGGTCTACCAGCCGCACGTTCTCCTGCGACTGGCGGGCCGAGTCTTTCAGCATCTCCAATTCGCGGTCCACGCGGGCGAGTTCGGGGGTCTGTCCGAGGTCGAAGGTGGTCTGTCCCGACCGTTCGACCGCTTCCAGCACCCCGTAGACGGTCATCGACGCGATGTCGTGGGCCGGGGTGAAGGCCGTTTCGCGTTCGCCGTCGCCGCTGCGCACGGCGATCAGCTGTCCGGCCTGCACTAACTGGAACAGCACGTCGTTGACGATGCGCGTGGGCAGGTCGAGCTGCGTGCGAATATCGTCCGCGGGCATGGCGCCTCCCCGGTCGCGGAAATTCCGGACCACAATGAGCATCACGGCCAGCAGCACCTTGCGGCGCTGGTCATAGCTGATCAGGAGCGATTCGCGCTCCTCGCCGAAGCGCGCTATGTTCTGGTAGGCGAACGACAGCTCGCCGCCGAAGAGGAGTATCTCCCACGAGGTCTGCATCCAGATCAAAAAGAGCGGCAGGGCCGCGAAGCTGCCGTAGATGGCGTTGTAGGAGGTCATCCACCGCTGGACGTAGACATAGCCCCACTGGAACAGCAGGAAGATGGTTCCGGCGACGATGCCGGCCATCAGGGCGCTTCCGAAGCGGACTTTGGCGTTGGGGATGATGATGTAGAGGAAGGTGAACATCACCCAGATCACGACCATCGAGGCCAGCCGCGACAGCAGTTCGAAGTACCAGCTGTCGTCGAATCCCACGAGTTCCTGGGCGTAGTTGCCCACGGCGTTGGCCACGATCCAAAGGATCGGCACGATCATCACCACGGCGATGTAGTCGGTCCACTGACGGGTGATGCTGCGCTCGACTTTGACCTCCCAGATGTTGTTGAAGGCGCTCTCGATCGACCCGAAGACCCGGATCACGGCCCAGAAGAGCATCACCAGCGCCACGGCGGCCACCACGCCGCCCTGCGTGCGGGCCAGGGCGTTCTCGGCGAAATCGACGAGGTAGTCGATGATCTCGGGATTTTGGGGGAAGAGGGCGTAGAGGTTTTCCGTGAGGCCGTCGGCGAGTCCGAATCCTTTGACGATGGCGAACACCACGGCGGCGATCGGCACCAGCGACATCAGCGTGTAGAACGTGAGCGCCGCCGAGCGGACGATGGTCCCGTGTTCGAGCAGTCCCCGCGCCGTGTAGAACAGCAGGCGGTACTGCTGTACGAGCCACCGCACGACGGGGTTGCGCCATTCGTTCACGTCGCGCCGGAAGATCGTGTCGGTAAAGTATGTCAGGAATTCGCTGAGTTTCATAAGAGACCGTTGGAAATCAGGCAAATATAGTTATTTTAAGCGGATAACCCAAAAATCGTTCCCGATTTTCGTGAAAGCCAGCCGCAGTTCCGCTCCGGGATGCAGTCCGAGGCGGCGCATCAGCTCCTCCGCCGCCAGCGGGAAGTCGCGTTTGAGCACCTCGGCCCCGCGGCCTTTCAGTTCGCGTTTCAACCGTCTGGGGTCGTAGGGCTCGATCCGCTCGACGGCGTAAACCCGTCCGAGCACGTCCTGCGGCTCCTCGGCGGCGAATCCATAGCCGTTCTCGCTCCAGATGGCGGCCTTTTCCGCGAGATGGAGCCGGGCCAGCCGGGCTTTTTGCAGGGCCACGTCGGGGACCACGAGCCAGCGGCAGCGCGCCGGGTCGAACGCTCCCGGTTCGGGAGCCGCTTCGCCGGGCCGGGCCGAGAACGATCCGTGCCCGAGGGCCGTGGCGGTGACGAGCGGTCCCGTGCCGTCGGCATAGACCAGCACCTCTTTGCATTCGCCGCCGAGCGAGAGCACCTCCACGCGGCTGTCGGGAAAGAGCCGAAGGGCTTCGTCCACGTCGAACAACGGTGAGTTTTTGACGCACAGACGCCCCGAAATCCGATCGAGACGCGGTTTCAGGGCGATGATGTCGGGCGAACAATCCTCCAGCCGCACCAGTTTGCGGCCTTCGGCCGAACGGCGGTCGGGATCGGCGTAAATCCAGTCGAAACGCAGGCCCTCCCGCCGGAGATACTCCTCGGCGGAGGTGTTCACGACCTCGATATTCGTTGCGCCCAGCCTCGAAAAGTTTTCCGAAGCCACGCGGGCCAGCATGTCGTTGCGCTCGAGCGTCACCACGCGGCGGAAGCGGCGGCTCAGGAAGAGTGCGTCGACGCCCAGTCCGCAGGTGAGGTCCAGCGCCGTGTCGCCTTCGATCCGCTTGTGGGCGGCGCAGGCTTCGCTCGACGCCTGTTCGAAGGCCAGCGGGGGCAGGATGCACTGCGCGGCGGCATACGACGGGAGTTTTTGTGCGGCCCGCGCGAGGTATTTGACCTGTGTGGCGACCAGCCGCGCATGGGGAATCCGGCGGTCTTTCGCCACCTCGAGCGGGTCGCGGTCGCGTGCGGCGGCAATGGCGCGTTGTACCTCGTCGGTCAGCAGGAGCGTGTATTCTTCGGGCGTTATCACGTCCGCAAAGGTACGCTTTTTTTCGGTTCGGCGCTCCATGCGGCGGCGGTTGCGAGGGCGAAAACGAGGTATATGACCGCCGTCTGCCATCCTCCGAGGGTGTAATCCGCCGCTCCGCCCGGCAGCGAGGCGGTCAGCCGGGCCAGCGCGTTGATCCATCCGGCCGCCGTGCCCGTCACGAATCCGAATGCCGGGGCGAGGACCCCGACCGGTGCGAGCATCCACAGCGCTCCGCCGAAGACCACGACCCCGGCCAGCGCGATGGCCAGCGGATTGACGGCCAGTCCCGCCAGCGGCACGATGCTGAAGGTGTGGGAGACGAGCGGCGCCGTGGCGACGGTTGCGGCGAGCCCGATCAGGTAGGCGTCGATCACGATGTTCAGCCCTTTCCACCGGGTCCGGCAACGGCGGCAGAGCGGCACGCCCCACGCGAGGATGCCCGCCACGGCGAGGAACGAGAGTTGAAAGCTGATGTCCCCGAACCAATTGGGATTCCACAGCAGCATCCCGAACGCCGCCGTTGCGAGGGCGTTCATTCCGACGTATTCCGAGGTAGAGGCCAATGCCACCTGCAGGACGGTGCACATCACGGCGGCCCGCACGGCGCTCGGCGGGAATCCCGCTGCCGCGACGAAGAGCCACACGGCTCCGGCCGCCAGCAGGTTTTTCAGCAGGTGTCCCCGGCGCAGCAGCGGCAGCCACCACAACACGGCGTTGATGAGCACGAAGACGATTCCCGTGTGGAGTCCCGACACGGCCAGCAGGTGCGAAAGCCCGCTGCGGGAGTAGCGGGCGCGGAGTTCCGGGGTGATGCCCCGCCGTTCGCCGGCCGCCATGGCTTCGACGACGGCTGCGGCTTCGGGCGCCATCGGCAGCCGGGCGAGGCGTTCCACGGCGGTGCGGTGCAATCCGGCGGATTGCTGTGGCAGGCGTTCGAGGATCGTCCGTTCCGAGACCCACAGCGTTCCGGCATAGCCCCGCCGCCGCATCAGGAGGCGGAAGCTCTCCGCCCCGCCCCGGAAAGGCCGCACCGTGCCCCGGCAGCGGAGGCGTTCGCCGGGCCGCAGGTCGGTGAGCGAGTCGACGTAGAGCCGGACCCGGGCGTCGGAGGGGTGCCAATGTCCGTCTGCGGGGTCGCGCCATGCCGCCACCGAAGCATCGGCCGTGGCATAGCGGCCCCGGTCGGCGGGAAATCCTTCGACGGTAATTTCGTACGTGGTCCCGATGTCCCGCGGCACGGTGGGAGAAGGCGTCCGGAGCTGTGCCGCGGCGAATCCCGCCGTGAGGAGCATCCCCACGGCGGCCGCCTGCGAACGGAACAACAACGCCATGACTCCCGTGCATACGAAAGCCCCTGCGAGAAACCACAGGGGCAGTTCATACCGGCCAGCCAGCGCGATCCCGACCGCGAACGGCACGAGGAGTTTCAGGACGGGCATGCGGTCGAGCCGTTCGTATATTCGGGACGCTTTCATGGATTTCCCGCTTCTGCCGGTGCGGATGTCAGAACAGCGAGTCGATGTTTTCGCGTATCAGAATCTCGATCGGCGTGTGCTTGATGATTTGTTCGTGCTGTCCGTAAAGGATGTATTCCAGTACGTATTTGATGCTTTGGTAGCCCTGTACGTCGGGGCGTTCCGACAGCAGGAACGACAGGTAGCCTTTTTTCAGGTATTCGATGTTCTTTTGCGTCACGCCGCAGCCGATCACCTTGACTCCGGTGATGCCGTGGTGTTCCAGGTAGCTGGCGAAAATGTATGACCGGGAGTTGAAAAGCACGGCGCCGCCGATGTCGTTTTCCCCGGAAAAGAGCCGGTCGAACTCTTTCCAGCTCTGCTCGACGTCCTGGCTGTAATAATTGGCGTAGAGGAATCTGTTTTTGCTCGATACGGTGTCGAAATATTCGAAGAATCCGGCCTTGCGCACGACCGTCTGCAACGAACTCTCGTTTCCCGAACGCACGGCGTGCAGGATGGCGATGTCTTTCTCCTCGCCGATCACGTCCGAGAGGAGCTTGGCTTCGATGTATCCGAGCATCCGCGAATCGGGTCCGAAGAACGCCCGCTGGTTGCACGACGGGATAAGCGTGTCGATGAAGACATAGGGGGTTCCCTGTTCGTCGAGCTTGCGGGAGAAAAACACGGTTTCCTCGCGGAAAGTCGGGCCGATGATCATGGCGTCGCAGGCGTATTCCAACGCCTGGCTGTAAGCCGTGCGGCAGGAATAGAGGTCGAACTGGTCGTAATAGAAGGTTTTCGTTTCGGTGCGGATCTTCGAAAAGTCGTAGAGCGCCTGGTGGATGCCCTTTTCGATCTGTTCCCAATATTCACCCTGCTGATGGCTGGGAAGGACGATCGCAAGGGTGATTTTGCGTTTGACGCCGATGGACGAAACGAGCAGGTTGGGGCGGTAGAGTATCTTTTCGAGCACCTGTTCCACCTTCTTCCTGCTTTTTTCCGAAACGTCGCCCCGGTTGTGCAGCACCCGATCGACCGTACCGACCGATACGCCGGCCATCGCGGCGATGTCCTTGATCTTATAATTTTTGCGATCCATAGGGCGAAAGTACGAAAATATTTTCGATTGGTAATGGATTCCGCTCAGATTCTCAGCAACGAAGCCGCTCCTTCGTCGAGGAAAAGCGCCGCGTGGTCGTGGGTGCGGAGGATCGAAGCCGGACATTTCTCCGAAATGGGGCCGTAAAGCGCGTCGTACACGGCTTTCGCCTTGCGGTCGAGCGGTACGATGCCTACCGCGCAGCGGCACGACATCAGCGCGGGGATGGTCAGCGTCATCGCCTGGTGCGGAACGAGCGATATGTCGGCGAATTCGCCGTCGTGGACCTGCTGCTGCCGGCACGGTTCGTCGAGCGTGGTGATCTTCACCGTTTCGGGATCGTCGAAACGGGCTTCGTGCGGGTCATTGAAGGCGATGTGTCCGTTCTCCCCGATTCCGAGCGACACGATGTCCAGTGGTGCATACCGGAGCAGTTCGCTGTAACGGTGGCATTCCTGACGTCCGTCTCCGGCGCCGGAGTTCATCAGATGGACCTTGCGGAAAGGCTTCCGGTCGAAGATCGCACGGGACAGGAACGTACCGAAACGCTGCGGCGCATCGGCCGGCAGCCCGATGTATTCGTCCATATGGAACGCTTCGATCCGGTTGAATACGGCGTCTTCGGCTTCGGTCAGCCCTTCCAGGAATTCATCCTGCGAATGCGCCGCTGCGAATACGGCTCGGGCTGCGGGCTGGCCGGCGAGGATGGTTTCCAGTCGTTGCAGGTAGTGCGCCGAGGCTGCCATTCCCATCTGTCGGCGGGTTTTGTAGATCGAGACGTGTAATTTGTCGATGTGGAATTCTTTTATGAGTCCATCCATGGTTGTTGATTATAGGCGTGATAAATTAATAACCGTGTTCGAGCACAAAAATATGGATTTTGCTTCGTTTTCCAAAATAAATTCGGAACAATTTTATAATTTATTGATAACAAGGAGTATATATGCCCATTCATTTTCGGTCTGGAACTTTTTGTTATATATTTTTTCATTGAATTGTTGCATGGTATTATTTTTTCACTACCTTTACGGCTGGATAATCCGTGTTCGAACACGAATTGACGCACGGACTGATTTGAAGAGAATACTGACCGAATGAAACCTGACCGAACTTCGCACGACATGGACTCCCGACGGCAATACTATGTTTCCATGACAATCATGGGAACGCTTTTCTTCTTCTTCGGAATGATCTCCTGGGTCAATTCCGTGTTGATCCCTTATTTTAAGGTGACATGCGAATTGTCGCTGGCGCAGGCTTATCTGGTGGGGTTCGTCTTCTATATCGCCTATCTGGTCATGGCTATCCCCTCGTCGATGATGCTCGATGCGGTCGGTTATAAACGGGGCATCAGCTATGGGTTGTTCGTGATGGCGCTCGGAGCCTTGTGCTTCGTTCCCGCCGCGCTGACCCGTTGTTACGCACTTTTTCTCACCGGGCTGTTTCTGCTCGGGATCGGGCTGGCCGTCCTGCAGACCGCGGGAAATCCCTTCGTGACGGTGATCGGGCCGATCGAGGCAGCGGCCAAACGGATGAGCGTCATGGGCGTTTGCAACAAGCTGGCCGGGATCATCGCCCCGCTGCTGCTGGGCTACGTCATCATCCGTCCGGGCGATGCGGCGCTTTTCGAGCAGGCCGAGTCCGGGGCGGAGCTTATCGGCGGGCTGCCCCGGGAGATGGTCCTCGACGGGATGGTGCGCCGTGTGATCGTACCCTATCTGATTCTGGCTTTCGTATTGATCGCGTTCGGCCTGTATGTCCGCCGTTCGCCGCTGCCCGACATTGCGGGTGGAAAGAGTGATTCCGCTTCCGGAGAAGGGGCGGGCCGGAGCATCTTCAGCTATCCTTATCTGGTTCTCGGCGTGGTGGCGATGGTGTGCCATCTCGGCACCCAGGCGCTTTGCATCAACACGCTGGTCACATCGTCCGTATCGCTCGGGACCGATATTGCCCAGGCCAAGCTGCTGCCGCCGATGATTCTTTTTTCGACCTTTGTCGGCTTTGCACTGGGGACGGTGCTCATTCCGCGTGTCGTTTCGCAGCTCACCGCCCTGCGGATCGCGTCGCTGCTGAACCTGGCGGCTTCGGTGGCGGCGGTGTGCGTCGGCGGACAGACCTCGTTTTTCGGTGTGGAGACCCACAATGCGATGTGGATTCTGATTCTGATGGGTGTTCCCAACGCATTTCTTTATTCCGGCATCTGGCCGCTGGCGATCCGCGGTCTGGGACGCCACACGAGTCTCGGCTCGGCGTGGCTGGTCATGGCGCTGGCTTCGAGCGGGGTTTTCCCGCTTGTCTACGCCGGTGAGGCAACCCGTTTGGGTGACGCTCAATCGGCTTATTGGCTGATGATTCCCTGTTTCGTCTTTTTATTGTATTATGCGTTGAGGGGATACAGACTGGAATATTGGACCCGCCGCGGTGCGGAAAAAAGATAGAACGATGAAACAGGCGATTGTAAACGGACGGATCATCGGTCCCGCGACAGCGGGCCGGGGCTATGTGGAGTGGGACGGCGGTGTGATCACGGCTGTCGGCGAAGGTGACTATAAGGGGGATGCCGGACTGGTTACCGATGCCGGCGGCGATTGGGTCTCCCCCGGATTCATAGATATTCATACGCACGGCGCCGGCGGTCACGATTTCATGGACTGCACGGTCGAAGCCTATCTGGGTGCGGCGGAGATGTCGGCGCGTCACGGCGCCACGACGATCTTTCCGACGACGCTGGCCAGCACGAACGAGAACCTGTTCGAGACGTTCGAGGTGTTCCGCCGTGCGCAGCCGCTCAATACGAAAGGGGCGGACATGCCCGGGCTGCATCTCGAAGGCCCCTATTTCGCCTACAACCAACGCGGCGCACAAGATCCGCGCTACCTGCGCGATCCGCGCCCCGAGGAGTACGATGCGATCCTCGCCGCCAGCGACGATATTCGCCGGATGTCGCTGGCTCCCGAGCTCGACGGTGCGCTCGAACTGGGACGGGTGCTGCGCGCAAAGGGGATTTTGGCGTCGATCGCCCATTCCGATGCGCTGTTCGAGGAGACGGTCGAGGCGTTCCGTAACGGTTATACGCATGTGACGCATCTCTATTCCTGCACCTCGTCGGTCGTCCGCCGCAATGCTTTCCGGTATGCCGGGATCGTCGAGGCCGTCTATTGGCTGGACGACATGACGGTCGAGATCATCACGGACGGCGTGCACCTGCCCGAAAGCCTGCTTCGGCTGGTCTATAAGCTCAAAGGGGCTGACCGCACGGTGCTTATCACCGATTCGATGCGTGCCGCCGGAATGCCCGAGGGCCGTTATGTGCTCGGGGCCCGGAATTCGGGTATGGAGGTCGTGGTCGAGGACGGTGTGGCCAAGCTGGCCGACCGGAGCGCCTTCGCCGGTAGTGTCGCAACGGCGGACCGCTGTGTGAGGACCATGCACCGGCTGGCCGAAGTGCCGGTGCCCGAGGCCGTGAAGATGATGACGGCGACTCCGGCCCGCGTGATGCGCATCGACGACCGGAAAGGCTCGCTCGAAGCCGGAAAAGATGCCGATATTCTGATTTTCGACGATAATATCGGAATTCAACGTGTCGTGATAGCCGGCGAAACCCGTTTTTAGTTATGATGAGACCGATTCATACTTTGACCGTTCTGCTGTCTGCGGGCTGTATCCTGGCGACTGCTGCGAACAGGGAGGGGATTACCCCCCCCCGGCCGGCCGATTCTGTTTTTGTCGATATTTCTGTGCTCGATAACGGTTTTCCGATTCGGGCTTTTTCTGTTGCGCTTCCATCTGTAAAACAAGCTGATACGTTCTTCGATTTCGTAGAGAACGATCTGGCTCCTGCAGGAATCAATACGCTGGTCGTCCGGGTGAACTGGGCCTATGATTTCGAATCGCGCCCCGAGCTGGCCGATCCCGACGGCTGGAACCGTTCGCTGGCCGGCCGGCTGGCCGCATTGTGCCGTGAGAAAGGCATCAGGCTCGTGCCGCTGATCAATCTGCTGGGCCATCAGTCGTGGCACGGCAAGGCGGGCAAGTTGTTGCAGGTTTACCCGCAGTTCGATGAAAAGCCGCGGGTGAAACTTCCCGAAAATTACGTCTGGCCAAATCCTGATCGTCTCTATTGCAAGAGTTATTGTCCGAATCATCCCGAAGTGCATGACGTCGTGTTCGACTGTGTGGACGAAGTCGTGGAGGCTTTCGGAGCGACGGATTTCCATGCCGGACTCGACGAGGTGTTCGATTTGGCCGATACGGATTGTCCGCGCTGCGGAGGGTTGGACCCTGCTGAGGTCTTCGCCGGGGAGGTGAACCGGATTGCCGCCCACCTGCGGCGGAAAGGGGTGCGCCTCTGGATGTGGGCCGACCGGCTGATCGACGGTCGGCGCGATGCGAGCGGCTACGGCGAGTGGTCGGCCAGCATCGGCAACACCCACCGCGCGATCGACCGGATCGACCGCAGCGTGATGATGTGCGACTGGCACTACCGCGACGCCGAACAGTCGGCCGTCTATTTCGCCATCAAAGGTTTCGATGTCGTTACCTGCGGCTGGGAGCGTCCCGGCGTCACGCGGATGCAGCTCGACGACATGCTCCGTTTCCGCAGGCACTCTTCGAAATACATGTCGGAGCGTTTCAAAGGCTACATGCAGACCGTATGGTCGGGATTCGGGCAGTTTATGGACGAGTACCGCAACGGTTCGGACAAGGAATTTTGTGCGGCCCGGAACTACCGTTTCCTCAAATCCTATTTCCGGCAGTTCTCCGAAGACGGCGGCGGAATCCTTCCGCACGCCGGGGAGGAGAAGGCTCCCGCATTCGGGCAGTGATGAAAGGCAACCTTACTAACTTAATATAAATGATATGCTAAGACCATTACAATTACAGATTTGCGGCGGATTGACGCGGATTTTATCCGTGCTGCTCCTGTCGGTCCTCTGCTGCTCCGCGGCAGTGGCTCAGCAAAATGTTACCGTTACGGGTGTCGTGACGAATGAGGCGAAGCAGCCGATTGTCGGAGCCACGGTCATCCAGGAGGGGACGAGCCGCGGCGCGACGACTGATTCGAAAGGTCGGTTCACGCTGAACATATCCGACAAGAACGCCACCTTGCAGGTTTCGTTCATCGGTATGGCGACACAGTCGGTTCCCGTCGGCGGCAAAACCCGTCTCGAAATCGTACTCAAGGAGGAGGCCGTTTCCGTGGGTGAAGTCGTAGTCACGGCCCTGGGTATCAAGCGTGAAGCCAAGGCATTGGGTTACGCCGTGTCGTCGGTGGGCAAGGAGGACCTGACGGCCGGACGCGAGTCGAACATCATGCAGGCGATGATCGGAAAGGTCGCCGGAGTCGATATTTCGACGACGACGGCCGGCCCGACGGGATCGTCGCGCGTGCTGATCCGCGGTAATTCCCAGCTTTCGGGTTCGAACCTGCCGCTTTACGTCGTCGACGGCATGCCGGTTGACAACTCGCAGCTGCAGGGCGCCGACGGCAAGTGGGGCGGTTCGGGCTTCGACTTCGGCGACGTCATGTCGTCGATCAATCCCGAGGACATCGAGAACGTCACGATTCTGAAAGGCCCGTCGGCTTCGGCGCTTTACGGTTCGATGGCCTCGAACGGCGTGGTGATGATCACCACCAAATCCGGTTCGGCGCGAAAGGAATCGCTCGGCATCGAAGTGTCGTCGAACATCAGCTTCACGACGTTGCTGTCGAAGTTCGACGATTACCAGCGCGTTTACGGACAGGGGCGCAACGGCGTTATTCCCCTCACCGATTCCGACGGCCGCGGCACGACACAGGTCGCCTGGGGCGGCAAGCTCGATCCCAATATCATGATCCAGATCTACAATGGCGAGTGGAAGCCCTATGGCAACGTGAACAACAACGTGCTGTCGTTCTTCGATACGGGTTTCACGGCCCAGAACTCGGTGTCGCTCTCCAATGCGACCGAAAAGACCTCGTTCCGCTTCGCCGTGACCGACATGCGCAACAAGGATATCGTTCCCAAGTCGGAATTCAACCGCACGAACATCACCATGCGCGGCACGACGAAACTGGGCAAGACGATCTCGGCCGATGCTTCGGCGTCGTATATCTACGAAGACGTGAAGAACCGTCCGGCACTGACCGACAACGCCAGCAACATCGGCAACGCGCTGATTGGCATCGCCCCGAACTTCGATCAGAACTGGCTGGCGGACTCCTACAAGGACGCGAACGGCAATTACTACCAGTGGAACGGCAGCGACTACCGCTTCAATCCCTATTGGGTCATCAACGAGATGCGCAACGAGTCGAGCCGTTCGCGGTTGATGGGCAATGCGCGTATTTCGTGGGACATTACCCCGTGGCTGAAACTGGCGGGGCGCGGCGGACTGGATACCTACAATTTCCGGGCTACGACTTTCTCGCCCATTTCGACGCCGCGGCAGGTCGAGGGCGCCATCAATGAACGTGTCATGAACGTCACGCAGACGAACCTCGAAGCGACGCTGACCTTTGCGAAGAAATACGGCGATTTCGACATCAACGCTTTCGTCGGCGCGAGCCTCTGGCGGAACAAGAACGAACAGTTCACCACCGAGGGTCTCAAACAGGTGATGCCGGGCGTGGACGACATCAATGCCTTCGAGCGGATCAATACGACGCACGGTCTCTATAAGAAAGAGGTGCGTTCGATGTTCGGTTCCGTAAGTCTCGGTTACAAGGGGTTGGCCTATCTCGACGCCACGATCCGCAACGATGTCTCTTCGACGCTCTGCCCGGAGAACCGTTCCTACTGGTATCCGTCGGTTTCGGGCAGCCTGATCTTTTCGAGCCTTTTCAAGCACGGCGACTGGTTCTCGTTCGGCAAACTGCGTGCTTCGTGGGCCAATGTCGGCGGCGATACGGACCCTTATCAGCTTTATCTCGATTTCGGAACGAAGGGGTTCAAACTCAACGGACAATCGCTGGGCGAGGTTGCCAGCACCGTGATTCCCTATTATGATTTGAAACCCACGGCCAGTTACTCGATGGAGGTCGGTCTCGACGTCCGTTTCTTCCAGAGCCGGCTGAGTCTCGACCTGACGCTCTACCAGCAGACGACCAAGAATCAGATCATGAGCCTGCCGATCTCTTCGAGTTCGAGCTTTACGCGGGCGCTGATCAACGCCGGCGAGATCCGCAACCGCGGCATCGAACTGGCTGTGACGGGCGTTCCTTTGAAAATCAAGTCGTTCCAATGGGAGACGACCTTCACCTATGCCACCAACGACAACAAGGTGCTTTCGCTGCACCCCGACGTCCCGTCGTATGAGCTGACGGCGGCACGCTGGGCCAATGCCTACATTTATGCCATGGAGAATCAGCCTTACGGCGTGATCGTGGGTCAGGCGCAGAAGCGCACGCCCGACGGCCGCGTGATCGTGGATGAAAAGGGCCTGCCGACCTTCGACACCAACGTTTCGGTGCTCGGCAAGGGCACCTACGCCCATACGCTCGGCTGGTCGCACAACTTCACCTGGAAAAACCTGAACCTGCGTCTGCTGTTCGATGCCAAGTTCGGCGCCGACATGTATTCGATGTCGATGATGCAGTCCTATTACAACGGTACCGCGAAGGAGACGCTCAAAGGGCGCGACGCCTGGTACCGCTCCGAACAGGCCAAACGCGCCGCCGGCTCTCCCGCCGACTGGAAAGCCACGGGCGGTTATCTGGTCGATGGCGTGAAGGTTGTCGGCAAGGACCCCGAAGGCAATCCGATCTACGCGGAGAACGACATCTATGTCAACCCGCAGTCCTATTGGCAGTCGTTCCAGGACGTGTCGCCCGAACCGTTCATCATCGACGCTTCGTATGTCAAGTTCCGTGAACTGGCGTTTTCGTTCGACTTCCCGAGGCGCTGGCTGCGCAAGACGCCTATTGCCGGCGTTCAGTTGACGGCTTTTGCCCGCAACCTGTGCATTCTCTATACGAACGTGAAGAACATCGACCCCGAATCGTCCTACTATAACGGAAACGGTCAGGGTTTCGAATACGGTTCGCTGCCTTCGAGAAGAACCTTCGGTTTCGGCATCAAAGTTAAATTCTAAACGATCTTGCGACCATGAAAAAGCTATCATTATATCTCTTGTCGGCGCTTGCGGCCGTTGCCGGCGGTTGCAGCGACCTGACCGAACTGAATGTCAACCCGACGAAAGCCAACGGAAGCATCGATCCTTCGCTGCTGGTTCCGACCATCCAGATGTCTCACTCGATGGGCCGTCAGAATGCTGCGCGCTTCTTCACTTATCCCGGCGAATGGGTCAACCATTGGAGCGGCTCGTGGGGAAATGTCGAATACGGCGGCAAGGGTATTCGCAACAACGGTTACTTCGCCCGTCTGTGGCAAGACCTGTTCTATCCCGAGGCTGTGAAGAATATCGTGGCGCTCGAAAATATCGCCGACAACGATCCCGAACTGGTCAATTACAGCGCGATCGCCAAGGTGCTGCGTGTGGAGACCTTCCTCAAACTGACCGACTGCTACGGTGACGTTCCCTATTTCGAAGGAGGACAGGGCTATTACCAGTCGATCTTCTCGCCCAAATACGATCGGCAGGAGGCTATTTACAATGATTTCTTCGAGCGTTTGGACGGTGCCCTCGCGCAGTTCGACGCTTCGAAGTCGTCGCCTTCGACGGATTGCTATTTCGGGGGCGACGTGGAGAAGTGGAAGCGTTTCGCCGCTTCGCTCAAACTGCGCGTGGCGATGCGCCTGATCAAGGTGAAGCCCGATGTGGCTCAGCAGAAGGCCCGCGAGGCGTTCGCCGCAGGGGTGATGACCTCGAATGCCGACATCGCGGCCGTCAAACACGCCGAGGATTACGAGACGCTCGGGGCCGGCAACGGCTATGCCGACATCATTCTTCAGGTGACGGGCAATACGGGTCTCGGCATCACGCAGTACAAGATGACCACCGAGTTCTTCAAATCGCTCTGTGCGATGGACCCGCAGCAGTACACGACGCCTCCCTATCGGCGTTATCTGGCGCTCGATCCGCGTCTGTTGCTCATAGCGGGAGTTTATGTGACGACCTCGGGAGCGGGGCTTCCCGCGTGGGGCGACGCGGTCGAGGTGACCGAGCTGATGCGCAAGTTCAATGCCGGATACGCCGGCAATCAGGGGCCGGCCGATCTGGCCGCGACTCCCGACGGTTACATCAACATCGGCGGTTATCTCACGCTGCCTGCTCAGGATTTCACCTACGGCGGCGGCAACCAGGGACCCGGAGAGAACGGTTACCAGGGTGCGGCGAAGACCCGTAGTGTCTGGGCTCAGGGCATTACGTCCGCTATGGTCGATGCCGCAACGTGGATGACCGAGGACGAACGCGCCGAACTGAAACGTGCGATCGGCAGCTATACGGTGCCCCATGCCATGTATCGTCTTTCGCCTTCGCGGACCATCATGGCCGTGGACAGCCCGTGGATTCACATGAGCTATGCCGAAACGCAATTCCTGCTGGCCGAGACGACCGTCCGCGGCTGGGGAATCGACACCGAGACGGCCGAGTCTCGTTTTGCCAAGGGCTACGAAGCGGCCGTGAAGCAGTTCTCGCTGTTCGGGGTGAGTGCCGCCGACATGCCTTCGGATGAGGAAATCCGGGATTATATGACGACCTACCTGCTCCCGGAGGTGGCGGCGGGCGGTACCCGGGCGCTCGAAGAGATCAACAAGCAGATCTGGATTCTTCACTTCATGGACCCCATTGAGGCGTGGTCGAATCTGCGCCGTACGGACGGCATGCCTACGGCCTACTGCAAATGGTACAACCGTTATCCCTCCGAGAACCAGTCGAACGGCCAGCGTCCGCTGCGTCTGACCTACCCGATTGAGGAGCAGAGCAAGAACGCCGCGAACTGGCAGGAGGCCGTCGACCGCATGGGCGGTTCGGACGACTGGACGGTGCCGGTATGGTGGGATGTGCAGTAAGTGTTTAACCCGAAAAACGATACGATTATGAAAATGCTGAAATACATATTGTTTTTGCTGGCTGGACTCGTATGTCTCGCTTGCAACGAAGATGAAGGCAATCCGCCTTTCGCTGCCGACGAACTTTACATTTACGATCAGACTGCCGAGTCGTTGACGGCCGTTGTCGGCCAGGAGTTTAAGCTGAGTCTGATCGTCTCTCCGAACGACGGTTCGGTCGAGTGCACCTGGCTGCTCGACGAGCAGGCGATCGGCCATTCGAAAGACCTGGTTTATACGTTCTCCCAGCCGGGGACCTTCGCCCTGCGTTTCGAGGCCGTTCGCGGCTCGCGGGCCATCTCGATGCGCTATACGCTCTCCGTAACGGCTCCCAATTGACCTTTTGCGTCCCGATGTCCGGGAATCCGGACGTCGGGACTTTCTTCAACTCATGGAAAAGACGATGAAATCCGAAAGACTGCTATCGCTCGACGTCATGCGCGGCATGACGATCGCCGCCATGATTCTGGTAAACAACCCCGCCGTATGGGGCAAGGCCTATGCGCCGTTGCAGCATGCGTTTTGGCACGGCATGACGCCGACGGACCTGATCTATCCGTTTTTCGTCTTCATCATGGGGGTGTCGGCCTTCTTTTCCCTCTCGAAACGGTACGAGGGCGCCGGCCGGGAGGCTTTTTCCCGGATTCTGCGCCGCAGTGCGGTCATTTTCGGCGTGGGGCTGCTGTTGCAGGAGATCAGCTATTTCGGTTACGGCACGGCGAATTTCCTCTCCGGGCAGACGCCTGCCGATGCGACTTGGTTCGAGACGGTTTTTCCGTTCCGGACGTTCCGGATTATGGGAGTGTTGCAGGGATTGGCATTGGTTTATCTGTTCGGCTCCGCGGCGTTGCTCTGTCTGCGTTTCCGGCATCTGATCGTTGCCGCCGGAGGGTTGCTGATCCTCTATCTGGTGCTGCTTCAAACGGGTAACGGCTATTCGCTTGCGGCCGATAACATCATCGCGGTGGTGGACCGGGCTGTTTTGGGCGAGAGCCATCTTTACAGGGAGTGGCTGCCGGACGGCTCGCGGCTGGCTTTCGAGCCGGAGGGGCTGTTGAGCACCCTGCCGCGGATCGCGCAGTTCCTACTGGGATGCGCCGCCGGGCGGATACTGCTTGCGAAAGAGGATGCCCCGATGCGTTTCGGCCGTCTGTTCGCATTCGGAACGGCGCTGCTCTTTACGGGGCTGTTGCTGCAATACGGCGATCCGCTCAACAAAAAGATCTGGAGCAGTTCGTTCGCACTGGCCACCTCGGGGTTCGCATCGCTGCTGCTGGGGCTGCTGTGCTGGGTGATTGACCTGCACAAACAGGTGCGGTGGACCGGGTTTTTCCGGGTATTCGGTGTCAACCCGTTGTTCCTCTATGTCGCTGCTTGGGTCCTGTCGGTTACGTTGGGCGCCCTTTCAATTAAGAGCTGGTTCTATACGACGCTGATCGACCCGTTGTTCGGCGACGCTTCGGGGTCGCTGGTCTATTCGTTGTGCTTCATTTTGCTGGTTTGGAGCCTCGGATTGGTGTTGTACCGGCGGAAAATTTACATCAAAATCTGAAAACGCTGCCATGAAATACCGTTTTTTGAATATTGCCGCAGCCTTGCTGACGCTTTTGACGGGCATCGTAACCTGTGCTGCCCGGACCGGGGATTTTCCTATCCGGGCCTTCCACCTCGATTTCCGTACCGAGGTGATGACGCTCGACGCCATGAAACGCCTTGTCGATCGGATTTCCGAACAGGGGATCAACACGCTCGTCATGGAGTGGGAGGCCGCTTTCCCCTTCGATAAGCATGCCACGCTGTCGAATGCCTCCGCCTTTACCCGGGAGGAGGTGATCTCGTTTGTCGATTATTGCAGCGGGCGGGGCGTCGAGGTCATTCCCTTGCAGAATTGCTTCGGGCACTGCGAATACATCCTGCAACACGAGCGTTACCGCGCCCTGCGGGAGGACCCCAAAGACCCTTCGCAGGTCTGCCCGTTGAAAATTGCGGAGGCGACGGCCTGCTTTTCGGAACTGTTCGCCGAGGTGGCGTCGCTCCATCCGTCGAAATATTTCCACATCGGCGCCGACGAAACCTATCTGCTCGGTCTATGCGGGAATTGTCGTGCCGTGGCTGACCGGGAGGGGAAATCGCGGCTGTTCGTGGACTATGTCAAGGCGATGTGCGACATCGTGCACCGTCTGGGCAAGACACCCGTTATCTGGGCCGACATCATCCTCAAATACCCCGAAGCGCTCGACGAGTTGCCCGACGACCTGATCTTCGTGGATTGGAACTACGGCTGGGAGCCGGACCGTTTCGGCAAATTGTCCAATCTCTTCTCCCGCGGCGTGAAACTGTGGGGGGCTCCGGCATTGCGTTCCGGACCGGACAACATCTACCTGACGCAGTGGAAAAAACATTTCGACAACCTGGCTGTTTTCGTCGAATATGCGCGGGAGCACGATTACGGAGGCATGATCGAAACGTCGTGGTCCACGAGCGGCACCTACGGCTATTGGTTCGACAACGGGTACGAAATTCTTTCGATGCAGCCTGTGCGGCTGGTTTACCCGATGTCGGCGTTCCGGATTCTCGAAGCGGCCTGCTGCGAGGCTTTCGTGACGGATGCGCCGTTCGAACCGGAAGCGTTCGTGCGGCGGTATGCCCGGACGGAACTGGGGCTCGACGATGCGGGAGCCGGTGTGCTGTGGCGCTATTTCTCAATGCCGCAGGAGACCGTGACGGTCTCGGATTCCGGAGCGAAGGACGCCTCCGGGCGCGACTTGCACGAGGTGATTGACGAATGCGTGCGGATGCGTGACGAACTGGCGCGGCTGAAACCCCGCAAAGGGGCGGAAGAGGCGGCGCATTATCTGCTGATGCTCGATATACGGATCAATTACCTGCGTTTCAAGGCGGTCGAGGCGCGTTACCAGTCCGCTTCGTTCGACCGCTCCGGGATTCCGGAGCTGGTGTCCGGGCTGAAAACGCTGCTCGCCGAAACGCGCACGCTGGACCGTCGTTTTGCACGGCTCAACGGCGGCTATCTCAAAGCGCGTGAAATAGAGTATATGAACACCATGCGTTCGGTGAAGATGAAATTGCTTTACGAACGACTGACAAACAACACCCGATAAGATGAAGAAAACCATTCTTACAACCGCTGCCGTTCTGTTGGCGGCCGTTGGCGGCACTGCCGCAAAGCAGATCGACGTCGTCCCCCGGCCGCTCTTCATGGAGGTCTCGGACAGCGAGGAGTTCCGTCTTTCGGAACCGCTCGCCCTGCGGGTCGCAGTCTCCGAACTGCTCCCTGCCGCCCGGATTTTCGCCGGTCAGCTCGAACAGATCGTCTCCTTCGAACCCGACGTGGTTTGCGGGAAGGCGAAGAAAGGCGCCGTCAACATCGCTCTCGACCGGAAACTTGCCGCGGAGGAGTATCGCGTCGAGGTATCCGGACAGCGCATCGACCTCACGGCCGGATCGCCCCGCGGGGCGTTTCATGCCATGCAAACCCTGCGACAGATCGCCGCCTGCTGCGCCGGAGAGGAGGAAACGACGATCCCCGCGCTTCGGATCGAGGACAAACCGTTTTTCTCCTACCGGGGCATGATGCTCGACGTTTGCCGCCATTTCCGCACCGTGGAGGAGGTGAAACGCTATCTCGACATCCTTTCGCTGCACAAGGTCAATACGTTTCATTGGCATCTGACCGACGACCAAGGGTGGCGGCTGGCGATCGAGAGATACCCGCGGCTTACTGAGATCGGCACCGTGCGCGCTCAGACTGTCGTCGGGCATGCCCGGACAAGCAAGGAATACGACGGCAAGCCCTACGGCAAGGGGATGTTCTACACGGCGGACGACGTGCGCGAAGTGCTCCGTTATGCCGCCGACCGCTACATCGATGTCATTCCCGAGATCGAGATGCCGGGACACGCGCTGGCCGCGCTGGCCGCCTATCCCGGATTGGGATGCCGCGGAGAGGGGTATGCCGTGTCGCCGACATGGGGCGTCTTCGACGACGTTTTCTGCGCCGGGAACGACCGGGTCTTTGAGTTCATGGAGGGCGTGCTCGACGAGGTGATCGCGCTTTTCCCTTCGGAGTATATCCACATAGGCGGTGACGAGTGCCCGAAAACGCGCTGGAAGGAGTGTCCGGTTTGTCAGAAACGGATCGCCGAAGAGGGGCTCGAAGACGAACACGAGCTGCAAAGCTATTTCATGAAGCGTATCGAACGCTTCGTCAATAGCCGGGGTCGCAGGATCATCGGCTGGGAGGAGATTCTCGAAGGGGGTGTTTCGCCGACGGCGACCGTGATGTCGTGGAAAAGTCCGCAGGCGGGGATCGAGGCCGCCAAGCGGGGCAACAAGGTCATCATGGTGCCCTCGAAGTTCAGCTATTTCGACTACTACCAGTCGCAGGATACGGAGCGCGAACCTTTTGCCATCGGCGGCTATGTCCCCGTTTCCAAGGTGTATGGATACGATCCCTACGACCAGCTCGACGCCGGGGAGCGCAAGGCGATTCTGGGCGTGCAGGCCAACCTCTGGACGGAGTACATCTCCTCCATGCCGCATGTCGAGTACATGGTGCTGCCGCGCATGGCCGCAATGGCCGAGAACGGATGGTCGTATGACCGCAAGGACTACGACGATTTCGTGCGGCGCATGCAGTCGTTGCGCAGGATCTACGATCTGTGCGGATTCAACTATGCGAAGCATATTTTCATTCAAAATTGAAACCTGAAACCTATCTTGTAAAATTTACCTACTATGAAACATGTATTGAAAAGAGCGCTGTGGGTGCTGCTGCCCGGAATCTTCGCCGTGCTCGGAAGTTGCAGCGATGACAAGACGGAGACGGTGGCGCCGCCCGTCGTTTCGTTCCCCGTGACGGATGCCGAAATGGAGGTGGATGTGGAGGAGGAGATCACGTTTGAAGCCGTCGTCGAAAACGATGAGGAAGCCAGCTGCATCTGGTATGTGAACGGAGTGGCGGCCGCTTCGGCGCCGACGATGACCTACGCATTCACCCAGGTGGGACTTTATACCGTGCGCTGCGAAGTGTACAACGACGGAGGCCGTATTGCGAAAGTCTATAAGGTGAAAGTCAACGGGATTCCGCTGAAAGTGGAATTTTCCGACTCCGGGAATACGGTTTCCTGCGATCAGGGCGATGAGGTGCGTATTTCGGCAACAGTGGTGGGCGGCGATAAGGAGGTGAAACACTCCTGGAGTATCGACGGCACGGTCGTTTCCGAAACGGCCGATTTCATCCATACGTTCATGGAGCCGGGGACCTTCACGCTCGCCTATGCGGGAGTCAACGCCTATCGGATGACCGCCGCGAAGAGCTGGACAGTCCAGGTGGCCGAGGTCGAACTGCCGCTGACGATCGAATTCTCTCCCGTGCCGGGGGCAGTCGACCGCCATCGCGGCGACGAGGTGGTGATCTCGACTTCGGTAAAAGGCGGTGCCGAGGGGCTCGTACACGAATGGAAGGTGGACGGCGCGGTCGTTTCGTCCGATGCGGAGTTCCGCCGGGTGTTCTCCGAGCTGGGAACTTTCTCGATCTCCTATACGGGCGTGAACGCCAAACAGGAGCGTGTCGAGAAGACCTGGTCGCTGCTTGTCAGCCATTCGGTCGAGGATTTGGAGGAGGCTGCGGCGCTTCCTTCGGTGCTGGTCGATCAGAACAAGTCGATTTCCGTTGCGGAGAATCCCCATGTCACGGCGGTCAACGGCAGTGCGAAAGTGCTCAAAAGCGATATGTCTTCGTCCAGCAATCCGACTTCGGGCCGTTTCTGGCTCGACCTGTCGGGGATGTCCGATCTCGCTTCGTACAGCGCGGTCCGAGTGAAGGTCTGGATCGGGACGAACTCCTATGTGCCTTACATGCAGTTGCTCGATCAGGGCATCAACCGTCGTCCCACGACACTCAACGGACAGCGTTACACGACCGAGGACGAGTGGCGGCAGATCGTTCGGACCGACGAATGGAACGTGCTCGTCTACGATCTTCCGGAGACCTACGGCAAGGAGAATCTCGACGGCGTTGTGACGCTCGATTTCCGTCCGATGTCGAATTTCGACGGGTCCAATGCTCCGGCAGAGAATAACGACCGCATCCTTTACTATGACGATTTCGAATTTCTGAAATAAGCATCCGATTATGAAAAATGCCTTTTTTTCGTATTTCCTGTTCCCGCTGACGTTGGTGTCGCTCGCTTCCTGCTCTTCGTGTTCTTCCTCTTCCGATGAGGGACACGACGGGCCGAAGCCGTCCGTCTCCCGGTGTATCGTCGCCGGTTACTCCAACGCCGGGCGCATTTCGTCGGCGTCGCCGGCCGATTATCCCTATCTGAAATATCCCACGCGGGTTTATTGTTTCGGCATATCGCCCGACGCACAGGGCGTGTGGTACGTCAATCCCGAACGCGAACGGCAGCAGAACACGGTCCGTGCGGCCATGACCTCTTCGCAGGAGGCGTTTCTGGTCGTGGGCGGCGGTGCCACGGCGGGTAACATGTACCGCATGGGGACCGATCCGGCGAAACGGGCGGCTTTCGCCAGGGCGGTCGTGGAGTACGCGCATGCCCGCGGTTTCGACGGCATCGACGTCGATTGGGAGACGGACTGGTCGTCGGAACCGTTCCTGCATGTCCCCGAGGACGATATGGTCGATCTGTTGCAGCAGATCCGGGCGCGGATGGCCGAACTTCCCGTCGGCACGAAAGTCCGGCAGCTGACGGCGGCGCTCTCTTCCAGCACGCGCGGCCAGTCGATGGGCGGCCGTATCGCCGATTACGTCGATCATATCAACGTGATGATCTACGATACCTACGGTACCGAGGAGGAGGGTTATCCCCATGCGCCGATGCGTGTGTTGAAAGAGTCGCTTGCGGGCTATGCGGCCGCAGGTGTTCCCAATTCGAAAATTATCGTCGGCGTACCGTTCTACGGGGGCGACAAAAGCGTGTCGCCGGTCATAACGCAGCCTTACAATACGCTCTGTGCCATGGCGGGCGGTGCGATTACGGCTTCTTCGAACTCCTACGGCGGCTATGCTTTCAACGGTGTCGATCTGATGAAGGAGAAGACGCAGTACGTGCTGGACAACGGCTATGCGGGGCTTACGATCTGGGAACTTTCGCAGGATGTGGCCTACGACAGTTCGCTGTCGCTGCTGCGGGCTATCAAAAGCGTTGCCGATATAAAGTGAATCTCCGGAGCCATGACCGAACAACGTAACAGAATAGCCTCTATCGACGTCTTTCGCGGGCTGACGATGTTTTTCATGCTGTGGGTGAACTCTTTTTGGAGTCTGAGCGATGTTCCGCACTGGTTGCAGCATGCGGCCCGCGGTGAAGATATGCTGGGTTTTTCGGATACGATCTTTCCGGCGTTTCTCTTTATCATGGGAGCCTCCGTGCCGCTGGCGGTCGGCAGCCGCCGCGCCAAAGGCGATTCGACGGTGAAGATCGTGTGGCATGTTTTCACGCGAACCTTCGCCCTGGTGGTCATGGGGCTGCTGACGGTCAATTTCGGAGACGCCTTTTCGGCCGCCGGAACAGGCCTTTCCCGCGGGAACTATGCGATGCTCATGGTTTTGGGGTTCTTCCTGGTGTGGAATGTCTACCCGCGGACTGAGAGTGTCTGGAAAAAGCGGGGCATCCTGCTGCTGCAATTCTCGGGAGCGGCGCTGCTGATCTGGCTGGCGGTTATCTTCCGGGGCAGCGACGGTTTGGGGTTCGCCATTCGGTGGTGGGGCATTTTGGGACGGATCGGATGGACCTATCTTTTTTGTACACTGGTATTTCTGGCGGTCGGCAAACGTCTGGCGGCGCATGTCGTTGTCACAGTCTTGCTTGTGGCGGGAGCCTTGTTGCAGGCGTCGGGACTGGTTCCCGGGAACATCCTGCCCAACCAGTTGACGATCTTCGCTTTCGGCAGTACGGGCGTCTTGCTTTCGTTGCTTGTCGAACGCTATGCCGATGTCCGGGCTCCGAGGCGTTTCTATCGGATCGCCCTGTCCGTCGGTGTGGGCATGCTCGCTGCGGGCCTTGTCGCCCACCGCTTCTGGATCGTTTCTAAACTCGCCGCCACGCCGACCTGGTATTTCTACTGCTGCGCGATCTTCTTTCCGCTCTTCGCCCTGCTTTACTATCTGACCGACGTGCGGGGACATGCCCGTTGGTTCGCGTGGGTAAAGCCGGCCGGTACGGCAGCGCTGTCGTGCTACGTGGTGGCTTATGCGTGGAATCCGTTGAAGAACCTGATCTTTTCCGATCCGCTGCTTCGTCCCGAATTTTCGGTCGGGATTCCAGGACTTGTCAATTCGTTCCTCTACGCGCTGTTGCTCATTTGGACCGTTTGGCTGTTGGGCCGCGGAGGGGTGAGGCTCAAAGTCTGATCCTGCCGGGCAACGTAAAAAGAGGCTGTCTCTGCGACAGCCTCTTTTTATGTCGTGAACAGCTCCCAGCCGCGCCTTATTTCGTCCGGGTTGGCGACCGTGCCGTTCTCCACGCGGGAGATGGCCGCCGCGACGGGAACCATCGTCGCCGGGTCGAGCGTGTCCAGCGCCTCGTCGGGGCCGATGCCCGTGTCTGCCGCCACGGCGCGGATGTAGGCTTCGGTGTGGTTCTCCGAGGGCGGGGCCCAGCGCGAGATCATCTCCCGGATGGTTCGCAGTCCGTGCCGCACCCGGTAGGTGTGCAGCAGCATGAAGACCGCCCGGTAACCCCACGCCGGCGATTCGAACTGTTTGAAGGCCGGATCGCGTGAGGGCTGCACCTCGCCTTTGTAGCGTACTTTCGACCGGCGGATATTCCCGGGGTTGTTGTTGGCAAGCCCCCTACTCATCGCCTGCCTCCTTCCGGATGCGGCGGTGGACGTAGCGGCGCAGCCAGCGGAACAGCGGGGCGTCGGAGAGCTGTGCGGCGTTCTCGAGGAACGACCACAGCTCCACCCCGCAGGTGAATCCCGTGAGGAGTTTCGCCACGTTCAGCTGCATGAAATCCAGCACGCAGCTGTCGATCAGCCACGCCATCGAGATCGCCGTGACCGTCAGCGTGAGTTTGACCACCGTGTGCCAGGCCTTGCAGCTTTCGAAGTACCACGCACGGCCCTCGCGGCGGGCCGCGGCGCGGTCGGCGGCCACGCCCGAGAGGAAGTCGACGCCGATGAAGATCATGGTGGTCGCTACCAGCGGCCCGATCGGGGCGAACAGGGCGGCGATCCCCGCCGCCGTGCCGCTAACGAATCTGAACAAAGCCTCCATCGGTCGTACAGCGGTTGAGGATGTCGTTTTCGGGGTCGTATTCCGGAAATTCGTCCCGGTGTGCGCGAAGGTGCTCCGCGGCGCGGCGCAGCAGCGTCCGGGCCTGCGTCCGCAGGCCTTGCCGCAGGGCGCGGAGTGCCGTTTCGCCGGCAGGCTGGCCCCAGGCGGATTTTGGGGCCGACGTGCCGCATTGTCCGGTGCGGACGTCGAGCCGCGGCTGAATGGCGAGGCGGGTGAACAGGGCCGCCGGGGCCGCGAGGTATTCGTTGCGGAAGTCGGGATAGGAGCCTGCGAGGAGTTTTTCGTAAAGCGCCCGCCCGACGACCGGGACGATGTGGCGCTGTTCGGCCCCGGCGATGTCGGTTTCGGCGACGGTCTCCGGCGGCAGTTGTTCTCCGTCACCGAAGGCGAGGCGCAGGACTTGCAGGGGTGTGATGAGGGTTTTCATTCGATGCTTTTGATATTGTATTTGGTGATTTCCGAGAGGAAGGCCTGTTGTTTCGGGTCCTCCGGGTCGTAGTCGAGGCCGTCGGCCTTGCGGGCCTCCCAGACTTTCATGTAGATGGGTTTCGAACGCGTCGGCGGCCGGTTGACGATTTGCAGCGACGCCGTGTCGAGTCCCAGCACCGAGGCGATGACGGTGCGGATCGGCTCGGTGAGTTCGGCCTGCTCGGCCAGGATCACCGTGTTCAGCGCCACCTCGTATTCGTGGAGAATGCGTTCGGCGCTGAACCCCGCGGCATAATCCAGGCCGCTCAGGGTCCGGAACCACGAGTGGGCTACGACGATGTCCCCGACGGCCTGTTCGTGCAACGCCTGCCAGTCGCCTTCGTTCTGCGCCGTGATGGGGATGAAGCGCGAATGGTCGTCCTCGCCCCCGTCGCGGATGACGAACATCACCTGCCCGGGATTTCCGGCGAATTTCTGCTCGGCAAGGCGCACGATGCGTTCGGCTTCGGCCTCGTTGTCCGCCGACGAGTCGAGCATCATCACGCCCGACAGCTGGAACGAGTTGTCCAGCCGCGAGATGTTCCAGCGGTCGGTCTTCCAGGCGATGGCCGAGACGCTGAAGCCCGCGATGTAGGGCGGCACGCCGTAGTGTTCGAACATCGGTTCGTAATCTTTGTAGTGGACGATCGACCGCAGGGAGCCGTCTTCCTGCCGCTCGAACTGCGGATAGAGGGGCAGCGACCGCGCTTCGGCGGGTTTGAACGCCGCCCAGTCGTGATGGAGCAGGATGTGTTCCGAGTCGCGGGCCACGCGGCAGCGCGAAGCGTCCTGATGATAGAACGACAGGAAGGAGTGCTCCTCGTCGGTGACTATTTCGAGAAAGGCGTTGCCGAACAGCGACTTGTCGAAAGCCAGTTTGTTGAGTACCTGCCTCAGGCTCTCGCCGCTGCCGTTCACGCGGCGGACGAACGCCGCCAGCAGCGGTTCCCGGGCCTCATCGCAGGTGAACCCTTTGCCCGAGATGTAGTCGGCCTTGTCGTTGATGATGCGTCGGTGGGTCGTCGAACGGCGGGCCATCAGGGCCAGCGCCGCCGGGAAGAGGTTGTCGTCGCCCCAGCGCCAGAATTTGTCGCTCTCGACCCGCGCCGTTCCCAGCGCGAAGTAGGGGTCGGTGCGGTTGGCTACCCCCACGGCGGTTTTGATTTTTTTCGCTTTGCTCATGGCGTTTTTCGGGTTTGGAGGCCGCGGCCCGCAGGGAAATCCCTGCGGGTGCGCGGCCCCGGGTCGGATTACTGTTTGTAGGCGTAGGTGATCAGGGATGCGTCGAGGATCTGGCTTCCGGCCATGAAGACCGCGCGCTGGCGGTTCTCCATCTCGTCGGGGTTGTACCACATGCGCACCTCGTTGCCGGGCATGTCGGCTGTGTTGACCGCCAGCACGAGGTTGCGGCGGTCGGTGAGCATGCCGAACGACTGGTGGTAGGAGGTTTCCGCGAGGTAGCCGCCCAGTCGGAGGTCGATGACCGGAATTCCGTGGTAGGCGAGTGTCCGGCGGCCGTTCACGGTGTCTGTGTAGGCGGCGTCGGCGCCCTTCGAGTCGAGGTATTTCTCGTAGAGGTGGCAGAGGTCCGAGGTGACGAAGAATGCCAGCTGGCCGTCGGCTTTGAGGTCCTGGATGCGCAGGTCGGACTTGTTCCACAGCTTGTCGAACAGTTCCACGGCGTAGGCCGGGTCGGCGAGCGACGACTCCTGGTAGGTGAAGTTGTAGATGGCCTCGTCGCTGACCTGGGTCGTGATCGACTTCAGAAAGCCGTCGAAGGTGTTGTAGCCCGATGCTCCGGCCGTGTTGCCGATCCACATCGTGGCGCGGATGTTCTCCGCGAGGGCCTGCCTGAATAGTGCCGTTTCGGCCTGTTCGAGATCGGTGCCCGAGAGGTCGTCCATGTTGACGTTGGCCAGCGCCGTGATCTTTTCGTAGACCATCGAGAAGTAATCTGCGGCGGAGAATCCCAATTCGGCCTTCACGCGGCTGAGGTTGACGGTCTTCTCCTTTTTGGCCGCCGGGGCGCCTCCCGTCCAGCCTGCGGAGGTGAATTTCTGGAGGATGTTGCGCTGTCCGTCCCAGAGCTGGATGTGCGTGGGCTGGGGCATGTTGTAGAGTACGCGCACGCCGAGTTCCTGGGCCGACTCTCCGGTCAGCATCGGGCGGAAGAAGATGTTTTCGAGTTCGGTGCCGGTGTACTGTTTCGAATTTTCGAGATAGGTCATGGTTGAAATGTTTTTGAATTGTTGATGAATTGGGTTGTTTTGTGGTGCCGTCGAGGAAGGGTGTTGCCTGACCTCCATTTTATGTCGACAATCCCTCCAAACCTCCCTTTAAGTTCCTTTTCGTTGCTTTCGCTCGGCAGAAAATGCATGCATTTTTTGCCCTCGCTTAATCGCAACGTTGAAAAGGGAGGCTTTCCCTTCGGCAATTTTTAATTCTTAATTTTTCATTTTTAATTGCGGTTCCGCTGTTATCCGCGGAAACGTCTTGCGTCCTCGGCATAGGCGCGCTCGTTGGCCGAGCGGACCGTGTCGCCGTACGAGGGGTCCTCGCGGGGCTGCGTGACGGTTGCCCCGACGCGCTGCCGGGCCTCGTCCGCCGCGATGGATGAACGCCGTTGCAGGGCCCGCACCTCCTCGCCGAAATGGAGGACGTTGCGGTCGGCGGGCTCTCCCGCCCCGGGCCGCAGGCCGATGCCGGCGAGCAGACGCTCCCAGCCCCGGGCGATGTTCTTCGCCAGCGAGGGGGTGGACCGTTCCGCCGCTTCGACCACCTTGTCGGCGAGCCCTGCCGCGACGGCCTCTTCGGGCGAGAGCCAGCGGCCGTTGCCGTTGTTCTCGGCCATCAGGGCCTCGAACTCCGCGGCCGGGCGTCCCGAACGGGCGGCGTAGACCGAGGCGATGCGCCCGTCGGTCTGGTGCAGGAGGTCGAGTTTTCCGGCGATCTCCGCGGCATTGCCCTCGGTCGCGCAGACCGCCGTGTGAATCAGATAGAGGGCGTTGGCCGAAATTTCGCGGCATCCCTCCGACGCCGCCTGCGCGATGATCGTCGCGGCCGAGGCCGTGTAACCGTAGCAGCGGGTGGTGATGCGTGCCGGAAGCTGCCGCAGGGCGTCGTGGATCAGCAGTGCGTCGTTCACGTCGCCGCCCGTCGAGCGAATGTTGACCACGACCTCCGGGCTTTCGATCTCCGCGATGCCCCGCAGGGCGCTGCGGAAGCGTTCGTAGGTCGCCACCCGCGCTTCGGGGTCGTCGAACTGCCACTCCTCGGGGATGCCGATGGTCCCTTCGATGTCGATTTGGCAGACCTCGGCTGAATTGTTGATTTGGATTTTCGATTTCATGATTTGTTTTTGTAATTGGTGTAAAACGCGTTGCGCGCCTTTTCGTAGGAACAGCAGTATTTTCCGGCCGCTGCTTCCAGCGCCTCGCAGCGGGGCACTCCCTCCCCTTCGAGACGCCATACCTCGTTACGGATGGCCTGCCGTTCGCACCCCCGGCGGCTGATGAGTCCCAATTCGAACAACCGCTGCACGGCCTCCGCCGTCCCGAGCCCCCTGACCTCGCGGAGCGCCGTTTCGGCCAGCATTTCGTCGTGACGTGTCATCAGTCCTCCGTCAGCCGGTTGAACGTGCAGCGCACCGAGGCCTTTTCGGGATCGTAGTCGCCGACGGCATGGAGTGTGGCCCGGACCACGCCCGCCCCGGTGTCGATGCGGAAGACCGAACGGATGTCCGGGGCTCCCGTGCCGGGCGTGAAGAGCGCTTCGAACTCGTGGGGTGCGAGCCGCAGCGAGAGGGTGATGCGTTCGCGGGCGGCCTCCCGGCGTACCTGGCGGTCGTAGTAGCGGTGCAGTCCCGCCTGCCCGTCGCGGTCCTCGAAACAGAGCGTGAACCCCTCGTCCCCGGCGAGGTGGAACGCCGCTAACGGATACTCGGCCTGCCCCGAAGGGTAGCCCCACCGTTCGCCCGCGGGGAGCGGACGCATTCCGGCATAGCGGACGATGCGGGGCGTGAAGTTGGTGCCCTCCTCCTCCGCGTCGTCGCGGTCGCCGACCCGGAGGATCAGCGCCGACGGAGCGTTGAGATAGTGCCCGGCCGTGCTGAGCGAGGGGGCGAACAGCGGGTTGCGCACGACTTTTTCGCCCTGCAACGCGGCATAAGATCCGGTGTCGAAACTCCACGCCCCCAGCGGCGACTCCTCTCCGGCGTCGAAACGTGTCACGGCCCCGTCGCCGTCCTGATAGCGCCATGTCCGCACTTCGTGGATTTCCGGAACGATCTCCCGCCGTTCGACCGGCTGCGAGAAATCCGTCCTGCGGCTCCAGTCCGCCTCGGGACCCGCCCCGAAGAACTCCCCTTCGGGTTCGATCCACACCGTCCGGGTCGCCTCCTCGGTGTAGAACCGCAGGTTGAAGAGATGCGCCAATGCTTCGAGCAGTTCCGCCTGCCGGATGCGGTGCTGCGCCACGTCGGCGAAGGCGATCCGCGACCCGAATCCGGGTCCCGAAAGGAAGCGCGGGCGCAGTGCGCACTCTTTGTGCAGCGTCAGTTTCATCCCCTCCTCGGCTCCCGCGAAATAGATCAGGTTGAAATACTTGGGTGACTGCGGCGAAACGCTCTCGGCGACTGTGCGGAGCCGCACCTCGACGGTCGTTTCGCCCGTCTCGCCGACATAGCCGTTGTAGAGCGCCCAGTCCCCCGCATAGGGCACCCATTGCGAGCCGCTCCGGACCAGCAGCGCCGGGTTGGCGACCGTCCCCGAAGCCGGGGTCGTGACCTGCGCCGAGCGGGCCGCGAAATCGGTCCACACCGTGCCTGCCGTGCCGTTGCGGACGTAGACGAGGCGGTACTGCGTCCCTGCGACGTGGTCGAAGACCAGCGCCCGGTAGGTGAAGTTCGGCACGATCGCGTCGCGGAGGTCCCTGTAACGGTTGGCCAGTTCGAACCGGAATTCCGATCCCGGCCCGAGATAGATCGTGTCGAAGCCTTTGAGCCGGGTGCGGGAGACGATGCGGTGCGAGGTGGTGTATTTCAGGTAGTACTCGAATCCGACGTTGACCTCCGTGGGCGGCGTGAAGACGATCTTGCCGTTGTCCGTCGAGAAGCAGTTGCCGTTGTTGTACAGTCCGCTGACGGCTTGGCCGTCCGTATCGACGCTCTGCGGCGTGGCCGTGTCGACGATGTTGCCCACCGTGTTGGCGATCGCCTTGGGATTGGCCGCGACCCGTCCCAGCTCGTTGGCCGTCGCCGTTGCCGGGGCCAGCCTCCGGGCCGCGAAGCCCATGCGGTTGGCCGCCGCCGTGGTGTCGCGCGAGGAGTAGGCCCCGCTCATGTAGAGCGAGCGGAAAAACGCCGATTCCAGAAAACGGCTCTTCACGCTGTAACCCGCTTCGGAAAAGATCTGCCCGACGAGGGTGGCGATGTGCAGAAAGGGGTGGTAGTCGTCCACCGAGAGGAGCCTTTCGGCGGGAAGCAAGTCCTGCGAACTGTTTTGCTGTTCGTATTCGTCGCGGTGAATGGGGAAGAACTTCACGGGCGACGCATCCGTCCAGCTTTCGAAGACCGTCGTCGGCGTCAGTTCTCCCTGCCACGCCACGCCCAGGGCGGAAAACATCCTGCGGGCGGCGTTCTCGGCCCATCCGGCGCCGTCGTCGCGGATTTCGAGCGTGTAACCCGCCTCCGACGAGGCCAGCAGCCGCACCGTTCCGCCGATCAGCGTTGAACCCTCTGCCGTCAGCTCCGCCGTGTGGAGCGTTTCGTTGAACCGCCCGGCGGCATGGGGGTCCCCGGCAAAGGCCGCCACGGCGTCGTTGCGGGGCGTTGCCGGGATCGTGACTTTCAGCGACCGCCCCTCGCGGCAGGCCTCCGGATCGGCCAGTTTCGCGGCGTTGTAACCGGGTACGGCGATGGCTTTCGTGCCCAGGTCGCAGGGCTGTCCGTCGATCGTCAGTTCCATGACGTGCGGGTTTTGCGTTTGGGACGAACGGCGATCTCCAGGCAGCTCAGCGTGCCGTGACGCTGTACGATGGCTTCATCGGTGGCAATGTCCACCGGGGTGTAGCTGTCGCCGTCGGCGATCCAGACCTCGGGTGCCGCCGTCAGTTCTGCAAGAGCCTCCAATACCTGCCGGCCCTCGTAGGCCGATACGAGCACCGTCTCGCGGTCCGTCGCTGCCGTCGCTGCCGTGCGTCCGTCGGGACCGTATGCCTGCTGCCGGACGCTCCGGACGACCGCCGTCTGCACCACGGGAAAGGAGTAGTGCTCGACCGATCCCGCCCGACTGCGCCAGGCGAGCCGCACGGCCTCCTGCCGGGCCGGGATTACGGCGTAAACCACCGTGCCGCACGCCCCGGCATCCACCGTCAGCGACTCCGCATCGGGGAAATCGCGCAGGTCGAGGCGGAAAAGGTGGAGTCCGGCCTCCGCCGCACGGTAACTTTCGGCGGAGGCGGTGTCCCCGGCCAGCGCGGTCACCGTCACGGTGCAGGGCCCGTCGGTCAACAGCGTCAGTTCGTCGCACGCCCCATCGGGAATCAGGCGGCTGAGGGGCATCGAGGTCAGCAGACAAGGCGCTTCGGCGCTCCCGGCGCCGGGCCGGAACGTGCGCGCCGGGGAGACGGCTTCGACGGCTCCGCCCGTCACCGCCGCTTCGACGAGGGCCGTGACCGTCCGGCCCGCTGCGGCGTGAAACCCTGTGCCGCCCGTTGCGGGGACGAATTGCACGCGGCGGCGCAGGTAGGGCGCGATGTCGAATCCGGCCTCAGTCACCGCTGCGAACCGTTTCGCACCCAGCAGGGCGCTTCCGTCACCGACCGGTCCGGCCGCGTCCGCGATCCCGGCCGCGGCATCGACGATGCGGATGTCGATGTTCCCGGCCGCCGCCTGTCCGACGGCGTAGCGGAGCTCTCCGCCGAGCGGGGCATACTGTTGGGGAATTTGTGTGAATTGCATAATGGATGTTTAAAAAGATGATTGTATTCATTCGCCGCAGAACGCGGCGTAATGCGGCATGCGGATGCTTTCGGCACTTCCGGCGTCACAGGTACAGAGGCGGCCGGGCTGTTGACAAAGCGGTTGAAAACTTGTCGATAAATGGGATAAAAATTCACAAAATGCGGAAACAGAAGCGTTTCTCGATGTCGATAACTTTGCCGTCCTTGCCGGCCGGTTGTGAATCGTTCGGCAAATATACGACAGCCGATAACCCCTTGTCAAGACCCCGATGCACTTTTTCTAAATTTTATGGAAAAACTTCGGGATTTTGTCGTACCTTTGTTCCGCAAACCAACAGTTTTACACCTTATGGATGATGGTCATAGTTCCACGTATAGCCGTCGTGTCGTGTCTCAGCACGACCCCATTCATCTATGGTATCCAGCGCGAAGGTAACCTCCGCGCCGAATTGCTGTTGTCCGATCCCGAAGAGGTAATCCGCATTTTTTCCGACCGTCGTGCCGACATCGCCCTGATGCCTGCCGCCGCCGTGCCCTCGCTGGAGGATGCCCGCATCGTCACCGAATACTGTGTCGGCGGCGTCCCTGCCGCCAAAGCGGCGCTGCTTGCGGACGACGACCCGCTGGTCGGGGCGTGGAAACCCTTCGGAAAACTCCCCTTCGCGTTTGCCGTCTGGGTGGCTCACGGCGACGTGGAGCCCGAGACGGTCGAAGCCCTTCAGCATGCACTGACCTTCGGCCTCGAACACGGCTATGAGGCGGTCCTCGAATCGGCCTTTGCCGCCGATCCCGGGCAGGCTTACGAGGGGCTCTCGCGTTTCGACTACATCTTCGACAATCAGAAAGACAAAGCGCTTAAACAGTTCTGGGACTCGGGCCTCAAGGTAGCACCGCGGGCCAATCCCGGCTGAAGAGCTTAGCGGACCGGAAATCCGCCTCTCTGCACGTAAACGGATTCACGAACCTTAAGAGAGCGTCTTATGATTACAATTTACCTCAAGCAATACAACAAGATCATCCGGAATGCCGACACCAGGCTCTTTGATGAGCTGGGCTACGACGACATCCTGTGGATCGACATGCTGCTGCCCACGATCAAGGAGCAGAAAGCCGTCGAGAACTTCATGGAGATCAGTCTCCAGACCAAACAGCAGGTCGAGGAGATCGAGTCGACGTCGAAATACTCCGAGAACGAGAACGCCATCATCTCCAACTCGAACTTTTTCGTTCCCACGGGCGATTCGTTCCTCGTCGAGCCGGTGTCGTTCATCATCTCGAACGAGGGTGTGCTGGTCTCGGTGCGCAACGCCGAGTTCCGGACCTTCCGCGAGACGGAAAAGCGGCTCCAGATGAACTACCGCAGCTATTCGACGGGCTATCACCTCTTCATTTCGCTGCTGGAGGTGCGTATCGACTTCGATGCCGACCTCGTGGAGCTGATCGCCAAGCAGGTCGCGGCGCTGTCGAAGGACATCAACTCCGAGGACTCGATCGACAAGGAGGTGCTGCACCGCATCAGCGCCCTGCAGGAGTCTACGATGTCGCTGCGCGAGAATATCTTCGACCGTCAGCGCGTGCTGTCGGGCATCCTGCGTTCGGAACGCTTCCCCAACGATATCTATCCGCGCCTGCAGCTGATGATCAAAGACGTCAACTCGCTGATCAATCACGCCGATTTCAGCTTCCAGCGATTGGACTATATCCAGGATGCGGCGCTGGGTCTTATCAACATCGAGCAGAACGAGATCGTGAAGATTTTCTCCGTGGCGGCGGTGATCTTCATGCCTGCGACGCTCATCGCGTCGATCTACGGCATGAACTTCAAATTCATGCCCGAGCTGGACTGGACGCTGACGCTCTCCAACGGCTGGAACATCCCCCTGGGCTACATCTTCGCCATCGGAATGATGATCTTCTGCTCGGCGCTGACTATCTGGTACTTCAAGTATAAGAAATGGCTCTGATATTTTCGATTTTATAGGGCATCTTCGCACTTGCTCTTGCTGGGCGCGAATGGGACGTATTCCGATACCGCCCATCCGCGTCCCGCTTCGTTTAAGCGCAAACCTGCTCCACTTAAATCAAAACCGCCCCTCCTCTTTGAGAGGCGGTTTTGGCATCAAAAGTACAGTCCTCTTTTTTCCCTTCTTTCAAAGAAAGAAGACTTTTCCCGGTAAATTTCGTATATTTGCAAGCTATAAACTCCTGTCATGCTCGAAAAACTGGCCAAACAAACTGCCGTCTACGGTATCAGCACCATCGTGGTGAGGTTTCTGAGCTATCTGCTCACGCCTTACTACACGCGCATTTTCGGCCAGGAGACCTACGGCGTCGTCACCGACATCTACGCCCTTATCCCGCTGGCGCTCACGCTGCTGACAATGGGCATGGAGTCGAGCTATTTCCGTTTTTCGGCCAAGGCCGAAGAGGCCGGCGGGGATGTGAAAGCCGCCAAACGACGGCTTTTCGCCACCACATGGGGTGTCACGTCGCTTGCCGCCGCGGTCTTTTTCCTCGCAATGGCCTTTTTCCGCGACGGTATCGCCCATGCCATGGGCGAGGCGTATGTGTCGCATCCGGAATATGTCGTCTGGGTCGGTCTGATCATTCTCTTCGATGTCTGGGCCTGCATTCCTTTCTCGCGGCTGCGCGAACAGGGTCGGGCCATGACTTTCGTGGGGCTGAAAGCTCTCAACGTGGTTCTGAACGTGGTTCTGGCCTTCGGGTTCGGCGCCGCGGGGCTTTTCGCCACGGAGTTCGGGGTGGGCTGGGTCTTTGTCGCCAACCTGATTGCCAGCGCCGTGACATGGGTTCTGATGCTGACGACCGTCGACCGCACGGTTCCCAGGATCAACTGGGCGCTGCTCGTCGCCGTTTTCGCCTATTCGCTGCCACTGCTGGTGGGCGGACTGGCCGGCACGGCCAACGAGTTTATCGACCGTCAGTTGATTAAATACCTCGTTCCCGAGGGGGCTATGGCGCAGCTGGGCGTCTACGGCGCCATCACCAAGATCGCCGTGGTGATGATGCTCTTTTACCAGATGTACCGCCTTGCCGCCGAACCGTTTTTCCTCTCGAACTTCAAAAAGTCGGATTTCGTGCAGATGAACGCCGCGGCGCTGAAATACTACGTCATGGCCTCGATGGTGATTTTCCTCGCCATCGCGCTCTTCCGCGACGTGTTCGCGCTGATCGTGGGACGGGACTTCCGCGAGGGCATCTTCATTCTGCCGGTGGTGCTGGGAGCCAACGTCCTCACGGGCGTCTGGCTCAACCTCTCGTTCTGGTACAAGCGCGAGGAGCGTACCTCGCTGGCCATCGTGGTCACGGGTTCGGGACTCGTCGCCATGCTCGCTTTCGGATTGTGGCTCATCCCGTTGTGGGGCTATTACGGAGCCGCCTGGGCGCGTCTGGCGAGCGAATCGGTAATGGTCGCCGTCAGTTGGTGGCTCAACCGCCGCTACTACCCGACGCCCTACGACTGGCGCCGCATCGGCGAGTATGTCGCCGCGGCGCTCGTCATTTTCGCCGCTTGTGAGGCCGTATCGTCCTGCACAGGCAATATGTTCGTAAGCTATGCGTTTAATATAGTGCTCTTTGCGTTGTATGCCGCCTACCTCGTCCGCCGTGAGCGGATCGATCTGGGGGCGATGCTGCGTTCGGTGCTGAAAAGGAGTTGACGATGGGGCGTGACACGACAAAGAAACTTTGGATATTGGGCGTGAGTTTCGCGCTCTTTCTCGGCGGGGCCGGGGCTCTCCAGCTGGAGCCGGGAACCGTCCGCACCGTCATCCTCGCGCTGGTTTTCGCGGGATTGTTAACCATTGCCGGCGTGCAAACCCTCCGGCATTTGAAAAAGAAGAATTAAAATGCGCTTTGCGGATATCATAGGACAGGACGATTTGAAACGGCACCTGGCGCAGTCGGTCGATGCCGGCCGTGTGAGCCATGCCCAGCTCTTCACGGGGCTGGCCGGTTCCGGGGCTCTGGCGCTGGCCGTGGCCTATGTGCAGTACCTCTGCTGCCGCCACCGCCGCGACGGCGACTCGTGCGGCGAGTGTCCCGACTGCCGGCAGATCGGGACGCTGGCGCATCCCGACCTGCATCTGGTCTTTCCCGTGAACAAACAGGGCAAGAAGTCGGGCGAAGTGATGCGGAGCGACGAGTTCCTGCCGCTGTTCCGCACGCTGTTCGCCGAACGGGGCGGCTATGTTTCGCCGCAGGACTGGTACGACCGGCTCGACCTGGGCAAGACGCTCAAAGGTATGATCGCGGCCCGCGAGGCCGACGAGATCATCCGCAAACTCTCGTTCAAAAGCTTCGAGGCCGACTACAAGACGATGCTCATCTGGCTCCCGGAGACGATGAACGAGGAGGCCGCGAACAAGATCCTCAAAATCCTCGAGGAGCCGTGGGACCGGACGCTCTTCATCCTGGTTTCCGAACAGCCCGACCGGCTGCTGCCGACGATTATCTCGCGGACGCAGGAGGTCTGCGTTCCGCGCATCGCCCCCGGCGTGCTGGAACGTGTCGCGGCGGGGAAAGGCGTTTCCGACCCTTTGCAGGCCCGCAACATGGCGCGTCTGGCCGGCGGCAACCTCCTGGAGCTGAATCACCTGGTTGCTGGCGAGAGCGATGCGCTGCGGAAGGAGAATTTCGACCTTTTCTGCGGCCTGATGCGCCTGAGCTACAACGACAAGCACCTCGAACTGGTCTCCTGGGCCGAGGATGCGGCGCAGCTTTCGCGCGAGCAGCAGCGGGCGTTCCTGCGCGATGCGGCGCGGCTTCTGCGCGAGAGTTACATGCTCCATGCGGGTATCCGCGAAGTCAGTTACCTCTGGGGCGAGGAGCTGGCCTTCTGTTCGAAATTCGCCCCTTTCGTCGGCTCGCAGAATATCGAGCCGCTGATCGCCGAGATCGAGAGCGCCTCCGCACAGATTGTGCAGAACGGCAATCCGACGATCGTTTTCACCCATTTTGCCCTCTCGGTGAGCAAGATGATAAAACATTTGTGAGTTATGACACGTGTGGCACTTCTTTTAGGCGGAAACCAGGGCGATGTGAAACGCACCCTGCAAACGGCACAGCAGTTGATAAACTCCCGTGTGGGGGCTGTCCTGCGCTGTTCGCACCGCTACGAGAGCGCGCCGTGGGGATTCCCGGCCGCGCAGCGTTTTTCGAATCAGGCTTTGGAGGTCTCGACCGACCTTTCGCCGCTCGAAGTGCTCGACGCCTGCCAGCAGATCGAGCGGGAGCTGGGCCGCAACCGTGCCGCCGAGGCGGTCGAGAAAGCCTCGTCGGGCGCCGCCTACTCGTCGCGCCCGATCGACATCGACATCATCTTCTATGGTGACGAAGTGATCGACGACGAGCGCCTTACGGTGCCCCACCCGCTGCTTGCCGAACGGGAATTTGCCTTGCAGCCGCTCGCGGAGATCATGCGCCGGCACCGCCACCCCGTGACGGGCGTCACCGTGGGGGAGATGCTCGGTGCGCTGCATAAATAATACGGAGATGAACGTGAAACGAACGATACTCTTCCTGACTGCCGCGGCGCTCCTGACGGGGTGCTTCAAAGACGTGTCGACCACGACGAACTACGTGATCAAACCCCTCGTGCAGGACTTGTCGGGCGATCCGTACCTGGCGCTCGAGGGGGTAAAAGCCTACGCTTTCGCCGCCGACACGGCTTTCTACACCGTCGCTTCCTATGCGGATGCGCTGGAGGGCGTCGCCAGCCTGAAGGGCAATCCTTCGGAGCGGCTTTCGCCCTTCGTCACGGCCGTGCCCTACGAGCGCGAAGGGACTGACGGATGGGTCCAGATGTCGATGTCGAACGCTACGCAAATGGTTCTGGCCGTCGATACGGAGCATAAGATCTATGCCTACACCCAGCAGGAATTGGCCGAAAATCTTCCGGTTCTGTACGTGGCGCTGCCTTTCAAACCGTGGAAGGAGGGCTTTTCCTACAAGGACGGCAACTGGAGCTATTACAACGAGTTCTATACGCCTCCCACCTACCTCGACTGCTTCATCGAACCCGCGGTCCAGAGCGAGGAGGGCGGCGCCGCGGGCGAGATATCGAGCCTGAAAGCCTATGCTTTCGCCGCCGACACCACGGCGTGGTACATCGCCTCGTACGACGATGCCGTGGCGGGCAAGATCACGTCGAAGGACGACGATTCATTCACGCGCTCCAACCCCAACTTCACGGCCTATAAGGAAGAGAGCTCGGCTCTCTACAAGATGCAGGTCTCGACCCCGACGCTGATGGTGGTTGTGGTCGACCGCGTCAATAGACTTTATGCCTACACGAAGAAGGAGGTCGACCTCGAAGGCGCTTCGCCGACCTTCCCCGTCCTCTTCCGGCCCTGGATTCAGCAATGGATTGATGATGAGGAGCCCAACGGCTGGATCGTCGTCAATCCGGAGCTCGACCCCGACAAGGATTCGAAAACGCAAACACAAGCACGCCGCCGATGAATACGCCGCGACATACCCTTTACCTGCTGCGCCTTGCGGTGGCGCTGCTCTTCGTGTCGGCTTTCCTGAGCCGCTGCGCGAGCATGATGACCCCTACCGGGGGGCCCCGCGACTCGCTTCCGCCCGTCATCGTGAACATGACGCCCGACAACAATTCGGTCAACCGGCCCCTCGTCGGCCACGAGAAGATCTATATCGAGTTCGACGAGTTCGTCCAGCTCAAAGACCAGCAGAAGGAGTTCTTCACCTCGCCGGCGATGAAGAAAAAACCCACGGTCTCCCTGCGCGGCCGGGGCGTCGTGGTCCAGTTGCGCGATACACTGGCTCCGAATACGACCTATTCGCTCAATTTCGGCAGCGCCATCCGCGACAACAACGAGGGCAACCCCCTCTATTCGATGCGCTATGTCTTTTCGACGGGCCCCGAGATCGACTCGATGCTCCTCACGGGCTATACGGCCGACAGCTACAAGGCCGATTCCGTGTCGAAAACCTTCATCTGGTTTTTCCCGGCCGACTCGGTCGAGAACGTCGCCGAATACGATTCCACGGTGTTCAAATACAAGCCTGCGTCGATCGCACGCGCCGAGAACAACGGCATCTTCATCGCCCAGAACCTCAAACCGATTCCCTACCGGGTCTATGCCGTCCAGGATAAGAACGACAACCAGATGTACGAGCCCGGCAATGACCAGGTGGGCTTCCTCGAAAAGACCTACAACCCGGCCGAGATGCCCGATTTCGCCATGTGGTACGATTCGATCCGCCAGTATGTGACGGCTGAGCCGCAGCTCTATTTCCGGATGTTCACCGACAAGGCGTTCCGCCGGCAGATGCTTTCGGAGTCCGAGCGTCCCCAGCAGCACAAGGCGATGCTCTATTTTGCCTCGGCGCACCCGAAAATCACCAGCCTGCGTTTCGACAGCATCCCCGCCGACCGGGTCATCTTCGATCCCCAGACCGTGGGCCGCGATACGATCGCCCTGTGGTTCAACGTTCCTTCGGCCGACCTGCCCGATACGATCAAAGGCGAGATCACCTATTTCAAACACGATACGGTCAACCGCCTGCAGGAGGTCACCGAGCCGCTGAAACTCGCCTGGCGGCTGATTGAGACCAAGGAGCAGGAGCGCGAGCGCGAGAAGCTCGAGCGCGAGCGCCGCAAGGCCGAGGCCGCGGGCGAGGAGTGGGTCGAGCCCAAAAAACCGAATCCCTTCGCCGTCAAACTCCCCGCTTCGGGCGACATCAACCCCGAGAATCATCTCACCGCGGAGTTCGATTATCCGCTGGTGAAGATCGACTCGTCGCGCCTGCTGCTGACGCGCCTGCTCGAAGACAATTCGGTCGAGGATGTCCCCGTGCGCATGGTGCGCGATACGGGCCAGCTGCGCAAATGGTATATCCGTGCTCCGTGGAAGACGGGCGGACAATATACGCTGACCATCCCTGCGGGGGCCATCACCGACGTTGCGGGGCTGTCGAACGACTCGATCGTCGGCAAATATACGGTCCTCGACCCCGAAAAGTTTGCCACGGTGAAGATCCACGTCAACGGTCGTGACGACGGTACGAAATACATCGTCCAGTTGCTCGACGGCAACAATGCCCTCAAACAGGAGCGGCGCGACGTGACGACGGGCGACATCCAGTTCAACTACGTCCCGGCGGGCGAGATCAAATTCCGCGTCATCGAGGACCGGAACGGCAACGGCAAGTGGGACACGGGCAACCTGGTCGAACGGCGTCAGCCCGAGCGGGCCGAAATCTATGCCAACGACGAGGGCGAGGACACCTTCGCCACCAAGACCAATTGGGAGATCGAGTTCACGATGGATATGAACCGCATCTTCGCACCGGTCACGATGCAGTCGCTCTCGCGCCTGCTGGACGAGCGCGAGGCCCAGCGTTTGCGCCGCGAGGAGGAGAAACGGCTCAAAGAGGGCCCGAAGAAGAACCGACAGGAGCAGGAACGCCAGCAGCAGAACAACAGCAATTTCAACTCTGCGGGCAGCATGTTCAACAATTTCAGGTAGGATGACGATGAAACGACATATCATTGCCGGGCTCCTCGCCTTCGCCGCCCTCGCCGCATGGCAGGGGGCCTCGGCGCAGCATACGCTCGGCTTCACGGCGGGCTACGGCATGGGCAACGGCCGCTTCCAGCCCCAGCAGGAGATGCGGGCGATGTGGGGCATGTACAGCGGCGGCCTTTCGTGGCGCTACTATGGCACGCAGCGTTTCGTGGGCGGCTTCGGTATCGACCTGGAATTTCTCCAGCAGGGTTTTTCGTTCGCGCCCAACGCCTCGCTGGTCGAGGAGAAGAAGGACTACCTCTACTACTCGCGGCATATCAATTCGGTGGTGCTGCCGATTGTCTGGCAGCCCCATGTCTACATGTTCCGCAACCACGTGCGCGTCTACTTCGAGGCTGCGGCAACCTTTTCCTACAATTTCTCTTCGACCTACGAGAACGAGCAGGCGCGGGCCAACGGGGCCTCCGACTGGAAGGGGACCTACGATTTCAAACTTCCGCGCGACAACCGCTGGGGCTACGGGCTGGCCGGCGGCGGCGGTATCGCGTTTCTGATCCGCCGTTTCGAACTGAATTTCCGCGTGCGTTACTACTTCGGCTATTCGGACATCGTCCGCAACCGCAATAAATATTCGGACAATGCCGGCGACGGGTCGGAAAACCCCTTCTGGGCCACTCCGCTGCGTTCGCCGCTCGATAACCTCACGATCTCCGTGGGGCTGAACTACCGCTTCAACAAACAGGGCTTCGAAACCTGGAAACCAAGACCCAAAAAGGAGAAGAACCGCGAGGTCTTCAAATATGGGTTGTAAAAACAGCAGATTATGGAAACCACCCGTCAGCAGAAAATCGCCAAACAGATCCAGAAGGACGCCGCCGACATCTTCCAGAAGGAGGGGGCGCAGATCGTCCGCGGTGCGCTCGTCACGGTCACGGCCGTGCGTGTTTCGCCCGATTTCAGCTACGCCAAGATTTACGTCAGCATCTTCCCCTTCGAGCAGAGCGACGAAGTGATGCAGCGTCTCGAACATCAGAACTGGTTCATCCGCCGGGCCCTGGGCCAACGGCTGCGCAACCAGTTGAAAAACGTTCCCGAAATCCAGTTCTTCCTCGACGATTCCCTGGAATACATCGAGAATATAGACAGGGCATTGAAAGAAGATTGATGGCTATGCGCTTATGCCGGTCGTTCGCGCCGCCTGCGGCGTCGTTTACAAACCTGACCCACCCCCAAACCCCCGCCTCGGCGGGGGCTTCGGAGTCCCGTACCTAACCGTTTGCCCGTTATGCTGCCGCAGCTCTTTGCCCGCCGCTACCTCTTCTCGTCCCAATCCCGGTCGGTTGTCAACCTGATCGCGGGACTGAGCGTCGCGGCCGTGGCGATGCCCGTTGCGGCGATGATTATCCTGCTGTCGGTCTTCAACGGCTTCGAGTCGCTGGTGAAGTCGATGTATTCGGCTTTCGACGCCGACCTGACTGTCACCCCGCGGCAGGGGCAGACCTTTGCGCAGGGAGAGATCGACTCCGCGGCGCTCCGGCGCATTCCGGGCGTCGGGGCGCTGTCGTTCACCCTCGAACAGAGCGCCCTGCTCGAACACGGGGGCCGTCAGGCTACCGCCACGGTGCGGGGTGTCGACGACGCCTATGCCGAGGTGTTCGCCCTGGGCGACGCCGTGTCGGCCGGGGAGTGGCGGGTGCGGCTGGGCGACCTGGAACGACTGGTCGTCGGACAGTCGATGGCGTGGATGCTGGGCATCCGGTCGCTGGCCGACGCCGACGTGACGCTCTACGCCGTGCGCCGGGGCTCGTTCTCGACGCTGCTGCCGCTGGAAAACTATACGCGCCGCACGGAGCCCGTGGGCGGGGTCTATACGCTCGACCTCGACACCGAGCGCACCTATGTACTCTCGTCGCTGCGGCTGGCGCAGGAGCTTTTCGGCTACCCGGGACGCGTCTCGTCGCTGGTCGTGCGCCTCGATCCGGGGGCCGATGCCGCCGGGGTCCGCCGGGCCGTCGCCGAGGCCGTGGGCGACGACTTCCGGGTCCGCACACGCGACGAACTCCGCGCCTCGTTCTACCGCATCATGACCTACGAGAAGTGGGGCATCTTCTTCATCGCCCTGCTGGTGCTCGTCATCGCCTCGTTCTCGGTGGTGGGTGCGCTGGCCATGCTGATTGTCGAGAAGCGCGGCGACATCGTGACGCTCCGGGCGCTGGGGGCCGATACGGGGCTGGTGCGGGCCGTGTTCCGCTCCGAGGGATTCCTGATATGCGGCCTGGGGGCTGCCGCAGGTGTCGTTATCGGGGTCGGCGCAAGCCTCGTGCAGCAGCATTTCGGACTGATCGAGATTCCTGCCGAAACGTTCCTCACGAAGAGCTATCCCGTCGAATTCCGCTTTGCCGACCTGTTGGCCGTCCTTGCCGCTTTCGCCGCCGTGGCCGTCCTGCTGTCGGGCGTTACGGTGCGCAGCATGATAAAACACAACGAATGATATGAAACGATTCCTCCGCATAATGGCTTCCGCCGCTTTGGTGGTGCTTTTTGCCGCCTGCGCCCGCCACAAGATCATCCCCGACGACAAGCTGGCGCAGATTTTCCACGATGCGTTCCTCACCAACGCCTATATCGGCAACGGGAACGTCCGGACCGACTCGCTGCGCATCTACGAGCCTATTTTCGCCCGCTACGGCTATACGACCGACGACGTTCACTACACCATCGGCAACTTCTCGAAGCGCAAGAGCGCCCGCTTGGGCGACATCGTCGAACGTGCCATCGAGATGCTCGAACGGGAGGGCAAGTTCTATAACCGCGAGGTCGCCGTGCTCGACACGATCGACAACGTGGCCCGCCGGACCTTCACCCGGGCCGTGCTTGCCGACTCGCTGATCCGCGTGCGGTCGCTGGCCGATACGGCGCGGCTGAGTTTCACGCTCGACGTCGAGCCGGGCGACTACCAGCTTTCGCTCAAATACCTCGTCGATTCGCTCGACCGCAACGACAAGGGGCTCAAAGGCTCCGTCTGGCTCGAACGCCGCGACAGCACCCGCACGGGAGTCTATACCACGACCCTGCGGCGCAACCGCGAGGAGACTTTCTCGCGCCGTTTCGCCGTCGATTCGTCGCACCGCCGCCTGCGCATCGACTTCCTGAATTTCACGGGCAAGCCCCAGCGTCCCTCGGTGACGGTCACCGACCTGAAGGTCGAGTTTACGCCCCCGACGCGCACGGCGGTCGAAAAACTCTACGAACAGCAACTCGATATCCGTATCTTCGCCGATGGATTCTTCCGCGCAGCCAATCCGGCGGATAGCCTCTAACCTTCTCTGGACTCCCGGGGGTATCGTCCGCAATCCGCTGCTGACGCTCGCTCCCGACGGCCGGGTGGTTGCTGTCGAAAGCTGTTCCGAACCCGACCGCCTCGCCGCCACGGAGTTCTATGCGGGACTGCTCGTTCCCGGCTTCCCGTCCGACTGCCGCACGGCTTTCGAACGCCTGTGCCGGGACTCGGCGGCGCCGCTGCCCGAACTGCTCGCGCAGGCGGTGACGCCCGGCGGCGTGCTGGTCGTGATCTCGGGGCTCGACTACGAATCGCTGCGGCTGACGTCCCGGTCGCAAATCCGCAGACTATAATATAAAGGAATCTCCTGCTGTCAGATCGGCAGATGCTCTTCGACCGTGCGGCGCAGGTGCTCGTGGTCGAGATGGGTGTATATTTCAGTCGTCAGGATGCTTTCGTGTCCCAGCATCTCCTGTACCTGGCGGATCGAGGCGCCGCCTTCGATCAGGTGCGTGGCGAACGAGTGGCGGAAGGTGTGGGGACTGATGCGCTTGGTGATCCCGGCCCGTCGGGCGGCCTCTTTGAGGATGGTGAAGATCATTACCCGGGTGAGCTGCCCGCCGCGGTTGTTCAGGAATACGACCTCCTCGCCGGCCCGGGCGCTCCGCCGTTTTTCGAGGTAGAGCTGGATGCGGTCGCGCGCCGTTGCGCTGATCGGTACGAGCCGTTGCTTGTCGCCTTTGCCGATTACGCGGATGTAGCCTTCGCCGAAAAAGAGGTCCTGCATCCGCAGCGACGTGAGCTCCGAGACGCGCAGTCCGCACGAGTAGAGCACTTCGAGCATGGCGCAGTCGCGCAGCCCCTTGGGCGTCGAGGTGTCCACGGCGGCGATGATGCGGTCGATCTCCGGGGTCGTGAGCACGTCGGGGAGCTGGCGTCCGAATTTGGGCGTCAGGACGAACTCCGCCGGCGACGATTCGATCTTGTCGGAGATCATCAGGAAGTTGAAGAAACTCTTCACGCCGCTCAGCGCCCTCGCCTGCGACGTCTTTTCGCGGCCCCGGTCGTAGAGCCACGCCATGTAACGCTCGATCATCGCCTCCTCGACCTTGTGGGGCGCTACGTCCCACTGGCGCAGGATGAAATGGGCGAACTGCCTCAGGTCGCGCATGTACGACTCGACGGTGTTTTTCGAGAGCCGCTTCTCCAATTTGATGTACGTGCGGTAGCGGCGTCCGACCTCCTCCCACTTTTTCGTATTTTCTGCCATCTCCGATCCGCTGAATGTCGATAATTTGAGTAACTTTGTTCCGACGAAGATACGAAAATTTTACATAATATGGATTACATCGCGCTCAATGTCCCGTGTACCGACGAAGAACTGGCCGGGATTCTGACCGCCGAACTGGCCGATTTCCCGTTCGAGAGTTTCGAGACCGGCGACGGCGTGCTGAAGGCATATATCCCGCAGGAGCGGCTGGCCGACTGCAAGGAGCAGGTCGACGGCCTGCTGGCGCGCTACGGCGTCGGCGGACGCTATATCTCCATCGAGACGCAGAACTGGAACGCATTGTGGGAGAGTAATTTCCCGGCCGTCGATGTCGAAGGCCGCCTGCGCATCCGCGCGCCGTTCCACGAGGCGGCTCCCGCGGGCGAGACGGAGGTGGTCGTGATGCCCAAGATGTCGTTCGGTACGGGCCACCATGCCACGACATGGCTCATGTCGCGCGCGGTGCTCGACCTCGGGGTCGCGGGCCGCACGGGGCTCGATATGGGCAGCGGTACGGGCGTGCTGGCAATCGTCGCCGCGAAGTGCGGCGCGGCGCATGTCGACGCCGTGGACATCGACGACTGGGCCGATGAAAACTGCCGCGAGAATGTTGCCGCGAACGGGGTCTCGGAGCGTATTACCCCGATGCTGGGCGACGTGCGCCGCATCGCGGGCCGGAGTTACGATTTCATCCTGGCCAATATCAACCGCAATATCCTCGTGGCCGACATGCCGGCCTATGCTGCGGCGTTGCTCCCGGGCGGCGATCTGGTGATGAGCGGATTTCTGGAACAGGATGTCCCGGCGGTCACGGAGGCCGCCGCCAAGCTGGGGATGGAGACAGCGGCCGTCGAAACCCGTGACGGGTGGGTCGTAGTACATACTAAAAAAAGGGAGTAAATCCGGTCGCATGCGATAAGCCCCCGCCAAGGCGGGGGTTTGGGGGTGGGTCCAATTTGTAAACGCGGCGGAACGCCGCGAGAACGGCGGTCCGGTTCGGAAGGCGTTCGATAAAAGAGATTGATTTAGTGATTTGAAAACTTACAAAGGCCGCGGCATCGTGCTGCACACGCTCAAATACGGCGATTCGTCGATGGTCGCCTACCTGCTGACCGATGTCGGAGGCCGCCGCAGCTACATGGTGCAGGGCGTCCGCAGCCGCAGCGGACGGGGATCGAAACTGGCGTTGTTTCAGCCGATGTTTCCCGTCGAGTTCGAGGGACTGGAGTCCTCGCGGCAGCAGATGGACCGCTTCAAAGAGGTGCGTGCGGGATTCGTGCTGCAAAGCCTGCCGTTCGACGTCCGCAAGTCGACGATGGCGCTTTTTATGGCCGAAGTTTTGTATCGCCTGGTCCGGGAGAGCGAGCCTAACGAACCGCTTTTCGATTTCGTGTGGAGTTCGGCCGAAGCGCTGGATGCGATGGACGACGGGGTTTCGAATTTTCACCTCTGGTTCCTGGCCAACCTGAGCCGCCTGCTGGGCTACCGTCCGGGCAACGACTATACGCCGGGGGCGTGGTTCGACATCCGCGAGGGGTTGTATACCCCCGTGCGGCCCGCACATCCGGGGGTGATGACGCAGGAGTGCGCCTGCCTGCTCGACCGGATGCTGTGCTGCGACGTGCGGCGGCTGGGCGAAGTGGAGCTGAACCGCGACCGGCGGTCCGACTTCCTCGGAGCCATGCTGGCCTATTTCGGCTATCATCTCGATGCCATCAGCGCCGTACAGTCGGTGCGCATACTACGGGAAGTGTTTTAGCGTTAGTGATAATGAAGAGATAAAAGGGGAAAACTATGAGAAAGATGTTGTTTGCAGCCGTAGCGCTCGTCGTGGCGCTGGCCGCTTCGGCCCAGGAACCGAAATTCGATTTCAAACGCGATACGACCCGCACGTCGGGGTTCGCGCTTCCCGATTCGCTGGCGCACATGTCGCCGTGGAAACCCGACTATAAGACGATGGCGCCGGTGAAGACCAAGCCCACGGTGTCGATGACCTCGGTGGTGGTGATTCAGAAGGAGAATCTGCCTTCGCGCATCACCGTCATCGACAACAATACCCTGCGCCTGGGGGCTCATTTCACCCTTTCGAACGGACAGGCGTGGAACTGGAGTCCTTTCCCCGACGCCTACCTCGACGCGCGCACGCTTTCGTTCCCCATGCCGCGGTAGTGCCGCATTAGGGAGTTGTTTTGTGAAAGGACCGGATTTTTCCGGTCCTTTTTAGGTATTTAGGCGTATTGACCCGCAGCGATGAAATCCCGAATTTTGTACCCGAATTCGAATCGCTGTTTATGAAAACGATTTTTGTGGGACTATTCTCCCTGTTTATCCTCGGGGTTCAGGCCCGGGAGCCTGCCGCCGAACCCTCCGTTGCGGAGCTTTCTGCCGAGGTCGAAGCCCTGAAAGCCAAAACTTCGACATGGGACAGGATACTGGCCCGCCTGCCTGAGATTTCGGGTTATGTGCAGGCCGGTTGCGAGTGGTCGGAGACCTCCTCGTCCTTTTTTATCAAACGCGTGCGGCTGAATCTGGCGGGCGCCATCGCTCCGAAACTCGACTACCGCGTGCAGGTCGAGTTCGTGTCGCCGAAGATCGTCGACGCCTATCTCCGTTACCGGCCTTTCGATGGGCTGAATTTCCAGCTCGGAGAGTTCAAACTCCCTTTCTCGATCGAGAACACCGAGTATCCGCCCCTCAAATACGAATTTATCGAATACCCGCTTTCCCTGTGCCGGCTGATGGGTTTCAACGACATCTGCGGGCTTTCGGCCACGGGCCGCGATATGGGCGCCATGCTCTACGGCAGCTTCTTCAAACGCGAAGGTTTCAGCATCCTGAGCTATAATTTCGGCGTCTTCAACGGCGAAGGGCTCAACATAAAGGACAAGAACAAATCGAAGGACATCGCGGCGCGGCTGACACTGCGTCCCGTCGCGGGATTGCAGGTCGCCGGTTCCTGCTACTGGGGCGAATACGGCGCCGACTACCTCAAACGTGTCCGCTACGGTGCGGGCGCCTGCTACGACCGCGGCCCTCTGGTGGTGCGTGCCGAGTGGATCTGCGGCACGACGGGGCTTCCCCAGGGCGCCGGCGAGCTGGACAGCGACGGCTGGTACGCCGTGGGCGGCTGGCGCGTGACGCGGACGCTGATGCCCGCGGTGCGCTACGACACCTTCCGCGAGAATACGTCTGAAAATGCCTCCCGCCAGACCAACTACACGGCGGGACTGTTGTGGCAGCCCGTGAAATTCCTCCGCTGCCAGCTCAACTACACCTATGAGGACTATGCGTCGCACGCCGCGTCGAACCGCAACGTCGTGTCGCTGATGCTGAGCGGAATTTTTTAGCGTAGTTATGACCCGCATTCCGGTCGCGCTGCGACAAGCCCCCGGCAAGGCGGGGGTTTGGGGGTGGGTCCAATTTGTAAACGCGCCGGTACGCCGCGAATAACAACCGTCTTAGACGGAAACCCGAACGAAAAACAAACTTGCATTTTGCTATGAAAAACTTTATCGAACAACTTCGTGTCGAGGACTGGGTGGTGGTCTGGGTCTCGATTCCGCTGCTGCTGCTTGCGGCGCTCATCCCCGCCGACCTGCCGAGTGTTCCCTCGACCCTCGTGGGCGAAGTGGCCTGGTACAATATCGTTTATCTGTTCGCCATCGTGCTGGCGGTGCTCTACGTCGGCTGCCTGCTGCTGCGGCGTCCCCTCAAAGGACTGCTGCCGTCGCTGGTCGTCGTCTTCGCCGTTTCGCTGCTGGCGCAGGTCGTGGCCAAAATTCCGGCCGTTTCGTACTACGGCTTCGAATCGGTCTTTTTCTCGGTGCTGTTCGGCCTGCTGATCCGCAACGTGTGGCACGTTCCCGCATGGATGAAACCCGCCATCCAGGGCGAGTTCTTCATCAAAATCGGCGTGGTCTGCCTCGGCGCCACGATCCTCTTCAGCGACGTGATGAAGTCGGGCGTCTTCGGACTCGTGCAGGCCTGTCTCGTGGTGGCCGTCGTGTGGTTCTTCGCCTTCCGGCTCTCGCGCCGCATGAAGGTCGACGAACGTTCGGCGATGATCCTCTCGAGCGGCGTCTCGATCTGCGGCGTTTCGGCCTGCATCACGGCGGCGCGCGTGGCGGGCGGCGACGACAAGAAGCTCTCCTACATCGTCTCGCTGGTGCTGATCGTCGTCGTTCCGATGATCTACCTCATGCCGTGGCTGGCGAACCTGATCCTCCCGCATCTGTTCTCCCCCGAGGTGGCCGAGGAGGTCGCCGGAGCGTGGATCGGCGGTACGATCGACACCACGTCGGGCGTCGCCGCATCGAGCATGATCGTCGGCGAGGTCGCCAACCAGCACGCCGTGATTATCAAAGCGGCGCAGAACGTGCTGATCGGCGTCGTGGCGTTCTTCATCGCGCTCTACCTGTCGACCCGCGGCGAGAAGGGCAGCCAGGCGCCCTCGCTGGGCATCGTCTGGGAGAAGTTCCCCAAATTCATCATCGGGTTCGTCGCCGCGTCGCTCATTTTCAGTCTTTGTCAGTCGAACGACCTCTTTACGCTCAGCGCCAAGGGCAAGCTCCTCGAACCGGGCGTGGCGAAGATGTTCTCGACGGTCTTCTTTTCGCTGGCGTTCGTCTGCATCGGTCTCGACACACGCCTCAAAGACATCATATCGAGGGAGAACCGCAATGTCCTCTGGTCGTTCCTCGCGGCGCAGACCTTCAATATCGTCGTGACGTTCGTGATCGCCTGCCTGCTGTTCGGTCTGCTTAAACCGGCCCTTTAAGAAAGGGCTTTTAGGGGCGGTGGCGGGCCGGGCCTTTTCCGATGCGGTTCTGCGCTGCCATCATCTTAATAAGAAAGGCTAACGAATTCGTTAGCCTTTCTTGTTGAATTTCCGGAATCCCGTTCCGCCTTTCCGGGCCGGCCGCTGTTCCGGGCGTGGTTTTCCGCCGAAAAAATACGATTTCTGTCGCCTTTTGTCATCCTGCGAACGGGCGACGTAGACTTTTTCGTGCGTGTAGGGATTTTCGCCCGTGTAGAACATCACCGACGAGAGGGTCATCGGCGTGGGCGTGAGGTCCTGCACCTGCTCGAGATTGAAATGCAGTTTCCCTAACACTTTCTCCGACAGCGATTTCATGTCCCGCTCGGTGCATCCCGGGTGCGAGGAGATGAAGTACGGGATCAGTTGATAGGGCAGACGCTCCCGGCTGCAAATGCGGTGGAAATCCGTGTTGAGCTGTTCGAACAGCGCGAACGGCGGTTTGCGCATCAGCTTCAATACGCTCTCCTCGGTGTGCTCGGGCGCCACTTTGAGCCGTCCCGAGGTGTGGTGTTTGAGCACCGTTTCCAGATAGGGCGACCGGTCGAACAGGTCGTAACGGATGCCGCTGCCGATAAAGGCTTTTTTGATCCCTTTGACGGCGCGGATTTTTTCATACAGAGCCAGTAACGGCCGGTGGTCGTTGTCGAGGTTGGGGCACGGCTTCGGGTGGAGGCACGACGCGCGGCGGCATTTGCGGCACAACTCGCGGTCGCGGCCGCCCATGCGGTACATGTTGGCCGAGGGGGCCCCTACGTCGGACAGATAGCCTTTGAACCCCGGCATTTTCGTAATTTTCTCCACTTCGGAGAGGATCGAACGTTCGCTGCGCGAGTTGATGAACTTGCCCTGATGCGCCGAGATGGTGCAGAACGAGCAGCCCCCGAAACAGCCGCGGTGGATGTTCACCGAGTGTTTGATCATCTCCCATGCCGGGATGTCGCCCTTGCCCGCGTAACGCGGGTGCGGGGCCCGTTCGTAGGGGAGGTCGAACGAATGGTCCAGCTCCTCGGTCGAGAGCGTCGTATTGGCGGGCGTGACGACCGTATAGCGGTCGCCGACAGCCTCCACGAGCGTCGCTTCGGGTTCCATCAGGTTGCTCTGGGTCTCGATGACTTTGAAATTATCCCCGAAAGCGGCTTTGCTGCGCAGGCACTCCTCGTAGCTGTTGAGACGGATCGTCGTTGCGGGATCGAGCCGTGCGACGTAATTCTCATCGGAGAGGAACGCCACCTGCCGGATTTTGCGCAGCAGTTTGGCGTTGTAGCCGTTGCGCATTGCCCGGGCAACCTCCTGCACGACGCGTTCGCCCATGCCGTAAATCAGCAGGTCGGCGCCCGAATCGGCCAGGATCGATGGTTTCAGCGCATCGCTCCAATAGTCGTAGTGGGTCAGGCGGCGCAGCGAGGCTTCGATGCCCCCGATGACTACCGGGACGTGCGGATAGAGGCGTTTGAGCAGCTGCGAGTAGACCGTCACGGCGTGGTCGGGGCGGAATCCCGCCTTGCCGCCGGGGGTGTAGGCGTCGTCGTGGCGCAGCCGCAGGTTGGCCGTGTAGTGGTTGACCATCGAGTCCATCGACCCGCCCGAGACCCCGAAAAAGAGGCGCGGGACGCCCAGCTTGGTGAAATCGCGCAGGTCGTCGCGCCAGTTGGGCTGGGGGACGATCGCTACGCGGTAACCCTCGGCCTCGAGCAGCCGTCCCACGACGGCCGCGCCGAACGCCGGATGGTCGATGTAGGCGTCGCCCGAGAAGAGGATCACGTCGAGCTGGTCCCATCCGCGTTCGCGGACCTCTTTGATGGTCGTCGGCAGAAACATGGCTTCGCAATTAATTATTGTTCGGCGGTTTCCGCCGCCGAACAATAGGTGTCCCACTTATTCAGCAGGGCTTGGAAATCGTCCGGAAGGGGGCTTTCGAACAGCACCTCCTCATGGGTTGCGGGATGTTCGAAGCCCAGCAGACGGGCGTGCAGCGCATGGCGCGGCATCACCGTGAAGCAGTTGTCGATGAACTGGCGGTATTTGGCGAAGGTCGTGCCCTTGAGGATGCGGTCGCCGCCGTAGCGCTCGTCGTTGAACAGCGGGTGACCGATCCACGCCATGTGTACCCGTATCTGGTGCGTGCGTCCTGTTTCCAGGCGGCACTCCACGAGAGTCACGTATCCGTAGCGTTTCAGAACCTTCCAGTGCGTCACGGCGTGCTTGCCGTCCGAGCCGTCGGCGAAGACGAACATCTTCTGCCGGTCCTTGGGACTGCGGCCGATATTGCCCGTGATCGTTCCTTCGTTCTCCTCGAAGTTGCCCCACACGAGAGCCACGTAGCGGCGCTGGATCGTGTGGTCGAAGAACTGCTTGGCCAGCCGCGCATGGGTCTGCTCGTCCTTGGCGATCACCAGCAGTCCCGAGGTGTTCTTGTCGATGCGGTGCACCAGCCCCGCACGGTTTTGCTCCTCGGCCGGAATTCCCTGCGCGTTGAGGTGGTACATCAGCGCGTTGACCAGCGTGCCGTCGTAATTGCCCACGCCCGGATGGACGACCATCCCGGCGGGTTTGTCCACCAGCAGCAGCCATTTGTCTTCATAGGGAATGTCGAGCGGAATGTTCTCGGCCCGGAGTTCCACCTCGCGCCGCGGATAGGGCATCACGATCTGGATGCGGTCCAGCGGCTTGACCTTGTAGCTCGACTTCGCCGCCTTGCCGTTGACCAGGATGTTGCCGCTGTCGGCCGCCGCCTGAATGCGGTTGCGCGAGCAGTGTTCCATCCTTACGGTCAGGAACTTGTCCAGCCGCATGGGAGTCTGCCCCTTGTCGGCCGTGACCGCAAAGTGCTCGTAGAGGCCCGCTTCTTCTTCGTCCTCCCCGTCTGCCGGAATCACCTCCGGGTCCAGCTCCTCGATCGGTCGTTCGTCGGTCATCAGTCGAAAAATCCCTCGTTGTCGTTGTTCGCGGGCTGTTCTGCGGCGGGTTCCGCAGCCTCTTCCAGCGCCGCCTGCGCGAGCGAGTCGGCAAGCTGCTGTTCGGCCAGCCGGCGCTCCTCGGCGGCGGCCTGCGCCTGCTTTTCGGCCTCGGCCCGGTGTTTGTCCACTTTGTTTGCGTCGAGTGTCAGCCGCAGATCGACCTTCGATCCCAGCCCGGCGCTGCGCTCAGCGCCCGGAATCTGGACGTATACCCGCGAATCCCGTTGGTTGAGGAGGTTGACCCCCTCGTCGAAGTCCACTTTCCCGACGTTGAGCCCCAGTTCCCAGAGGCGGCCCTTGGCCTGCATCAGGGGCAGCCCCACCAGCCGCGGTACGACGGTCGTTCCGCGACCGCTCTCGACACCCACGTAAAGCGTTACGCCGGAACCCATCTCGGCCTCCATGCGGGTCGTCTGCGTGATCTGTTTTCCGTCGCAGTACTCCTCCAGTACGTAGTTGGTGGCGATGTCGGGGCGGTAGACCAGCTCGGCGATCTCCAGCCCGGCGATCTCCAGCATGTTCTTGGCCTGGCGCAGCGAACGCCCGGCCACGTAGGGTACGGGAACCATCTTCTGGCGGAAGGAGTTGATCGTGATGTAGACCGTGCGTCCGGGTTTCACCTCCACGCCGCCTTCGGGAAGCTGGTCGAGGACGATGCCGCCTTCGTAGGCGGGGACGAACAGCGAATCGTTGATGTGCAGCTGCAGGTCGTGCTTGCGGGCGATGCGCTGGGCGTCGTGCAGCGCGACGCCCGAGAAATCGGGCACGGTGCGCCGCGCTCCGTGGCGCGTGCCGACCCGCATCAGGATATGGGCGGCGATGGCTGCCGCAAGGATCAGGGCGACGATCAGCGTGAGGTTCCAGAGCAGCGGGTTCTGCCGGAGCCGGGAGAGGTAATTGGGTCGTTTCTCCATGGGTTATGGGTTATTTCGGCGCCTTCCGGTAGAGGTAGACGGCAATGAACAGATAGATGATGTTGGGCAGCCACACGGCCAGCCCGGGGGGCAGCGTTCCGCTCTTGGCGAACTCCTCGAAGAAGCGGTTGAAGAGGATGTACGAGAAGCACAGTCCCGTGCCGATGCCGATGTGCAGTCCCGTGCCGCCGCGCACCTTGCGTGAGGACAGCGAGACGCCGATCAGCGTGAGGATGAACGTCGAAAGCGGATAGGCGTAACGGGCGTGTTTCTCGACCTCGATGATGTTGATCGAGTCGGAACCCTTGGCCCGCTGCTGGTCGAGGAAGTCGTTGAGCTCGGAGATGTTCATGGTTTGGATCAGGTCGTTGATCTCGCCCAGTTCCGTGACGTCGAGGTTGATGAGCGTGTCGAGGTTGCGGAATTGTTCGAATGTTTCCATGCCCAGCGAGTCGAATTCCCGTTTGGTGTAGCGCGGCGCGGTCCAGCGCCGGGTCTCGGGGTTGAACTTCACGTCGGAAGCCTCGAGCGAATGGGTCATCGTACCGCTGTAATAGCGTTCCAGGGCGAAGAACGACGCCTGACGGGCTCCGTCGTTGTAGCCGCGGATATAGGCGAAGATGCCGGGTTCGATCTGGCGGTAGATGTGTCGGTTGAACTTGGTGTTCTGCTTGCGTTTGATGTACTGCTGTTCGAAACTGACGATGTGGCGCTGCGAAATGGGGATCAGCCAGAGGTTGAGCGTCAGCGACAGCGAGGCGATGATGAACGCCCCGAGGAAATAGGGCCACATCAGCCTTCGGAACGACATGCCGCCCGAGAGCATGGCCACGATCTCGGTCTGATAGGCCATCTTCGAGGTGAAGAAGATGCAGGCGATGAAGGTGAACAGGCCGCTGAACTGGTTGATGAAGTAGGGGATGAAGTTGAGGTAGTAGTCCAGGATGACCGATTTCAGGGGGGCGTGCAGCTCCGTGAAGTCGTCGATCTTCTCCACATAGTCGAAGACCACCACGATAACGATGATCATGGCGATGGAGAAGAAGTAGGTCGTGAGGAACTTCCCCAATATGTAACGGTCCAAGATTTTGAACCCCGGAAAACGCATTTTCATCGGTTAGAGCCTTTTTTGCAGTTTGGCGACCATTTCCTCCTTCCACGCCGCGAAATCTCCGGCGAGGATGTGTTCGCGGGCCGCTCCGACCAGCCGCAGGTAGAAAGCGATGTTGTGCAGCGAGGCGATCTGCGCCGCGAGCATCTCGCCGCAGACCGTCAGGTGGTGCAGGTAGGCTTTCGAGTAGAGCGTGTCGACGAAGGCCGTTCCCTGGGGGTCGATCGGCGAAAAGTCGTCCTCCCATTTCTTGTTGCGGATGTTGATGACCCCCTCGGCGGTGAACAACTGCCCGTTGCGGCCGTTGCGCGTCGGCATCACGCAGTCGAACATGTCGACGCCGCGCGCGATGCCCTCGAGGATATTCACCGGCGTGCCGACTCCCATCAGATAGCGGGGACGGTCCTCCGGCAGTATGGCGTTGACCACGTCGATCATCTCGTACATCACCTCGGTCGGTTCGCCGACGGCCAGTCCGCCGATGGCGTAACCGTCCGCGTCGTATTGCTTTACGTTCTCGGCGGCCCGGGCGCGGAGGTCGGGGTAGGTGCATCCCTGCACGATGGGGAACAAGGCCTGATAGTGGCCGTATTTCGGGTCGGTCCGGTGATACTGGTTGAAACACCGGTCGAGCCACCGCTCCGTAAGGTCCAGCGACCTGGCGGCGTATTCGCGCGGTGCGTCGCCCGGGGGGCATTCGTCGAACGCCATCATGATGTCGGCGCCGATCGTCCGCTCGGTGTCGATCACGCTCTCGGGCGTGAAGAGGTGCTTCGAGCCGTCGATATGCGAACGGAAATGGCATCCCTCCTCTTTCAGCTTGCGGCATGCCGCGAGCGAGAAGACCTGAAATCCGCCGCTGTCGGTGAGCATCGGGCCTTCCCAGGTCGAGAAACGGTGTACGCCGCCGGCCTTCTCGATGATCTCCATGCCGGGACGCAGGTAGAGGTGGTAGGTGTTGGCCAGGATGATCTGGGCCCGCGCCTCGTCGCGCACATCGCGGTGGAAAATGCCTTTGACGGTGGCCGCCGTGCCTACGGGCATGAAGATCGGGGTGCGGATCGTGCCGTGGTCGGTCTGGAGTTCGCCCGCGCGGGCGCGGGACGACGGGTCTTTATGTTGCAGGGTAAATTTCATACTCAACTATTCGGCAAAAATACACAAAATATTTCTATCTTTGCGCATATTTCGGCAATATGCAATTCATCGATGATTTTCTGGCATGCTACGGCTGGGAAGGGGCGGCCCTCGCGGGGTCGATGCTCCTTCTGCTCGGTGTGCAGTTCCATTACTATATTTTCACCTACGGCCGCATTCCCGGGTATAAGAATAACCGGCGTGCGGCGGAGATGGAGGACGAACCGCCCGTGTCGGTGGTCGTGCCGCTCTTTTCCGAGGATTATTCGTTCGTCGAGGAGCGCCTGCCGCTGATCCTGGCCCAGAACTACCCCGATTTCGAGGTGGTGATCGTCTACGTCGGCCACGACTCGGATTTTTACGAGGACCTCGCGCGGCTCAAACAGTCGTTCCCGCAGATCACCACGACGAAGATCCAGCTCGACCCTCGTTTTCCGATTTCGCGCAAGATGGCGCTCAATGTGGGCATTAAATCGGCGCATTACGAGTGCATGGTCTTCACCTCGACCGACGCCGTGCCGCAGACCGACCGCTGGCTGTCGCTCATGGCCAAGGGTTTCATGCGCGGGGAGATCGTCGTGGGATATTGCGGCGTGGAGCGCAGGAAAGGATTTGCGAACTACATGATGCGCACCGGGCGGATGATGCAATCCGCTGCGTGGATCGCCCGCGCCGTGCAGCGCCGCGCCTACCGGGGAACGTTGCACAACTACGGTTTCACCAAACGTATCTATTTCGGGGCCAACGGATTCAGCCACCTCAATATGAACATCGGCGAGGACGACCTGTTCATGCAGCGGGTCATGACCCGCGACAACGTGAGCGTCATCCTCTCGCCGCGCGCCACGCTGCGCGAAAAGACGTGGGGCGGCATGGGCTGGTGGATGAGCCAGCTGCGTTATTACGGCTCGGCGTTCCGCTTCTATCCGCAGGCGGTGCGCACCTACGTCGGCTGGGAACTCTGGTCGCGGGTGCTTTTCTTCGCCACGGCGGTTTGTGCCCTGGCGGTGATGCCCCTGGAGTATAAGATCGCGGCGCTGACGCTGGTGATCGTCCGTTACGTCGCCGTGGCCCTCGAGGTGCGGCGCGTCGCCCGTCGGCTGGGCGAGGGCGGGATCATGGGCCGCTATTTCATTTACGACCTGCTGAGTCCGCTGTGGGCCGCGGTGCTGTGGGTCATGCTGCTCCGCCGTGACGACCGCGTATGGAGATAGCCGACTATATCGTAGCCGAGGACCGGGAACTGGTCGACCGGGTGCTGAAGGGGGACAATACCGCTTTCGAATACCTCTTCAACCGTTACCGTGACGCGATTCACCGTCTGTTCGTACAGCGGTTGGGCGGTGCGAACGATGCCGACGACCTGCTTCAGGAGACCTTTATCAAAGTCTATATCAACATCCACCGTTATAGCTCCGACTATACCTTCGGACAGTGGGTCTACACCATCGCCCGCAACACGTTCATCGACTTCGTGCGTCGTCGTCAGGACGACCTGTCGATCGACGACCGCTTCTATGCCCCGGCGTCGAGCGCTCCGACCCCCGAGGAGAGCGTCATCAACCTCCAGCAGCGGTCGCAGATCGAGCAGTACCTCGACCGGCTGGCGCCCCGTTACAGACAGCTGATCCTGATGCGTTTTTTCGAGGAGTACTCCTACGAGGAGATCGCCGCGAAGCTGGCCCTGCCGCTGGGAACGGTCAAAACCCAGATACACCGCGCCCGGGAGCAGATGTGCCGGCTGATCGCCGCGGGTGAAAACAAATGATTCCATGAAATTGATCGAGAAATATTTTCCGGAGATTTCCGGCCTGCAGCGCGAGCGGTTCGCGGCGCTGTACGACCTTTACGCCGACTGGAACGCGAAGATCAACGTCGTCTCGCGCAAGGATTTCGACCAGCTCTACCTGCGCCACGTGCTGCACTCGCTGGCCATCGCCAAGGTCTGTACGTTCGGCGACGGTGCGCGCATCCTCGACGTGGGGTGCGGCGGGGGATTTCCGTCGGTGCCGCTGGCGATCCTCTTTCCCGGGGCGCATTTCACGGCTGCGGACTCCATCCGCAAGAAGATAACCGTGGTCGAGGGCGTTGCGGCGAGCCTCGGACTGGAAAACCTCACGCCCCGCTGCGTGCGGGTCGAGACCCTGAAGGAACGTTTCGATTACGTCGTTTCGCGGGCCGTGACGGCCATGCCGGAGTTTGTGAAATGGGTCTGGCCCCTGATCGAGCGCGGGGAGCGCGGTTCGCTGCCGAACGGCATCCTCTACCTGAAAGGCGGGGACCTGGCCGAAGAGCTGGCCCTCACCGGCAAACGGTGGTATATCTACGATATTCCGCGCTTTTTCGAAGAGGATTTCTTCGAGACCAAAAAGGTGGTTTACACGCCGAAAAAATAGATGCTTCCGGGATTGTTGCTGTGGCTGCTGCCCGCGGTGTTCCTGCTCCACGACGCCGAAGAGACGCTTTTCCTGCCCGGATGGCTGAAACGCAACCGGGAGGAGCTTTCCCGGCGGTTCCCGCGGCTTTCCGGCCGCCTGCTTTCGCATGTCTCCGCAATCTCCCCGGTGCGATTCGCCCTGATGGCCGCCGAGGAGTTGGTGGTGTTGCTGGCCGTTGCTTCCTATGCTTTTTTCTCACACGGCTACTACCCGTGGCTGGCGCTGTTCCTCGCTTTCGGGGTGCATCTCGGGGTGCACATCGTGCAGTGGATCGCTGTCGGACGCTATATCCCCGTCGCCGCGACGTCGCTGGCGGCTTTGGCCTATTGCGGCTGGGGCCTGCATGTCCTGATAAACTCCCGGCTTTTCACGCTCCGGGAGTTTCTGCTTTGCGGTGTGGCGGGATGTGTCGCTGCGGCGGTTAACCTGTTGCTGCTGCACGCCGTTGCCGCGGCGGCAGGGCGTATGCGGCAGCCGAAGTGAGTTCGCCCTTAAGGCTGCTTCTTAAGCGGCTTCTGCCGGGCGATGATCGTGCGGAGGTTGTCCATAAAAGTCTCGGCGTCGGCGGCGCCCGTGATGCGGCCCAGCAGTTCGCCCTGGGTGTCGAACACCAGGTAGAGCGGGATCGAGCCGCTGCCGTATTTCTTCATCAGTTCGCGGCCCGTGGGCTTGTCGGTGTTGTATTTGGCGGCCACGAACCGCTGGTCCATGAATTCGCCCACGTCCTTGCGCGAGAAAACCTCCCGTTCCATCATCCGGCACGGGGGACACCAGTCGGCGTAGAGGTCGATGAAGACCAGCTTACCCTGTTTGACGGCCATTTCGCGCACGGCGTCGGTCGATTTGGTCTCGAATTTCACCTGGGCCTGCACGGCGCCCGCACAGAGCGAGAGCATCAACAGAAAAATCAGTTTTTTCATACTGTCGTTTTTTCGCATATCGCTGCAAATTTTGCTCCGCAGGCAATTTTTAATTCTTAATTTTTCATTTTTAATCGTTATTGAGCGCCTTTGGTGCTCAATAACCCGCAGGCGGCCTGAATGTCCTCGCCCCGCGAGGCGCGGATCGTGGTCTGAATGCCTCGGGCCGTCAGCGCGTCGCGGAAACGAATCATCGCCGCATCGTCCGGCGAGAAGTAGGGCGAATCGGGAATCTTGTGGAACCGGATCAGGTTGATGCGGCATTTGATGCCGTTCAACAGCCGCGTCAACTCCCGGATGTGGCGCGGAGAGTCGTTCAGTCCGCTCATCACGATATATTCGAACGACACCCGCCGCTGATGGGTGAAGTCGTATTCGCGCAGGATGGCGGCGACCTCGGCGACGGGCCATGCCCGTTCGACGGGCATGATTTCGGCGCGCTCCTCGTGGAAAGGGTTGTGGAGGCTCACCGCGAGGTGGACCTTCGTGGCGTCGAGGAACCGCCGCAGCTCGGGCACGACGCCTGCCGTGGAGAGGGTGATGCGTGTCGGCGACCACCCGAAACCCCACTCGGCGGTGAGTATTTCGAGCGCCCGCAGCACCTCGCGGGTGTTGTCGAGCGGTTCGCCCATGCCCATGAAAACGACGTTGGTGAGTTTGTCGCGCTCGGGCAGCGAGACGATCTGGTTGAGGATCTCGGCCGCCGTGAGCGACCGTTGAAGCCCCTGCCGTCCCGTGGCGCAGAATTTACACCCCATGCGGCATCCGGCCTGCGACGAGACGCAGAGCGTGGCCCGCTCGCCGTCGGGGATGTAAGCCGACTCGATGAAATGACCTCCCGGGATGCGGAACAGGTATTTTTTGGTGCCGTCGGCCGATTCGGTGACCCGCTCCGGGGCGCTGAACGCCGGGGCGAACGCTTCGGCGAGCCGCTGGCGGTGCACGGCGGCGATGTCGGTCATCAGCAACGGGTCCTCCGTATGGCGGACGTAGAGCCAGCGGGCGATCTGCCGTGCGGCGAAACGCGGCATGCCCAGCCCGCCGCACAGGGCGGCGAGTTCCTCGGGCGTTTTGCCGTATAATGTTTCGCGGTCAGCCATTTTTTGTTGTTTTCAGAGCACTTTTACCCTACAAAAGTAGGCAAAAAACGAAGATTTTTGCACCCGGCTGTGCATTTTTGAATTTTTATCCATATATTTGTGGTGCATAGCGTGCCCATGCGCGCTTATACCCGAACAATTAAAAAAATTTATAATAGATGGAAATCAAAAAATCACCCAAGGCGGACCTTCAGAACAAGCGGGGTCTTCTGCTCGAAATCGGTCTTGTCGTTGCACTCGGTCTTGTGATCGGAGCATTCGCGTATACGCCGAAAGAGCGTACCATTGAAAAACTCGATTTGCAGACGGCTATCGTCGAAGAGGAGATCACCGAGATCACCCGTCAGGACCAGAAGCCGCCCGAGGCTCCCCGAAAGGTGGAGCTGAAGGTGATCACCGACCTGCTGCAGGTCGTGACCAACGACACGAAGATCACCACCGAGGTCGACTTCGCCGAGTTCGACGAGAATACCGAGGTGATCCAGCAGGTCGAGGTGGCCGAGGAGACCATCGAGGACGACCAGCCGTTCCTGATCGCCGAGACCATGCCTTCGTTCCAGGGCGGAGACCTCAATACTTTCCGCAACTGGGTGCAGCAGAACGTGAAGTTCCCGCAGATCGCCCTCGAGAACGGCATCCAGGGCCGCGTGGTCCTGTCGTTCGTGATCGAGAAGGACGGCCGTCTGACCAACATCCAGGTGTTGCAGACCCCCGACCGCTCGCTCTCCGAGGAGGCTATCCGCGTGCTGAGCAAGTCGCCGAAGTGGAGCCCGGGCAAGCAGCGTAACCAGGTGGTGCGTGTCAAATACACCCTCCCGGTAGACTTCCGCGTACAGAACTAATTCCGTCGGGAAATCGTAAATTCCGCCCGGCAGCCGGGTGGAATTTCGTTTTTAAATACGGCTGCCTCGATTCGCGTACCAACCTCTAAACCTGATTGATATGGAGACTAAAAAATCATTCAAGGCGGACCTTCGAAATAAGCGAGGCCTTTTGTTGGAGATCGGCTTGGTAGCGACACTTGTTCTGGTCGTTGCCGCTTTTGCCTATACGCCGAAAGAGTACCGGATCGAGCAACCCGACTTGGCCTATGCGCCGGTCGAGGTGGAGATGACTGAAATCACCCGCGAGAAACCCCGCGAGGTGCCCCGTAAGATCGAGCTCAAAGCCTTTGCGGATGCGATCGAGATCGTCCGGAACGACCGGAAAATCCAGACGGATATTCCGTTTGATGAATTTGACGAGAATACGCCGATCGAGTTGATTCCGGTGGAGCCCGAACCGATCATTGACGACGAGGTTTTCCTGGTGGCCGAGACGATGCCGTCGTTTATGGACGGAAGCATCGAAGCCTTCCGGAGCTGGGTGATGCAGAACGTGAAATTCCCGCAGAGCGCCCTCGATAACGGCGTCTACGGTCGCGTGATTCTCTCGTTCGTGATCGACAAGGACGGACGCCTGACCAATATCGAGGTGTTGCAGTCGCCCGACCGTTCGTTGGCCGAAGAGGCGGTCCGCGTACTGAACAAATCGCCGAAATGGAGCCCGGGCAAGCAGCGTAACCAGACGGTACGTGTGAAATTCACCCTTCCGGTCGATTTTCGCGTACGGAATTGAGGCGTATGGCTCAACTTTTTGAGGGTATCCTGCTTTCGGGCGGATACCCTTATTTGTAGCATCGTGTTTGCAGCGCGATGACAAAGGTTCCGGAGTGAACCGGAATAAACGGATTTAAATGGTAAAGACAATTTTGGAAGAGAACAAAAATAATCCCGCGGCCGATGCTGCGGCACCGACCGATAACCGCGAACGCGCCGTGCTGGTCTCCGTCATCCGCGACAATCAGGACCCGCGGCAGGCCGGGGAGTTCCTCGACGAACTGGAGTTTCTGGCCGAGACGGCCGACATCCGTTCGGTGAAACGCTTCACCCAGCGATTGCCGCAGCCTTCGTCGCGCATCTACGTGGGACCGGGCAAACTGGAGGAGATTGCCGGGTATTGCAAGGAAAACGAGATCGACGTGGTGATCTTCGACGACGAGCTGTCCCCTTCGCAGACGCGCAACATCGAAAAGGAGATGCCCTGCCGCCTGCTGGACCGCACGCGCCTGATCCTCGATATCTTCATGTCCCGGGCCCAGACGGCCTATGCCAAGACGCAGGTGCAGCTGGCCAATTACGAATACATGCTGCCCCGGCTGTCGGGCATGTGGACCCACCTCGAACGTCAGCGGGGCGGTACGGGTACCCGCGGCGGCGCCGGTGAGCGCGAGATCGAGACCGACCGGCGTATCATCCGCAACCGCATTTCGAAATTGAAGGAGGACCTGAAGAAGATCGACCGCCAGATGGCCGTGCAGCGTTCGAACCGCGGTACAATGGTCCGTGTGGCGTTGGTGGGCTATACCAACGTCGGCAAATCGACGCTGATGAACCTCATCTCCAAGAGCGAGGTCTTTGCCGAGAACAAACTCTTCGCCACGCTGGACACCACGGTCCGCAAGGTGGTGTTCGACAACCTGCCCTTCCTGCTGTCGGATACCGTGGGATTTATCCGAAAACTCCCCACGGAGCTGATCGAGTCGTTCAAATCGACGCTGGACGAGGTTCGCGAAGCCGATCTGCTGGTGCACGTGGTGGACATCTCGCACCCGCAGTTCGAGGAGCAGATCGACGTGGTGAAACAGACCTTGCAGGAGATCGGCGCGGGTGACAAGCCCGTCTACCTGGTTTTCAACAAGGTCGACGCCTATACGTATGTTGAAAAGGACGAGGACGACCTGACGCCCCCGACGCGCGAGAACCGTTCGCTGGATGAATTGAAGCAGAGCTGGATCGCACGTGCCAATACGCCCTGCATTTTCCTCTCGGCGCGGACGAAGGCCAACCTCGAGAAGTTCCGTTCGGACCTCTACGGCATGGTGCGTGAGATCCATGCCGGACGCTATCCGTTCAACAATTTCCTCTATTGACAACCAAACCTACATCCAGTTTATGACGTTGCATATCCTTTCCGAGCAGAACACGGTTCTCAACAAATTCATCGCCCAGATCCGTGACAAACAGATTCAGAAGGACTCGATGCGTTTCCGCCGCAACATGGAGCGTATCGGCGAGATCACGGCCTACGAGATTTCGAAGGCGCTCAACTACAAACCGTGCGTGGTCGAGACGCCGCTGGGCGAAGCCACCGTCGAGATGATCGACGACCAGTTGGTCGTGGCGACGATCCTCCGTGCGGGGCTTCCCTACCACCAGGGTTTTCTGAATTACTTTGATGACGCGCAAAATGCTTTCGTGTCGGCCTACCGCAAGAGCACCAAGGACGGCAAGTTCACCGTGAAGGTCGAGTACATTTCGTGCGGCAGTCTGGAGGGCAAGACGCTGCTGCTGGTCGATCCGATGCTGGCCACGGGGTCGTCGCTCGTGCTGACCTACAATGCGCTGTGCGAGAAGGGCGGCACTCCCGCCTATACCCATGTCGCGGCGGTCGTGGCCAGCGAGCAGGGTCTCGATTATGCGATGAAGAACATGCCGCGCAAGACCACGACCATCTGGACGGCGGTCGTCGACGAGGAGTTGACCTCGCGGTCCTACATCGTCCCCGGCATCGGAGATGCGGGGGATTTGGCTTACGGCGAAAAAATATAGTTTTTCGATTTTATGCGGCTATTTTCGCACATCCCTTGCGCGTGACGAATGGGACGTACGTCAGTACTACCCATCCGTCCCGTGCGGCGCGATGCCCGAAACTACCCTGCCTAAAATCAAAAAATATGAATAAGTAATGCGCCGAAAACTCGCTTTCCTCGTTGCCGTGTTCTGTGCGACCGTTGTGATGATGGCCGTGCAGAAGCCCGTCTTCATGGCTTATTACGCCGTGGAGGCATCCGGAGCAGGCTTTCGCGGGTGGATCGACGTGCTGTGGCACGGGCTGACGCTCGACCTCACGGTCGCAGGCTATGTCACCGTGTTGCCGATTCTCGTGACGCTGTTCTCGCTGTGGCTCCGTCTGCCGGAAAAGGTGTGGCGGGGTGTGCTGACGGCCTGGTTCGTGCTGGTCGCCGTGGTGACGGCCGTGATCTTCGCCGTCGACATTGCGCTGTACGAGCATTGGGGGTTCCGCATTGATGCGACGGTGTTGATCTACCTCACCGATCCCGAGGAGGCGATGGCGAGCGTCGATTTCTGGCTCGGGGTGCGGCAAACGCTGCTGGCGGCGGTCTATGCCGCGGGGATGATCTGGGTTTACCGCCGCATCCTCGGCGTTTTCGACGGACGGCCGGTCGGCTGGCGGGTCGCTTTGCCGGGCAGCGTCGCCGTCGTGATGCTTGCCGGATTCGATTTCCTGGCCATCCGCGGCGGCACGGGGGCTTCGGTGGCCAATGTCTCGAAGGTCTATTTCAGCCCGACGCAGTTCTTGAACCATGCCGCCACGAATCCCGTCTTCTCGTTTCTCTCCAGTTTGGGCGACCGGGTCGATTATGCCGATGAATATCCTTTCTTTGAAGAACCCGTGCGTGCCGCGAAGTTCGACGCCCTGCGGGGCAACGGTCCGGCTGCGGGACCCACGGAGCCGGTGCTGAACACCGCGCGGCCTAACGTCGTGATCGTCATTTTGGAGAGTTTCGCCCGCACGGTCATGGACGCCGAGGTCGGCGGGGAACCCGTGATGCCCTATATGCAGCGGTTGAAGAGAGAGGGCGTCTGGTTCGAGAATTTCTTCGCCAACTCGTTCCGCACCGATCGCGGGGAGGTGGCGATCCTGAGCGGATTCCCGGCGCAGACGCGCATGTCGGTCATGAAACTCCCGGCCAAGAGCCGCAGCCTGCCTTCGGTGGCCCGTTCGCTGGCCGGAGAGGGCTATGCGACGAGTTTTGCCTATGGCGGCGACCTCAATTTCACGAATCAGGCCTCCTACATGTACGCTACGGGGTGGCAGGAATTGGTCTGGCAGAAGGACCTGCGTTTCGACGCTCCTGCGGCCGATTGGGGTTACGACGATGCGCTGATGTGCGACTGGTTCGCCGACCGGGTGATCGCGCTGAGCGATGCCGGGAAACCGTTCCTCGCGGGGCTGCTGACGCTGAGCAGCCACACGCCTTTCGACGTTCCCTACTCGAAATTCGACGACAAGGTGCTGAACGCCATGGCCTTTTCCGACGAATGTGTCGGGAAGATGATCGACCGCCTGAAAGCCTCTCCCGCATGGAAGGACCTGCTCGTGGTGCTGGTCGCCGACCACGGCTACCCCTATCCGCGGACGCTGACCTACAACGAGCCGCTGCGCCACCGCATTCCGATGATCTGGACGGGTGGAGCGGTTGCGGAACCGCGCGTTGTGGAGGATTATGCCGCGCAGATCGACATTGCCGCGACGCTGCTGGCCCAGTTGGGCATTGCGCACGACGATTTCGATTACAGCAAGGATATTTTCGCACCGACCCCCCCCCGCAAGTTTGCCTATTACACCTTCAACGACGGTTTCGGCGTGGTCGATGCCTCGGGCGAGGCGGTGTGGGATGCGACGGGCGACCGGGTGGTGACGGCGACGAATCCCGAACTGCTCGATGTCGGCCGCACGATGCTGCAGACGACTTACGTGGATATCGGAAACCGCTGAAAATACCGTGTTTTAGGTATTGCGGCACGGGCCTTGTCCGGATATCTTTGTGCACAGGAAATAATACCTATATTTATGTATAAAAATGGTGGATATACGGGCGACGACAGGATGTGCGACCTGGTGTGCGACCGTTATGCCGTGTTGCAGGTGATGAGCCGCTTCGGCATTGCGCTGGGGTTCGGCGACAAGACGATCGCCGAGGTGTGCGCCGAAAACAAGGTCGATGCGGCGACATTCCTCGCGGTGGTCAATATGCTGATGAATTTCGGCAACGGAGCCGAACTGGCCGGCGAGGTCTCGGTGCGTTCGCTGACCGACTACCTGCACAACTCGCACAGCTATTTTCTCGATTTCCGCCTGCCGGCCATCCGCCGCAAGCTGATCGAGGCGGTCGACTGCGCCCAGAGCGACGTAGCGTTTGCCATCATGCGCTTTTTCGACGAATATGCCGCCGAGGTCCAGCGCCATATGTCCTACGAGGAGCAGACGGTTTTTCCCTATGTCGAGTCGCTGCTCGCGGGCGAGAAGAGTTCGGCCTATTCGATGGATATTTTCCGCCGCCAGCACGATCAGGTGGACATCAAACTGCGCGAACTGAAGAACATCATCATCAAATACTATCCTTCGGGCAGTACGAACGAGCTGAACGGCGTGCTGTTCGACATCTTCAACTGCGAGCACGAACTCGCGTCGCACAACGCCGTCGAGGACGACATTTTTATTCCGGCCGTCGAACGGCTGGCGGCGAAGGGACCCCGCTCCGTGAAGCCCGAGCCGCTGAGCGCCCGCGAGAAGGAGATTATCGTCTGCGTGGTGAAGGGCATGACCAACAAGCAGATTGCCGATGCCCTCTGCATCTCGGCCCACACCGTCATCACCCACCGCCGCAACATCGCCGCCAAATTGCAGATTCACTCCGCGGCGGGGCTTACGATCTATGCCATCGTCAATAAACTGGTCGAACTGTCCGAGATCAAAGACACCATAACCGATTTGCAGCCATGACACACGAACATCACCACCACGATCATACGGTCACCTCGCTCAACAAGGCGTTCATCTGGGGTATCGCCCTCAATGTGGGCTTCGTCATCGTCGAATTCGCCGTCGGCCTCTATTACGGTTCGATGGGCCTGCTGTCCGACGCCGGGCACAACCTCTCCGACGTGGCCGGCCTGCTGCTGGCCATGCTGGCGTTCCGGCTGGCCCAGGCCCGGGCAACGCCCAAATACACCTATGGCTATAAGAAAAGCACGGTGCTGATTTCGCTGTTGAACTCCGTGATCCTGCTCATCGCTGTCGGCGTCATCGTCGCCGAGAGTATCGGGCGTATGATACATCCCGAACCGGTCGTCGGCGGCGCCATCGCCTGGACCGCGGGAGTCGGCGTGGTGATAAACGGCTTTACGGCATGGCTTTTCGTGAAGGACAAGGACCGCGACCTGAATGTCAAAGGCGCCTATCTGCACATGGCTGCCGATGCGCTGGTGTCGGTCGGAGTGCTGGTCTCGGGCCTCGTGATCTCGTGGACCGGCTGGACCGTCGTCGACCCGATCGTGGGGCTTGTCGTCGCCGGGGTGATCGTGGCTTCGGTCTGGTCGCTGACCCGCGACAGCCTGCGCCTTTCGCTCGACGGAGTTCCCGGAGGCATCGACGTTGCCGAGATCGAACGAACGATGACGGCCGTTTCGGGTGTCAGGGCGGTTCATCACATCCACGTCTGGGCCATCAGCACGACCGAAAACGCCCTTACGGCGCATGTCGTGCTCGACAGCCTTTCCCGGATGGAGGGGGTGAAACACGCCCTGAAGGAGTTGTTGGAGCATGCGGGAATTCCCCATGCGACGCTCGAATTCGAATCCGCCACGGAACAATGTTGCGATTTCCACGACTGAATTGTGTAGTTGGACGAAATCGATTGAATGAAAGACGTAATTTTGCCCTTAAACGTTAGGCCCGGTGTTGATTTTTTCAGAAAAGGGTGCAATCTTTGTCGTCGAAGAAGAATGAATTCAAAGAAGTGAAGTGACGCAAAAGCTTTATGAAGGGAGGCGGACGGCTGAAAAGCCGTCCGTCCTTTTTTTTGCGCGTGTCGTCAGGGCACGGGATCGTAGCCGCTGCCGCCCCACGGATGGCATTTGGACAGCCGCCGCACGGTGAGCCACAACCCTTTCAGGGGGCCGTATTTGCGCAGCGCTTCGAGGGCGTACTGCGAACATGTGGGGGTGAAACGGCACGACGGAGGCGTGAAGGGCGAGATGCAGAGTTGATAGAACCGCACCAGCACGATCAGCGGAAAGGCGCACACCCGTTTAAAGATGCTCCACGACCGATTCCAGAATCCTGCGGACGGCATTTGCGACGGTTTTATACGGCAGCACCTCCTTCGACGAATAGATCAGCGCCAGGTCCAGGTTGACCTGCGCGCCGTTGTGCACGATCTGTTTTTGCAGGCGGTAGGCCTCCTTCGCGCGGCGGCGCAGGAGGTTGCGTTTGTTGGCCCGTTTGTGGAACTTCTTGGGGACGGAGAACATCACCTCGACCGACTGCTCGGCGTCGGGTTCGGCGAACCAGACGTAGCGGAACGGGAAGATGAAACCGCTCTCACCGCTCTCGAACATACGGCGTATGACACCGAGCGAACGGAGCCTTTCAGTGCGGGGCAGTGAGTTTGCAGACATGGCGGCAGGGGGCTTTGAACCGCTGTTATTTGCGGGGTTCCGTGGTGCCGGGGCGGCGTGTGCGGCTCTTCTTGGCCAGCTTGTTTTGCTGGCTGCGGATGAACTCCTCCTTGCGGGCGTCGGCCACCAACTCGACGGGTTCCGGCTCCTCGCCTTTCTGCACTTTTTGCAGGAAGATGTCGATGGCTTTGACCATCGAGGGGGCTTCGGCCGTCGGGGCGTTGGCCAGCACGGTGATTCCGGCCGCAATGGCTGCGCGCAGCGTGCTTTCGCCGAAGACGGCGATGGCCGGCAGGTTGTCGGTGCCGAATTTCTCGACGAGGGTTTTGATGTCCGACGGCGAGTAGAGTGCCAGCAGGCCGTAATCGGCCAGTTTTACGTCTTCCAGGTCCCCGGCGACCGTACGGGCCAGGATGACCGGGCTGACCGACAGTTTGAGCTTGGCGAGCGTTTCAGGCAGCTCGGGGCGGTGGGGTTCGCTCAGCGCCAGCAGGAGCTTCTCCTCCTTGTGTTTGATGATCAGCTCGACGAGCGAGGTGAACGATCCGTCGGCAAACGAGATTTTGCGCTTGCGGTAGACGATGTATTTCTGCAGGTAGAGTGCCACGGCCTCCGTCTGGCAGATGTATTTCATGGTTTCGGGCACGGTGATGCGCGCCTCTTCGCAGATATGGAAAAAGCTGTCGACCGTCGTGCGCGATGTGAAGATGACGGCGGTGTGCGAGAGTATTTCGACCCGTTGGGCGCGAAACTCCTTCAGGGAGACGCCGACGACGCGGATGAAGGGTTTGTAGGCGATCTCTACGTGGTATTTCTGGGACAATTCGTAGAACGGGGATTTTTCAATAACTGCAGGCCTCGGCTGCGAAACCAGTACACTCTTTACTTTCAACGTTGCGAATAATTTAGGTTTGTTGTTGCTGGGTCATCTCACCGAGAGCAACCACAAAAGGCTGATTGGAAAGATTTCCACTGTGCAAAGGTACAAAAACCAATGCAAAATCGAAATTTTTTTAGTAATAAACAGATTTAACGTCTCCCGGAGGTATAAACCGGCTGTTATGGCCAACTCGATGATAATGATGCAAAACCATACGCCTCCGGTACCCCGGGGGCAGAGTGCGAAAAGCAGCAGCACGGGCGAAGTGACGATCACTCCCAGGGCGAAATAGGTGCGTTTCAGCAGTACGAGCTGCGAGATGAATGGCTGTGAGATCGTGACGGCCCCCGCCAGACGGACGACGGCCATCTGGTAAGCGACCACGCCGCAGCAGGCCGCCGTCGCCAGCAGGCTCAGGGCCAGCACGGCGCCGTGCGACAGGGTCTCTCCGAACCGGCTCGGCATCAGCGAATCGCCGTATTTGACCACCATGACTCCCATGAAAAGCATGCCGATGGTCGTTGCGATATTCAGGAAGCGCGAGAAGCCGCTGCCGCCCGGGTCTTCCGAGAGCCGCTGCCCGGTGGCCGTGTCGCGCGAGATGCGGTCGAGCAGCGTGCGCACGTCGCCCAGATTGCGGTAGAGCAGCATGGCATAGGTCGCGGCGAGCAGCAGCACGAAACTCTGGAAAACGGCGTTTTCCGTGAGTGAAATCGGCTCGGCGGATTGCATCCGCAGCGGCCGGACCGTGACCGACGCTTCTCCGAAAAGGGCCGCCGACGTGGTGTCGCGCCAGACGGAGGACGATTCCGTTTCGGTCGCGCGGAAATCCCGGAAAAACAGCGTGTCGGCCGCCGTCTGCCCGACCGAATCCACGGCCGGTGCGGGGATGCTGTCCGCAGGTGCGTGCAGTGCCGCGCTGTCGGGTCCGCCTGCCGCAGAATCCGCCGCAGGCCCGGCTGTCACGCTATGTGCCGGCGAGTCGACCATCAGGCGAAGATGCGTTTGAGGGTGATACGGATGGTGGTTCCCTTCCCGATTTCGGAGTCTATGACGGCGATCCGGCCCTGGTGGTAGTCTTCGACGATGCGCCTCGAGAGCGACAGCCCGAGGCCCCAGCCGCGGGTCTTGGTCGTGAATCCCGGTTCGAAGATGCGTTTCCAGTTACTTTTGGGAATGCCCTTGCCGGTGTCTTTGACGTCGATGATGACGTGCTGGTCGTCCGAGGAGATCCTTACGTCGATGGCCCCGTGTCCTTGCAGGGCGTCGAGCGAGTTCTTCATCAGGTTTTCCACGACCCATTCGAACAGCGCGGCGTTGATGTTGGCCTGCACCGGGGCGATGGCCAGTCCGTTGTAGTCGAGGGTCACGTTGCGGGGAATGCGCTTGCGGAAATACATGACCGATTCGCCCACCACCTCGTTGATGTTGGCCGGGGTGAGCGGCGTTTCGGAGCCGATCTTCGAGAAGCGGTCCACGATCTTCATCAGATGCGTGAGGTCTTTGTTCATCTCCTCCACGGCGGTCTGATCGACGTTCTGCGAACGCAGGTATTCGATCCATCCGAGCAGCGACGAGGTGGGCGTACCCAACTGGTGCGCGGTCTCCTTGGCCAGTCCGATCCACACGCGATTCTGCTCGTCGTGCTTCGACGAGCGGAAAGCGATGAATCCCAGCGCGATGAAGGCCGTGATGACGAGCAGCTGCACGTAGGGGAAATAGTAGAGCGATTTGAGCAGCGCCGACCGGCCGTAAAAAATGATGTGGTAATGCTGCGACGACCAGAGGAAATTTACCGGAATCGGGGTGTTTTCCTGGGTGAACTTGTCGATCTGCCGCCGCAGCCGGTCGGGATGGTCGATGATTTTGTCCGGTACGAGGTGCGAGTTGATGACCTCGAGGTTCTCGTTGGTGATGATGAACGGGATATTGTTGCCGTTGGACATGATGTCCGTCACGAGCGGGTCCTGAATGGTGCCGCCCAGCACGTCGCGGCTCACGCGTTCGATGGCGTGGGCCCACAGGGCCACGTCGTGCTGCTCCTTCCATTTGAGCCGCTGGGCCATGTTGTTGGTGTAGAGCAGCGATACGGCGCCGAGCGTCACCCCGACGACGATCACCACCACGCGGTTGCGGAACGAGAAATATTTCGTGCTGAGCTTCATGGCGCGGGGCTATTTGCGCTGGGTGTCCTGCTCGCGGGTGATGCGGGCGTACTCTTCGGGATTTTCCAGCACCCCGATCGCCTGCTTCACCTCCTTGTCCCCGGGCAGCGAGTGCTCGATCACGCCGGCCTGATAGCCGTAGCGCATCACGATGTCGTTGTTGATCGCCTCGACGACCTGTTTGCGGTAGGTTTCGAGGTTGGTCTGCGTGTCGTCCTTCAACTCGGCCTCCACCTGTTCGAACTTGTTCTTCAGTTCGGCGAAACGGTCGTCCTCGGCGGCTTTCTTCAGCGCTTTGAGCGCCCGGCGGGTATCCGATTCGTAGGGGACTTTCTTCCCTTTCATGAACTCTGCGAAATCGGCGTAGTCCCGGTCCGTGATCGAGAAGGTGCGTATGTCAATCTTTTGGCCCGGGTTGCGGCGCATGTATTCGTCGCCGAAATCCTCGATGAATCCCATCGCATAGAGCGTCATGGCGAAGCGCGAGATATACTCCGGGTCGGTGCGGATGTCGGGCATCACGCCGCCGCCGTCATAGACCTTGCGGCCCGCCCTGGTCGAGAACTCCGAGATGAGCGAGTCGGGGACCACGCGCACCGAACCCTCCTGCGAGTGGGAGTAGTCGATGGCCTGGATGCAGCGGCCCGAGGGGATGTAGTATTTGGCCGTCGTGAGTTTCAGCATGGTGTTGTAACCCAGCGGGCGGGTTGCCTGCACGAGCCCCTTGCCGAAACTGCGCTGGCCGATCAGCACCGCGCGGTCGAGGTCCTGCAGGGCTCCGGCGACGATCTCGGCCGCCGAAGCCGAATTGCCGTTGACGAGCACGGCCAGCGGCAGGTCGGGGAGTATGGGCTCCGAATCGGTGCGGAACGTCTGTTTCGAGGCCTCCGAGCGCCCTTTGGTGCTCAATACCTCCGTGCCCTTGGGGACGAACATCCCCAGAATTTTGATCGCTTCCTGCATGATGCCGCCGCCGTTCGAGCGGTAGTCGAGCACGAGTCCTTTCAGGTCGCCCTCCCTGCGCAAATCTTCGATGGCCGCGCGCAGCTCCTCGTAACACCCTTCGGTAAAATCGCTGTGGCGGATGTAGCCGATGCCGTCGGCGACCCATCCGGCATAGGGTACGCCCGGAATGGCGATGCGCTCGCGGCGGATCGTCGCGGTCTGCTGCGTGCCGTCGAGGTGTTCGACAGTGACTTTGACCTTGCTTCCCGGTTCGCCTTTGAGGCGTGAGGAGACCTGCTCGGTGGTGAAGCCTTTGGCCTCCTTGCCGTCGATCGAGAGGATTTTGTCGCCGATCTTCAGCCCGGCCTTGTCGGCGGGCGAACCCTCATAGGGCTGGGCGATGCGCACATAGTCGTCCTTCTGACGGATGAGCGACCCGATGCCGCCGTACTTGCCCGTGGTGAGCAGTTCGAAATCCTGCATCCCCTCTTCGGGAATGTACTCCGTGTAGGGGTCGAGGTCGTTGACCATGCCCGCGGCGGCTCCTTCCATCAGCTTGTCGGGGTCCACCGGATCGACGTAGTTGAGCGACAGTTCGCGCATCATGTTGACGGTGATCTCCATGTTGCGGCCCAGCCCGAAGTCGTTGCGGGCGGCGAAGGTCATGAGGCCTGCGGCGGCGACAGCCGCGGCCGCGATGAGCAGGTAACGGTATTTTCTAATCATTGCGCGTCATGTGTATGTACGAATCGAGACGGTATTGCACCCGGGCGACGCCGCGGCGGATGCCGTCGAGCACGATCCACTGTCCGTACTGTGAAACTTTTATTTCGTCTTCACCCAGCAGCATGAGTTTCTGCAGGATGGTGTCGGCGCGGAAGACCATCACCCCGTCCTCCTCGCTGCGGAGCGAAAATCCCGACGAGCGGAATGCGTTGACGATCTGCTGGCGGTTTTCCTCCACGTCGCCCTCTACCTTGCGTTCGACGAACCCGAATCGGGGATAGAGGGCCGCCAGCACCACGATCGCCGTGAACAGCATCAGGTAGCGGTCGGTGTGGAACATGGCGTAGAGCGTGTCGTCGAGCGACAGCGCCGAGGTTCCGGTCATCAGCATCAGCCCCATCAGGACTATACAGAGAACGCACAGGGCGCAAAAATATTTTAACGAACGGACGAAGTATTTCATAGCGGAATCATGTTAAATGTTTTTATCGTTATTTTGCTGCTGCCGGTCGTAGTCGCCGCCTTTGGCGTCGTTTGCAAGTCTGACCCCACCCCAAACTCCTCCCTCGGGAGGGGCTTATCGCATGCGACCGGATTTTCAGCTATTGTTTATCTTTAATTGCCCGATAGCATCGGCAACCTCCTGCATCAGCCATTTGGGGGTCGATGTGGCGCCGCAGATACCCACCGAGACGATGCCGTCGAACCATTCGGGTTCGATTTCGCTCGCTTCCTCGACGACGTGCGTCCGCGGATTGGCCCTGCGGCACACCTCCGAGAGCACTTTGCCGTTCGACGATTTGCGGCCGCAGACGAAGACCACGGCATCGAACCGTCCCGAGAACTCCGTGAGGTGCTGTTCTCGGTTCGATACCTGCCGACAGATCGTGTCGTCGATGTACACCTGGTCCGGATCGGCGGCCCGGCGGCGCATCTCGGCCCCCAGCCCCTCGAACAGCGCGATGCTCTGCGTGGTCTGCGAAAGGAAATAGACCGGACGTGCAAAGTCGATCAGCGACAGGTCCTCCGCCCTTTCGACCACGATCGTCGGGTCCGGAACCTGCCCCGTGAGCCCCACCACCTCGGCGTGGCCCCGCTTGCCGAGGATCACGACCTGGCCGCCTGTCGGAAGCATCCGCTCGTGGGCCTCCTTCACCCGCCGTTGGAGGCGGGCGACCACCGGACAGGTGGCGTCGATCACCTCGATGCCCAGTTCCCGGGCCGCGGCGTATGTCGTAGGGGGCTCTCCGTGGGCGCGGATGAAGAGCCGGCAGCCCGCGAGGCGCGGCATGTCGGCGTGGGTGACGGTCCGCAGTCCCAACTGTTCGAGGCGTTGGACTTCGATGCGGTTGTGGACGATGTCGCCGAGCGAATAGACCGTGCTGCCGCTCCCGAGGGCGCGTTCGGCCTCCGTGATTGCGCGGACAACGCCGAAGCAGAAGCCCGATTTATCGTCGATCTCGACTACCATAGCCGTTTTGCGGCGCCGCCGCCTTTACTTATACTATTTGCAGACTTTTGCGAACTCTTCCATAAACCACGCCATCTGTTCGTCGACGGTCATGTGGCTGTTGTCGAGCACGACGGCATCGTCGGCCTGGCGCAGCGGCGAGATTGCCCGGCTCATGTCGGCCTTGTCCCGCTCGCGGATGTTGCGTTCGACCTCCTCCATCGTCACCGTCATACCCTTTCCTGTCAGCTCCTTGTAGCGGCGGCAGGCACGCACGGCGGGGTCCGCCGTCATGAAGATCTTCAGCTCGGCGTCGGGGAAGACCACCGTGCCGATGTCACGGCCGTCCATCACCACCCCGCGGCGGCGTCCCATCTCCTGCTGCATGGCCACCAGCTTGCTGCGCACCTCGGGGATGGCGCTCACGCGGCTCACGCAGTTCGAAACCTCGATGGTGCGGATCTTGCCCTCGGCCAGGTCGCCGTCGACATAGATGTCGCTGGCGCCGCGCTCGGGGTTGAAGCGGAACGTGATGGATATCTTGTCGAGCTGCTTCACGACGGCCTCTTCGTCGACGATGCCCGAACGGATCGCCCCGTGTTCGAGGGCGTAGAGCGTGACGGCGCGGTACATGGCGCCCGTGTCGATGAAGATGTAGCCCAGGCGGGCTGCGATGGCCTTGGCGAAGGTGCTCTTGCCGCACGACGAAAATCCGTCGACGGCAATGATGATTTTATGCTTAGTGTCCGACATTTGGGAATATATCAAAGAAGGTCGATAATATGGTGTAAACTCCTAATATGCCGATGATAAGGCCCGCGACGTGGTTGATCGTGAGCATATGCCGCGGGCGGAACCGGCGGCGGAAGAGGTTGATGACGAAGGCCAGCAGGGTCCACCATCCCACGGCGCCGCCGAAGAACCCGGCGATGACGAACAGCGAACGCATGAAGCCTCCGAACGTATGGTCGGCCATGTCGCCGCCCGAGATTTTGAAGACGGCGAAGAAGGCGAGGATATAGGGGATCACCATGATGAAGTTGGCGATCGTGAGTCCGAAGATCGAGACGAAATCCTGCCACAGCGATGTTTTGCCGGCTCGGTTGCGGCGAATCTGCGGCACGGGGTTCTGGGCGAAGATGAAGACCCCGACGATCACGACAAAGATGCCGCCGATCACGCGCAGCAGCGTGTTGTACTGCTCGATCTGGGTCTGGAGCATCGAGTAGAAGAACAGCGCGGCCATGGCCATGAACGTATCGGCGCAGGCGACGCCGATGCCCGAGACAATCCCCGAACGGCGGCTTTTCGACAGCGTCCGCTGGATGCAGAGCACCGCCACGGGACCTACCGTGATGGAAGCAGCTACACCTACACAGATGCCGCGGAACAGGGTTTCGACGATTTCCAATGCCATTTTTCCGGTTTGCAGTTTTTTTAGACGCCAAAGATACTAAAAAGCCGGATGGGTTCAAAACCGAATTGTTATCCGGTTCGGCAAAACCTTCCGGCCGATAAAAGCGTCGTTACGACGCCAAAGATACGAAAAAGCCGTCAATCCGCCTATGAAAAGGCGAAAAAAGGGCGCAACGGGTTGTTCCGAAAGGCCGATATGTTGATAAAATATCGAAAACTTTGGCTCCATGCTTGCATATTCTCCCCTGAAAGTGAATATTTTTGCACAAACACTCCACACTATGGCAGAGATGAAACAATTCGGTATCGACCTTGAACTGGACGACGCCGTGGCCCAGGGCCATTATTCCAACCTGGCGATCATATCGCACTCTACCTCGGAATTCATCATCGACTTCGCTACGGTCCTTCCCGGCGTGCAGAAAGCGCGCGTCAAAAGCCGCATCATCCTTACGCCCGAGCACGCCAAACGCCTGCTGCGGTCGTTGCAGGACAACATCGTGCGCTACGAGAGCAACGTGGGCAAGATCGAGATCCCGACCCCTCCGCCCACGCCCGAAGCGGGGCCCAAGATGGGGCAGGCATAGAAAGGAAAAGTCCGGAGCGGCCGCGCCCCGGACTTTTTCATTTCGTTCCGCGCTTCGTTACAGCGCCTCGCCGACGACGTAGGTGCTGCCGCCGATGAAGATCATGTCGCCCTCCGACGCCAGTTCCCGGGCGCGGGCTATGGCGGCCGTCACCTCCTCCACCGCTTCGCCGTGCAGGCCGTAGATGGCGGCTTTCGCCGTCAGTTCCGCGGCCGGGAGTGAACGCTCCGAATGCGCCTGGGTGAAGATGTAGTGAGCGTCGTGCGGCAGCAGGGGCAGGATGTGCGCCAGGTCCTTGTCGCGCACGAACCCGATTACGCAATAGAGCGCTTTGTGGGGCGTCGCCTTAAGCTGTTCGGCCACATAGGCGATGCCGTGGGCGTTGTGTCCCGTGTCGCAGACCGTGAGGGGGGCTTCCGCGAGCGTCTGCCAGCGGCCCAGCAACGCCGTGTTGGCCGCTGCGCAGCACATTCCTTCGAGGTAGGCGCGGCGGGAGATCGTCAGCGGCGTCTCCTCGTGCAGGAAGTCGATCGCCGCCGAAGCCGTCACGATATTGCGGCACTGGTAGCTGCCTTGCAGGTCGAGCAGGACGTCGAAATCCCGGTTGTCGCGCGTGCGGCGCAGGTGGAAATACTGGCGGTTGCCCTCGGGGCGATGGTCTTCGCAGACAAACTCCTGCTCGGCGTAGATCACGTGCGACTTGTTGGCCGCGGCGGCCTGTTCGATGACCTCGTTGTAGCGGATGTCCGCTTCGCCGACGATCACCGGAATGCTCTTTTTGATGATCCCCGCCTTCTCCGCGGCGATCTTCTGGAGCGTGTCGCCCAGCAGTCCCGTGTGTTCGAGCCCGATGTTGGTGATGACGCTCAGGATCGGCACGATGATATTCGTGGCGTCGAGCCGGCCCCCGAGCCCCGTCTCGATCACGGCCACCTCGACATCGCTCTGCGCGAAGTAGTCGAAGGCCATCGCGGCGGTCATTTCGAAGAACGACAACTCCAGTTCGACCATCTTGTCGTGGTGTTTGTCCACGAAATTCACCACTTTCTGCTTGGGGATCATTTCGCCGTCGACGCGGATGCGTTCACGGAAGTCCTGCAGGTGGGGCGAGGTGAAGAGTCCCGTGCGGTATCCCGCCTGCTCCAGCACCGAGGCGATGATGTGGGCCACGGAGCCTTTGCCGTTGGTGCCGGCCACGTGGATCGTGAAAAAGTTCCGCTGGGGGTTGCCCAGGTGGCGGCAGAATGCGGTGATACGCTCCAATCCCGGTTTGTAGGCCATTGCGCCGTTGGTTTCGAAAGCGGGCAACGATTGAAAGAGGAATTCGAGGGTTTGGGTGTAGTTCATGACATCGGGAATTTATTTGACGAGGTGGTTCTTGCGTTTGACCCGGTAGGCGACGTAGTAGAGCACGCACAGCAGCAGTACGTATTCCGAGATGCGGGCCAGATAGTCGCCGTAGCGGGTGTAGATGGTCAGTTCCGAGTTGAGGGGCACCCGGGCGGAGATCACGCCGCGCTCCTCCCAGCCAAGGGTCTCCCCCACGTCGCCGCGGGCGGAGATGAATCCCGAGCGGCCCGTATTGGCCGAGCGGGCGATGGCGCGGCGGTGCTCGATGGCCCTCAGGCGCGAGATGGTGAACAGGTGCTTGTAGCCCGGCGTGTCGCGCCACCATCCGTCGTTGGAGATGATGGCCATGAACTGCGCGCCGCGGCGCACGAAATCGCCGTAGAAATCGCCGTAAAGCCCCTCGTAGCAGATCGCGGGCCCGGCCATGACGCCGCCGTGTCCGAAAACCGTGCCGTGCTGTCCCCGGCCGATCTGTCCCACGACGCCTCCGAGGTCGATGACGAGAAACCGCATGACGTCGAAGACCCATGTCGGGGTGTTCTCGACGCCGATCACCAGCCGGCCCTTGTGGTGGATCTGTGTGCGGCCTGCGGAGTCGAGTCCCACGGCCGTGTTGAATACGTCGTAATAGCCGTTTCCGAAGCGCTCCGCGCGGGCCGTTTCGGTCTGCGCTCCCGCCGGATAGTGGCGTGTGGTGTTGGTTCCGGCGATGAGCAGGGCTTCGGGATGGCGGCTGCGGAGCGTGTCGGTCAGCGTTTGCCAGAACGCGCCCGGAGTGTCGGCCGCCCCCGGCCAGAAGTCGCTCAGGGCCGGTTCGCGGTAATAACCCGGCACGGAGGTCTCGGGCAGCAGGATGAACTGCGCCCCGGCGGGTACGTCGTTCAGCAGGTCGAGAATATTCTCCTCCTGGCGTTCCGTGTCGCCGTGGAATTTGTCGTAACAGTCCACGTTGGGCTGGACGATGCTCACCTCGGCCGTACCCTCGTCGGGCTGTTTCCAGCTTCCCCAGATGGCCAGCGAGATGACTACTGGCACCGCGACGACGCACGCCGCGGCTGTCCACCGCCGCACGGTGCGCGCCCGGAGGGCTTCGAAGATCAGGATATTCGAGAGCAGCACCCACAGCGTACCGCCGAAGACGCCCGTGTATTCGTACCACTGCACGGCCCATACCTCGTGCGAGAATCCGTTGCCGAGGATGAGCCACGGCCACGAGAAATCCCCGACGGTGTACCAGTATTCGGTGGCGATCCACGCCGTGACGAGGGTCGTATAGGCAAGGGCTTTGGGGGCTTTTTTCGAGACTGTGTGGAAGAGCATGAAGGCGATCATGTTCATCGTCGTCGAGGCCAGCGTGGCGGCCGGGGGTCCTACGGGCGTCGCATACCAGATCCACCAGATCGTCAGCGCGTTCCACAGCACGAAGGTCAGCGCCGCCCAGCCGAACACCCTCCACCACGAGCGGCGCGAGTCATCGTACGACGCGCTCACCCACAGCAGCGGGACGAACCCCGCGAGGAGCGTCAGCCCCGTCATGCTGAGCCATCCCGGGGAGAGCAGGAGGGCCGAAAGGATTACCGCCGCGAGTCTACGAAACATGGAAGGAGATTTTATGACCGCAAAAGTACTCAAATGAGCGCAGTTTTCAAAATATTTCCTACTTTTGTCGTGAAACCAATCAAACTGCTATACAAATGAGGAAATTCTTTCTTTTATTGTGCGCCTTTGCGGGTGCGCTTCTGTTTTCCGGTTGTCAATCGGAGGGCTACAAGACGATCGACGGGGTGATCGTGTTCGACACTCCGGCCCGCGAACCGGGCCAGAAGTCGGTGCTGGGGCTCAAAACGGCTCCGATGGAGACCGTTCGCGTGGGCTTCATCGGACTGGGCATGCGCGGTCCGGGCGCCGTGGAGCGCTTCACCCATCTTCACGGGGTCGATATCAAAGCACTCTGCGACCTTTACCCCGAGCGGGTCGACAGCGCGCAGGCGATCCTCGCGCGACGCGGATTTCCCGCTGCGGAGGCTTACAGCGGCGAGGAGGGCTGGAAACAGCTTTGCGAACGCGACGACATCGACCTCGTCTACATCGTCACCCCGTGGCAGAAGCACGTGCCGATGGCTGTCTACGCCATGGAGCAGGGCAAGCATGTCGCCGTGGAGGTTCCCGCCGCCACGTCGCTCGACGAGTGCTGGCAGTTGGTGAACACCGCCGAGAAGACCCAGCGCCATTGTATGATGCTCGAAAACTGTGTCTACGACTTTTTCGAACTCACGACGCTCAACATGGCCAAACAGGGGTTGTTCGGTGATATCCTCCATGTCGAGGGGTCGTATATTCACGATCTGGAGGCTTTCTGGGACTATTACGAGGGCAACTGGCGTCTCGACTTCAACCAGAAGCACCGCGGCGACGTTTATGCCACGCACGGCCTTGGTCCCGCCTGCCAGGTGCTCGACATCCACCGCGGCGACAAGATGAACTACCTCGTGGCCGTGGATACCAAGTCGGTCAACGGACTGAAACAGGCAGAGGAGAAGATGGGCGCCACGGAGTTCGCCAACGCCGACCACACCTCGACGCTGATTAAGACCGAAAAGGGCCGCACGATTCTGCTGGAACACAACGTCTACACGCCGCGTCCTTACAGCCGTATGTATCAGGTGACCGGTACGAAAGGCTTCGCCAACAAATACCCGATTCAGGGCTATGCTTTCGATCCCGAACAGCTTTCGGAGTCGGGCGTGCCCGACCACGAGAATCTGAGCTCCCACAAATTCGTGCCCAGGGAGATGCGGGAGGCGCTGATGCAGCGTTACAAACACCCGATCGCCATGGAAATCGAGGCGAAGGCCAAGGAGGTCGGCGGCCACGGCGGCATGGATTTCATCATGGATTACCGCCTGATCTACTGCCTGCAACACGGCCTGCCGCTCGACCAGGATGTCTACGATGCCGCCGAATGGTCGTGCATCGGGGAGCTGACGGCCGTGTCGCTCGAGCACAACAGCGCCCCGGTGGCCGTGCCCGACTTCACGCGCGGGGACTGGGACAAGACCGACGGCTATCACCACGCGATGCTGGTGCAATAAGATGCAATTCGGCCCTCCCATGCGGGAGGGCCGAATTTTTGATACTTGTCGGATACGGTGTCAGTTCGATGTCGGGAATTTGTAGGCCACGGCCACCGGCTTTTCACAGATGCCGATCCACTCCTTCTCCTTTTTCATCGTCCGCAGGTCGTATAGATAGAGGCTGCCCGGCTTGCGATCCGTCACCGTGGGATTATAGGTGGCGATCAGCAGTTTGTCGTCGTCGATTACCGTGGATGAAGTGGACGGTACCGCATTGGTGCAGATGTCCACGATCTGTTCGCCGTCGGGCAGCGTAATGTCGGGCTGGTCTCCTTCGGCCGGCACCCGCGGCGAAGTTCCGGTCATCGACCAGTGGTAGATTTTGTTGTCGTAGTCGTAATAGGCGTTTCCGTTGAGTTTCGTCGTCACGATCCGCGAATGGGCGTTCATCAGCATCGGGGCCGACTCGGTGTATGTCAGGAGTTCGGTCGGAGAGCCGAACGAATCATCTGTTTTGAGTATCTTGATCTGTTTGGAAGAACCTTCGATTGACTGTGCAATGTAGTATAAATAGCAGCGGTCATACTGTCCTTCTCCGACTCGTGCAGCAGCTATATTGACGAACTTATATCCGCTCGGCGCGGCATATCCTTTCGTGCTGCGGCCGTTGGGGAATAGATTCGCACCCTCTTCGGAGAATGTGAGTACGCTGCGTACTCCTTTGCTTTTCGAGGCGAAGTACCCCTGCTGGCTGTATTTTGCCGGATAGGGCGGGTTCCGGGAGATGAGCATATCGACCGAGAATTCGTAACGATAGGCTTTGAAATCTTCGCCGATCAGATGGACGTATTGCTCGGTGCTTCCATAGACCTGCTCTCCCAGAATCGTTCCGGTCTGAACACCGTATTCCTCCATGCTCTTCATGCGGTGGGTGACGGCGAGCGATGCGGCGTCGAGACGATAGATCGAGCTTTCGTCGTCGTTCGACGAGATCAGAACGCCCGACCAGAATCCGGGTGTGGAGAAGACGTAGACGTCGTTCAGGTTCCGGAATTCGTACTCCGGATTGATCAGATTCAGCAGGTCGTCCCACACCTCCTGCGCGTTCTCAGCCTCTTCCTGGGGCGTCCGTATTTTGACGAAAGCCAGTGAACCGCGATTCTCCGCGTCGTTGCAGAGGATCAGATAGCCTTCGTCGAATCCCGACTGCACGCGCAGGTCGTAGTAGTAGAAACCGATGCTCTCGCCGTTGTCGATCCGCAGGCGCAGCACATAACTGCCGGACTTTTCGAAGGCATAGTCGAGCGTGGGCGAGCTGGAGATGAAGGTCGTGTCGACCATTCCGGGGAAGTCGCCGTCGGGACGGCCGTAGGACCACTCGTAAGCGATCTCTTGGCTGCTGTCGCTTTCGACACGCAGGCTGTTCAGCGTCAGCTTTTCGGTTGCCTTGGCATAAATGGTCTGTTCCAGACCGCTGACCGTAATCGGCGCCAGTTCGCGGTATTCCTCTTTTTCAAGTCCGTAGCAGGAGATCAAAACGATGCCGCAGCTGACGGCCACGAAATATTTCAGTAACTTTTTCATGGTGCGTTTGTTCGGTTAATAGATATTTGCCGGATCTCTCCATCCGGTGCCTAAGGTTCCGTTATAGGTGCCGTAAGTTTCCAAATCGGGGTAATTGGTCTTGTAGTATTCGTACAGCGGACTGAGCACATATCGGTTCCAGGCCATTTTGTAGGGGTTGCTGCTGCTATGGAAAAAGCCTGTACGGATTTCGGTTACTACTCCGTTTTTATTTATATAGGTTTTGTTGTCAATATTTTCGCCGAACTGTTCGACCATCTCGGCGTAAAGCGACGGATTGAGTCCTTCGATACCGTGGTAGAGTTCCAGCAGCTTCCGGTACTTCTCCTCGCGGAATTCGCCCAGATACATATACCACTGAATAGTGGCGGTATGGTACCACCAGTTGGGGCAGGCGGCGATACCGTCGGAGATCAGAATACGGTAGACGTTGCGCGGAACGCCCTGGAACTCGTCGCTTTCGGCGATTTGAAGCACCAGCGAAGCGGTTTTGTCTTTGAGCTTTTCGGTGCGCTTCACCGTGACCTCGATCCTGCCCTCCACGGACCCTGCCGGGATGATGAGTTTGTCGATCGTGTAGTCTTCGCCTTCGACGGCGTCGTAGAGTTCGCGTGCGACACCGCCCGTCGTGTAATTGGTCGTCGTGTCGTGGATGGCCTGCACTTCGAAGGAGCGGTCATGGTCGGCGACCATGCCCAGCAGTTTCACCGGTATGGTTTGCCGGAGCTCCTTCACCGATTCGTCCAGCAGGGCGAAGGGCGCTTCGGTCGAGAGATAGCGGTCCAAGCTCTGGTAACCGTCACTGAAATAGAGCTTGTTTTTCTGTGATGTGTCGTACATCAGCCACGTGTCGGAGCAGGAGAGAAACCCGCCCGCCGCGCTCAGGACGATGAGGATGTTGAATATGAGTTTGCGTTTCATATGCCTCGTTTTTTATTGTCTGTAATTGTCTTCCACGCTGGCCGGAATGGGCATCGTGTAGGTCGCGTCGTCATTCCCGGAGAAAGTTCCTGAGCCCGGGATGGTGAGGTCGCGGGCCAGACGCTTCATGTTGTGGAAATCGCCTCCGTCGGCGAAGAACTCCTTGCGGCGGTCGTTGAAGATATTCTCCTCGGTGATTTTGCCCGCTTCCCGGTCGGCGAACGCGGTCTGGTCGCGCGACGTGACCACGTAGTCGAGATACTCGGTGGCCTTGCCGAGATCTTTCGTGAGGTTGGCCTCCGCGACGATGTAGTACATCTCCGGAATGCGGATCAGGCTCACGCCCGGGATCGAATTGCCGTTGTAGGTCGCCGTCGAACCGGAGTCGTTGCTGGAAGCGTACATCACATTGTAGTGCTTCGTGCACCAGTTGTTGTTCCGGTCGAACCACGCCACGTAGCGCCGGTCGGCGTTGCCCTCCTGATCCGCCTCATAGATCGAGGTGTATTGCTCCGCGAGTTTCATGGAGCCCATGCTGGTGGAGCTGCGGATCAGGTCGAAGTAATAGTAGTACGTAAAGGTCGTCGAATAGAGACCGACGACGGTTTCCTGCATGTCGAGCGTACCCGTTTCGAGACCGTTCCAGGCCCCGGCGGTCGTTTTCAGCGGGAATTTACCGCTGTCGATGACCTCCTGAGCGTAGTCCTCGGCCTTTTCCAGATCGTTCATCGTCCAGTATACGCGGGCCAGCAGCGCTTTGACGGCGTAAAGGTTGAAATGGGTGATGCGGTTGCTCGTGAAGTCGCCCATGCTGTTGTTGCGTTCCACCGGAAGCAGCGTCTTGTCCTCTTCGAGGTACTTCTCGGCCTCGGTCAGGTCGGCGATGATGAGTTCGAACACCTTGTCGAGTGAACTGTACGGAGTGACCTGGATGCCGTAGCTCTTTACATAGGGAATGGCCTTGGCTTTGGCCGCGGCGTCGCCCGAGGCGAACGATACGGCGAAGATGCGCGCCATCTCGAAATGGAGGAAAGCCCGCAGTGCGAGCAACTCGCCCTTGTAGAGGCGTGTATGGCGGAATTCGCCGTCGTCTTTGGGCAGGATATGGGACAGGGCCTTGTTGACATGGCCGATGGCCTTGTATCCCGAGATCCAGATCTTTTCGGCGACGGCGATGGCGTTGTCGTGCGTCCATTGGCGCTGGACGACGTAGGCCATGTCGTCGCTCTGGTTGATCGTGAAGTTGCCGGTCATCAGATCGGGGTATTTGTAGGCGAGCATTTGGCCGTAGAGCCCGTTTCGCTCGCCGCCGATTTCGGCATAGATGCCGTAGATGGCATCCTCGCAGCCTTCGGCCGTGGCGAAAAGTTCCTTGTCGGTTACCTCCGATTTGGGATTGACGTCGAGATAAGCCCCGCAGGCGCTCAGCAGCAACGGCAGCGTCAGCAGCAAGGTCTGACTGTATTGTTTGATCGTTTTCATAATCTTCGGCATGTTAGAAAGTGGGACGAATCATCAGGTTGATCGTACGGCTGTACGGATAGCTCGTACCACGTTCGTATTTGACGCTGGAGAAACGCACGAGGTCCGTAACGCCGACGCCGACGGCCAGGCGTTTGAATCCGAGGCGTTTGAGGAATTTGGCCTGGAACTCGTAGGAGATCGTCGCGCTCGACAGCCACAGTTCGTTGAGGCGTTCGACGAAACGTTCCGAATTGTACTTTTGCGTGGTTTGGCGGATGGCCAGGTAGCGCGACAAATCGCCGGGTCTCTTCCAGCGGTCGGTGAAGGCGCGTTCGTCGACATTATAACGCGGGTCGATGTTCTCGACTTTCTCCCAGAGGGTTTTGTTGTAGGTGTCGCCGCCGAACGTGTAGCTGAAGACGAAATTCAGCGACCACCCCTTGTAGCGCAGCGTGTTGAGCCATGTGCCTTGCAGTTTGGGCTGCGTGTTGCCCACGACCACCTCGTCTTCGGTGTCGTACTTGAAGGTGTATTCGCCGTTCTTCTTGATGAAGATCTCCTGTCCCGTGGCGGGGTCGATGCCGGCCGAGCGCACGGCGTAAATGTCATACTGCGAACCGCCCTCCCGGAACCGCAGCATCAGCGGGCTGTCCAGATCGACCTGGTAGGAGGTGTTCTTCAGCGTATTGCTGATGCGCTTGATGCGGTCCTTGACGTGCGAGCCGTTGATTACCGAGGTCCATGCCCAGTTGCGGCTGCGGATGATCTGTGCGGCGACCGAGAAATCGTAACCCGTGTTCTGATTCTCGCCGAAGTTCACCGTGATATTCTCGGCGCCGGTCGAGGCCGGGAGCGGAATGCTCATCAGCTGGTCCTTGGTCGTGTTGCGGAAATAGTCGAAGCTCAGAACCAGGCGTTCCTTGAAGAGCGTGAGGTCGATACCGATGTTGTTCTTCAACACGCGCTGCCATTTCAGTTCGGGGTTGCCCATGCGGATCGGAACGGTTCCCACACCCGTGTAGTACATGTTTTTGTTGTCGTAGCGGTAGGTGGTGATGGCCTGGTAGGGGCTGCCGGTGGTCTGGCCGTTGTAACCCCACGACCAGGTGAGACGCATTACGTCGATCCACTCTACGTCGTCGAGGAATTTCTCCTTGTGGAGGTTCCATCCCAGACCGAACGACCACATCGGCGCGAAGCGGTTCTCTGAACCGTAGGCCGACGAACCGGAGGTCCGGTAGGAGATGTCGGCGAAATAGCGGTTGCGGAAATAGATGTTGCCGCTGGCGAAGAATCCCACTTTGGCCAGCAGCGTCTCGCTGCCGGAGGGCAGGCTGCTCGGATCGTAGCCCAGTGCGTATTTGATATCCGAAAGGTTGTCTTTCAGGAAGCCCATGGCCGTAACGTAGGAGGAGGTGAGGTTCGTGTGCTGGATGTCGGTTCCGGCGTTGACCACGAATCCCGAGCCCTTGCTGTCGAGCGCGCGGCCGTAGTTGAGCACGAGCTTGCCGTCGTAGTTGAATCCTTTGCTGGTGCCCAGCCGATAGGTTCCCCGTTCCGAAGGCTCCGTTTTGCTGAGGAACTGGGCGTCGTCGGGTGAAATGTAACGGTCGGACTGGCTGCTTTCGATGTCGACGTTGAACTGGCCGCTGACATAGAAGTCGGGCGTAATCTCCCATTTGGCATCGACCGTGTTGCGTAGGTTCTGGGTCCGGGAGGTCGAGAAGCTCGACAGCGTAGCGTTGTAGAGCGGGTTGGCCTGAAATCCCGCGCTGGTCGTCGAGGGGTCTTCAGGGTCGAAATAGAAAGCCTTCACCAGGTTGCCGTACTCGTCGTAGGGCGATTCGTAGGGATTGAGTTTCGTGTAGGCGCTGAACGTGCCGTAGGGCGACTCCTTGGAGTCGGTCAGCGAGTAGTTGGCCGTATAGCGCAGCGTGAGTTTGTCCCGCGAGTGGTAGCCCACCGAGAAGTTGAGCGTGTAGTTGCGGCGGTTGTCGCCTTTCATGACACCGTATTTGTCGCTGAAACGCAGCGACGCCCGGTAGTCGATCTTCTGGGCGCGGCCGCTCAGCGAAAGCGAATGGGTGTGGCTGAACGGGACGCGCAGCGGGGCGCGTATCCAGTCGGTGTTGACGCCGCGGCGGACATTCTGCAATTTGTAGGCGTAGGTCTTGTCCATCGACCCGTCGGTCGTTTCGTAGAGACCTGCCAGTCGTTCCAGTTCCAGTTTTTGGGCGGCGTTGGTCAGATTTATCGAACTCAGGTCGGGGACGCTCAGTTCAGGGACGAAGTTGTAGCTCAGGCGGGGCTTGCTGTCCGTCACCTGCTGGCGTTCGATGACGATCACGCCGTTGGCGGCGCGGTCGCCGTAGACGATGGCGGCCTGGGCGTCTTTCAGGACGTCGATGCGCTCGATCTCGTACATGTCGAGGTCGTAAAGCTCCTCCATCGAGATTTCGGCGCCGTCGAGGATGATGAGCGGGTTGTTGTAGGCCTTCTCCTCGGCCGAGGTGGCGATGGAGTTCGAACCGCGGATCAGAATCTCGGGAATGGCGTTGGGGTTCGAGCCGAGGGCGTTGTTCTGCACGACAACCATGCCCGGGGTCACGGCGCTCAGGGCCGTCATGAGATTGGTGTTCGAGATCGAAACGAGGTCTTCACCCTTGACCGTGGTCACCGAACCGGTGAAGGTGTTCTTGTTGCGCGAGAACATACCGTTGACCACCACGTCCTCGATCTGCGTGCCGCCCTCCTTGAGCTTCACTTTGAGCCCTTTCATCGAGCCGGTGACCGCCACCTGGCGTGTCTCCATGCCCAGGAATCCCACTTCCAGCAGGGCGGGACTCGTCTTGGTCGTGAAGGAGAAGGTGAATTCACCCTTTTCGTCGGCCGAGACTCCCTGTCCCGATCCGTTGGCCAGCAGGACCGTGGCGCCGGGCAGCACCGTGTTGTTCGAGTCGTAAACCGTACCCGTCACCGTGAATCGGCGTGTCTTGACCGTCGTGTCGAAGACCAGCACGACGTTGTTTTCGATCTGGTATTTGAAGCTCGATCCGGCGATGCAGCGATCGAGCACGTCCGAGATCGCTGCTTTCCTGAAGTCACCGCTCACGGCCGGGAGCCGGCGGATGTCTTCGGGGTCGTAGGCGATTTTGACGCCGGTTTTCTTGGAGATTTCATCCAATATCGCCGCGACGGGCCGTTCCGCCGCTTCGATGCTCACCGTGGCATTCAGGTTGATCGGCTTCCCCCCCCCTGAGCCATTGTCACGGTAGTTGCTGCACAGACCGTTGCTGTGAGCAGTACCAGCCGGAGCGCCCGTGCCCGGCTGAGAAGCTGTAGAATTTTTTGCATAGACTTGGGTATTTAAGCAGGCCGGTCCGGATGAACCGGCCTGCCCGGGTTCTTAGTTTTTCTGTGACGGGAACAGACTGCGTTCGAGCACGTAGATCATGCCCTGGTAGTGGGCCCGGGTTTCCCCCGAGGCGCTCTTTACGCGCGAACGCAGCAGTTTCAGTATGCGGTCGTTGACATTGACGAACAAGGCGCGCGACTCGTCGATCGACCGCAGCTGGACGTTGTACTGCCAGCCGTAGCCGTGCGACAGCGCGTCGGCATTCCAGAGTTTCGACGCCACGAAACCTTTGCCGTGCTCCTCCTCGGCTTCGCGCAGCGGGGTGAGGTAGCGCTCCACCAGGCCGGTGTCGTCCAGTCCCAGCAGGGCGATCTCGTCCACCGAAGGCGCATAGGCTTCGGCGATGCCGCCCAACTTCATCCGTTTGGCCTCGCTGGCGGCGACGTCAGCGGCCGCATCGACGAACATCCGCTGGATGAGCCGCTCCGACGGCGACAGCGAACGGCCCTTGACCGTGTTCTCGAAGATGATGTCGTAGAGGTCGTTCATATACTCCTGCGGAGTGTAGGGGTTGTCCGAGATGTGGGACGAGAGCATGACGTTCTTGTAATAGGTAAAGAACGCACGGCAGAAGTTGAAGCGCAGGATGGACGAAAGGTCCACGTGCAGCGGCAGTTTTTCGGTCAGTGCGGGCTGTTCGAGCCACGACGAATCCTTCATCTTGGCAAGCACCCATTTCAGCGCGGCGCGCTGGCGCTCTTTCGGTACGGCGATGGCCTGAGGACCTCCGGCCGTGTTGCTGTTCACCTGTTTGAGGTAGATGCCGCCCACGTTGAGCATTGCAGCGTTGACGTAACGGGCGAATTGTCCGGCGATCGATTCATAGAGCCGGATGCGCTTCGACAAGTCGGGGTCCTCCTGGTCGGGAATCCACTCCTCCATGTGCGAGAGGATGTATTTCAGGTTGGCGATGCCGTAGTCGCCGGCCTTCATGGCGTCGTCGCCGAGGTCCTCCTCCAGGGCGGTCGGGTCGTAGCGTGCGATGAGCTGCTGCCGGCCGTAGCGGTAGATCGGGTCGCCGACCTTTTCGTCGATCCATCCGCGGATGGTTTTCTCCTCGTCGAACAGGTCTTTCTTGTCGGGCAGCGGCGTATAGGCGTATTTGATGACGTATTCGTCGTAGGGACCGAGGTCCGGCGGAGTCACCTTCACGCCCCGGTCGCCGGGCTGCGCCACGTAGTTGAAACGCGCGTAGTCCATGATCGAGGGCGTGGTGCCGTGCTTCTGCGTGAACGAGGCGCTGCGCAGCGAATCCACGGGGAATGCGCTCGATGCCGCCATGTTGTGCATCAGGCCCAGCGTGTGTCCGATCTCATGGGCGAGGATGTATTCCAGCGTCTCCTGGAAAACGTCGTCGGGCAGCTCCTTGCCGCGCACGCGCTCGTCGACCTGCGAAGTCTGCACGAAACGCCACGTATTGGCCAGCCGCACCACGTCGTTGTACATCAGCACCGAGGCATTGATGATCTCGCCCGAGCGCGGATCGACCCACGAGGGGCCCATGGCGTTGGCCACGGCCGCCGGGACATAGCGGATGCAGGAGTATTTCAGGTTGTCGGGGTCGAAATCGGGATTGTCTTTCGGGAAATCCTCGATGTGCATGACGTTTTTGAACCCGATCTTCTCGAAGGCCTTGTTCCAGCGCAGGACGCCGCGGCGGATCGGTTCGCGCCACAGCGCGGGGAATGCGTCGTCGAGGTAGAAGACGATCGGCTTGACCGGCTCCACGAGTTCACCGCGTTTCCACGCCTCCACATCTTTGGGTTGGAGGTCCCAGCGGTTGATGACCGAGAAGTCCTCGATGGTCTCTTTTTTGCCGTCGATGCGCGACAGGCCGGTCAGGAAGATGCCGATCCGGTCGTCGGCCAGACGCGGCCGCATCGACTCCTCGGGCAGCAGCAGGATCGTGCGCGTCACCTTCATGGTCATCGGCTCGTCCTTTTTGAGCTGCACCAGACCCAGCAGGCTGGCCGATACCGAGTAGGAGAGGTACGACTTGATCGTGACGTTGTCCTCGAACGCCTTGATCTGGTCGATGGCCGATCCGTCGCTCTTGAATTTTCCGGTGATGCTTATCAGGCCGTTGTTGCTGTTGCTCATGGGAGCCAGCTGGGCGTTGTCCCCGGCGAAGAACTTGGTCATGTCCACCACTACGGCCGAACTGTCCCGGTTGTAGCAGATGAAATTGAACGACGTGATGATGGCCGGCAGCGTGCTGCGGCTGATGGCCTTGGTCATGTGGGGGTCGTTCTTGTCGTAGAGCGGGGGTACGGGGGCTTCGGAGAGGTAGAGCGTGGTGTCGATCCGCGTGAACTTGACGTGAATGGGGTCCTTCGGTTTGTAACCGATGGTTCCCAGGTTGGTGTCGCTGGCTTCGGAGATGGTCGAAGCGATGAGCATTTCGCGGCCGATCGTTTTGAGGGGAACCTCGGCGTAGAGTTTGCCTTTGAGCTTGTGCAGTGTCAGAAAGGGTCCCTGGGCCGTTTCACACGACTTGTCGTTGACAAACATCTTGGTGTATTTGTCGACCTTGGGTTTCGAGACCGCCTCTGTCTTCGTTTTTTTCTTTTTGGATTTTGATTTGGATGCCGCCGTTCCTGACGCCGGAACTGCAAGCAATCCTGCCGTGAACAGCAGGACACAGAATTTGGAAAATGGACGCATGTAAATAAATTTGGGAATTTTGGGAGTTTTTATAATCTGATCGAGCTTTTGAGTTTCAATTTATCGGAGAAAAAGCCATTTTGCATTGTAATTTGTTTCCTTTGACGAAAAGGTCGATGACAAATATATTGAAAACGATTCGATTTTGCAACATGCGAAGTGACCGAAACGATTATTTTTCGGCCAGTTGATATGATAAAAAGATTGTCGGGGCAGGTACGGTCAACTTTGATCCGCTGAACGGAATTCGTTGTCTTTTGAACGATGATGGCCGTATTTTTGCATCTGTCGGGTGGTCTCAGCGCCGGATTCCTCCCCGCGAAAGCACCTCTTCGAAGTAGGCGATCGTCTTCCGAAGACCGTCCCGCAACTGGATTTTCGGCTCCCAGCCGTCGAGCATGTTGCGGGCGAGCGAGATGTCGGGCTGCCGCTGCTGGGGGTCGTCGGCCGGCAGGGGCAGGTGGACGATTTTCGATCGCGTACCCGTCAGCGAGATCACCTCGCGGGCCAGTTCGGCGATGGTGAATTCGTTCGGGTTGCCGATGTTCACCGGTCCGGTGAAGTTGTCGGGCGTGTTGTTCATCATGCGCATCATGCCTTCGACCATGTCGTCGATGTATTGGAACGAGCGGGTCTGCCCGCCGTCGCCGTAGATCGTGATGTTGTCGCCGCGAAGCGCCTGGACGATGAAATTCGAAACCACACGGCCGTCGTTGATGTCCATTTTCGGGCCGTAGGTGTTGAAGATGCGGATGATCTTCACGGGGATGCCGTGTTCGCGGTAGTAGCTCATGAAGAGCGATTCGGCGCAGCGCTTGCCCTCGTCGTAGCACGAGCGGATGCCCAGCGGATTGACGTGGCCCCAGTAATCCTCGCGCTGGGGATGGATCAGCGGGTCGCCGTAAACCTCCGAAGTCGAAGCCTGGAGGATTTTGGCCCGGTTGTATTTGGCCATGCCCAGCATGTTGATCGCTCCGATCACCGACGTCTGGGTGGTTTTGATCGGATCGTGCTGGTAGTAGATCGGTGAAGCGGGACAGGCGAGGTTGTAGATCTCCTCGACCTCGGCCATGTAGGGGTAGATGATGTCGTGGCGGATCACCTCGAAATTGGGGTGCGGCAGCAGGTGCCGGATATTGCTTTTATGACCGGTGAAATAGTTGTCGAGACAGATGATGTCGTTCCCTTCCGCCAGCAGTCTCTCGCACAGGTGCGAGCCGATGAATCCGGCGCCGCCCGATATTAATATTCGCTTCATTCTCAGGTGAAGAAGTTTGATTCAGACGCACAAAGGTAGGATTATTATTTAAAAATGAACTATCTTTGTCAATTAAATAAACAAATTAGGTTGAAATAACATACTTTATGGGCCGAAAAGCTGTATCTTATTTATTAAAAGGTCTCGCAGTGACCTTTACTGCGTTGTTGCTGGCCGCAGCCGTGTTGAGCTGGCGTTCTTCGTTCATTTCGCCCGAGGCCGGGAATTTCTGGGCTTCGATTGCACTGTTGATGCCCGTTATCCTGCTGCTGAACTTCGCGGTGCTTATCTGGTGGCTTTTCCGCCGTCAGTGGGGCGTGGCGCTGATGCCCGTTGCGGCACTGGCGCTCAACCTGGGCTATATCTCAGCGATGGTCCAGCTGCCCGATTTCGACAGCAAGGGGCCCCATGACATCCGTGTGGCGACGCTCAACGCCTATGGTTTCCGCCGCCTCGGCCCGACCTCGGTCACCGGCTACGGCATCGCGTCGCTGATGAAGCGCGAAAAGGTCGATGTGGTGTGCCTGCAGGAGTTCATCGACGACCGGACGTTCCCGCCCGACAGCATCGCGAAGCTTTTCGCCTCGCACATGCCCTGGTTCATCCATCAGGAGGGGCAGGCCATCCTGAGCCGTTTCCCGATCGTCGGCCACCGCTACGTCCGCTTCCCCGGTTCGGGCAACGATTACCTGCAGGCCGACGTGAAGATCGGCGGCGACACGGTGCGCATTTTCTCGGTGCACTTGCAGACGTCGGGCATTTCGAGTCTCCGGCACCGTTTCCGCAAGGATCACGACCGCGATGTCCCGGTCGAGCGGGTGATCGGCGAATTGGAACGCAACAGCCGTATCCGTGCACAGCAGGTCCGCGAAATCCGCACGGTGATCGACTCCACGCGCTACCCGGTCATCGTGGCCGGGGACTTCAACGACACACCCTCGTCCTATACCTACCGCCAGTTGAAAGGCGGCATGACCGACGGGTTCCGGGCTGTCGGCAACGGATTCGGCGGCACGTTCCGCTATCTGGGCGGCGTGCTGCGAATCGACTATATCTTCTATGACAACCGGTTTGCGGGCGTAGGTTACTACATGCCGCAGGATGATGTGAGCGACCACAAGGCCGTCATCGCCGAGCTGCAGCTCAGGCGGTAGCTTCGTCCTTGCCCGGCCCCTGTTCGGGCTGCTCCTTGGCGATGGTGAAGGTGAAGGTCGAACCTTCGCCCTCTTTCGACTCGATGGTCAGGGTGCCGCCGTTGCGGTGCGTGAGGTCCTGCACCAGTTGCAGCCCCAGGCCCGACCCCTCCTCGTTCTTCGTGCCGTAGGTGGTGTAGTGGGTTTCGGGGTTGAGCAGTTTGGGAATGTCCTCCTCTTTGATGCCGATGCCGTTGTCGCGCACCGAGATTGCGGCGTGCGTGGGCGTTTCGCGGACCGAAACCACGATCTTGCCGCCCTCCTGGCTGTATTTGATGGCGTTGGACATCAGGTTGCGCATGATCGTTTTGACCATGTCCACGTCGCAGCTGACCGTGATCGCCTCCGGAATGTCGTATTCGACCTCGATATTCTTCACCTGGCCACCACGTCGGACATCTTGCTGGCGAAAAGCACCACTTCCGAAATGTCGACCTCCTGGAACACCGTGTTCATGCGTCCGATCTGGCTCTTGGTCCATTTCAGCAGGTTGTCCAGCAGCATGAACGTGCTCTCGGTGATGTTGTTGCCCATGGAGATCATCTCGAAACTGTCCTCGCCGATCTGGTCGGCCGTGAGGTTGATCGAGAGCATGTTGAAAACCATCTTCAGCGTGCCGATCGGCGACCGGAGGTCGTGGGCGATCACCGAATACATCTTGTCGCGGGCTTCGACCGTCGCCTGCAGTTCGTCGCGCTGCTGCATGATGGTCCGCTGCGCGGCGGCCAGGTAGATGTGGTGCGCCACGCGGGTGATGAGCTCTTCGTGGTTGAACGGCTTGGAAATGTAGTCGCTGGCCCCGAATTTGAATCCTTTGACGATATCCTCGGGATTGTGCAGCGCCGTGAGGAAGATCACCGGAATATCCTCGTGCGCCGGGTCCGCCTTGAGCCGCTTCAGCACCTCGTATCCGTCCATGTCGGGCATCATGATGTCCAGCAGGATCAGGTCGGGGTTCACCTCCGCGACCTTTTCCAGCGCTTCGAACCCGCCCGAAGCGGTGACGATCTTGTACTTCGCCCGGCTCAGCACGGCTTTCAGCAGCATGATGTTCGTGGCGATGTCGTCGACTGCCAGAATGGTGTAATCTTCGGGCTTTATGGCGATGTTTTTCATGGAAATCAGCAGTTTATGGTAAACAAATCTAATAAAAAATCCGCAGATGTGCAAACGTCAGGCGCGCCGTGCCTTTTCCCAGGCCCCGCGGCCCCGGTGGGTCGCCAGGTACCAGGCCCCGCGGAAGACGTTGAGGTTCATGAAAAGGAAGTAGTAGGGCACCGAGAGCAAGCCTCCCTGCCGGCCGCGGCGTTCGCGTATCCATCCGGCGGCGGCCGTGAGGTAGAAGAGCGCCTGCAGGGCCAGTATCACGGCGTAGAGCTGCGGATGGCCCGACCATAACAGGGCGATGTTGAGCGGCACGAGCGCCGCAAGCGCGACGGGAGTGACGGTCCACCGCAGTACGCGGTGCGAGACATACTGGAACCACAGCACGCCGTAGCGGAAGGGATTTAATAATTTGCGTAGACGCCATACCGACTGCAGCCCGCCCGCCGCGATGCGGCGTTTGCGTTTGCCCTCCTCGGTCATGTCGGCCGAGGGGGTCTCCAGGGCGTATGCCTCCTTGCAGTAGGCGATCTTGTAGCCGTCGGCGGCGATGAGCATCGAACAGACGAAATCGTCGAGCAGCGTATCTTCGGGCATTGTCCGCCACAGTTCGCGCCGCACGGCGAACAGCTCTCCGGCGGCTCCTACGGCCGAGTGGAGGCGGTAGTCGAGCTCTTTGAGTTTCGATTCGTATTTCCAGTAGGCCCCTTCGGTCGCGGCGGCTCCCGAGCCCTCCGCGGCGGCCACGCGCTTTTCGCCCGCGACACATCCGACCTTGGGGTCGTCGAAACAGCGCACGATCTCCTCCACGGCTTCGGGGTTGAGCATCGTGTTGGCGTCGGTGAAGATCACGATCGGGGTGTGGATATGTTCCAGCGCCCGGTTCAGGGCCGCGGTCTTGCCGCCGCGCCGGGCGTCGTGGAGCACCGTGACTTCGGGATATGCCGCCAGCAGTTCGGGCGTGCGGTCGGTCGAACCGTCGGTCACCCAGGCGATGCGGAGTTTTCCGGCCGGGTATTTCAGCGCCCGGCAGTTCTCCATCTTCTCCGCCACGATCTCCTGCTCGTTCCAGGCGGCGATCAGCAGCGTCGCTTCGGCCGTTTCGGCCGGGACGGGATGCCGTTTGGCGGGGCACAGGGCTTCGCGGAGCTTCACCAGCGCGGCCAGCAGGAGGCCGTATCCGACGTAGGTGTAGACAACCAACAGGACGCAGGCCCAGAAAAGGATAGCTGTGACAGTCATGGACTTCGGGTTATTTGCGGCGGATGAGCCGTTCGACGCTGCGGACGAAGCGGTATCCGAAGAGGTTGACGAAAAAGGTCCGGACCCGGTAGTAGGCGAAGGCCTTGGGCGAGAACCACGAGTTCTGGTAGTGGTGGATGGCGTAGGTGTCGGGCGTGAGCTCCACTTTGCGCGAGTCGAAGACCTTGGGCGAGAAGTACTCCCGCGGCAGGATGCAGACCGCCTCGTCGAGGTCCTTGCGCTTCAGGGCTTCGAGCCCTCCCTCCACCTTCACGATGGGTTTCAGCTTCGGGATCTGCTCCTGCATGATCTCTGGGAGCATCCGGATATCGTACGAGCCGTCCTCGCGGACGAATCGGCGCCCTTCGTAGTAGTCGAGGCATTGTTTCACCCAGTCGCATCCTTTCTCGGCGCCCAGCACGGCGGCTTCGATGGTCCCGGCGGTCTCGGCCCCCGCGAAGTAGGGCAGGCCGAGCAGCGGGTCGAAACTCCGGAGCACCTCGACGTCCGAGTCGAGGTAGATGCCCCCGTAGTTGTAGAGGGCGTAGAAACGGATATAGTCGGCCGCGAAGGCGTATTTCTTCGCCTCGAAAGCCTGCTTCACCCAGGGGGAGGATTCCAGGTCGAAGCGTTTCGTGTCCCAGAGCACGACCTCGTAGTCGGGCAGGTGCTTTTGCCAGCTTGCGAGACACTTCTCGATTTTGGCCGGATAGGGGTCTCCGCTCAGCCAGCAGAGGTGGATTTGCTTGGGAATCATGGTGTCAGGGTTTTCATTTCGGTCATTACCTTTTGCATCTGCCGCTCCCACGAGAGCGAGCCTTCGATCGTTCTGCGGATGTGCTCCGGGGTGCGGTCCGCGGCGTCGAGCCAGTCGAGGAGCGCGGCGATGTCGAGCGGCGAGTCGTCGGCGGGGGCTTTCAGGACATAGGGCATCGCGTCGAAGTCGCTGTCCCGCTCGGAGTAGACGAACGGAATGCCCCGCGCGGCATATTCGCGGTTTTTGAGGCTTTTGAGGCTCTCGATGCCGTTGCGGTGGCGGGCGAGGCTCGCCACGCCCATGTCGCACCATGCGAATTCGGCGTCGAGCGCCGCGCCCGAACGGGGTCCCGTGATTTCGACGTATTCGCCGAGACCGTATGCCGCGATGCTGCGGGCGTAGCCGTCGATCAGGCCGGGCATGCCGTCGCCCACGATGTGCAGTTTCACGATGCGGTCGTGCGGCGCGGCGTAATAGGCTTTCAGCCCCTCGATCACGCGGTCGAAGCCGTGCCACGGGTGGATGTTGGCCAAAGCCAGCAGCCGCACCTCGCGGGCGATGGCGTGCACCTCGGTTTTGAGGGGTATCGTGCCGAAGTCGATGCCGTTGGAGATGCGGACGGTCTTCTGCCCGAAAATCTCTTCGTCGTCGGAAAAGGTGACGATGCGGTCGACCTGCCGGGCCAGGCTGCGGCGGAACATCCGGTCGACCTGCAGTTGGATTTTCTCTTTCCTTCCGGCCTCGCGGAACTCCGCGTCGTAGGGGTAGGTGGGGATTTCGAGCGCGATGCGCACCCCGAGCCGGCGCACGCGGCGCAGCCAGCCGACCAGCAGCGGATTGGCGTTCAGGTCGTGGCGGATGTAGAGGAACCGGACCCCTTCGCGGCGGATGTAGTCGGTGATGTCGGCGTAGGAGATCCGTTTGAGCAGCTTGGCGCGGAAACCGCTCCCGAACGTGCGGATCACGGCGTCGCCCGCCATGCGTCGCTGCGTGCCGTCGGCGTCGATCTCCAGGTGACACAGCGCAATGTCCGCGCCGTTGCGCCGGAGGGCTTCGTACTGGGCGAAGATCTTCTTCGAGATGCCGCTGTGGGCCGAGAATCCGTGGAATACGATGAACAATCCCTTCATGGCACTCTATTTTCCGGGCCGCAGGCGTGCGGCGAGTTCTTTGAGGTTGTACGCTCCGCTCAACTGGATGTATCCCAGCCAGATGACGAGGGCGACGGCGCATTTCGCCGCCAGCGACGGCAGGTGCGGCGTCGTTTCGGGAAGCAGCCACGCGATGCCGGCCAGCGCCGGCGAGAGAATTGCCGTGAGCAGCAGCGGTTGCAGGAGGCTTCGCCAGAAAGGGCCCCATTTCATCCGCAGGGTGAGACAGAACAGCGCATGGTAACACTGCACGAAGTTGACGGCGAACGAGATGCAGATGGCCCATGCCACGGCTTCGAGCGTCCCGAAGGCGAAGATGCCCGTCGAGATGGCCGCGACGTTGAGCGTCGCCGAGAAGAGTCCGCAGATAAAGAGCATCCGCGTGGCGTTGGCGGCCTGGAAGATCGACCCCGAGGTGGACATCACGATCTGGATGCCGACCGAGAGGGCCAGGATGCGGAACACCGGCACCGAGGGCATCCACTGGTCGCCGAAGATGATGAGCACCAGCTCCTCGGCCGTGAACCACAGCACGGCCGACAGCGGCAGGCCGATAAAGGCCAGCAGGCGGATAACTTTCAGATACGCTTCCCCCAGTTTCTTTATGTCGTGCTGCATCTGCGCGAAGACGGGGTGCATGACCGGCGAGATGACGAAGGCGATGTTTTGCAGCGGCATCATCATCAGGCGGTACGACTTGTCGTAATAGCCCAGATCCGAAAGGCTCATGTAACGCCCCATCAGCAGTTTGTCGAGGTTGCGGCTGAAAAAGTTCAGCAGTTGGAACGAGAGCTGGTAAGCCGAGAACGAGAAGACTTTCGAGAGGGCTTCGCGCGCGGGCTTCATCCGCAGGCGGACGGGATATTCGCGGTAGTTGATCGCAAAGAGCATCACGCTCGAGAAGACCGGGTTGATCGTCAGGGCGTAGATGCCTGCTCCGGCATAGGCGGCGATGATGCCCGCGGCTCCTCCGACTATCTGCACGGCGAGCGAGCGCACGGCGGCGAACCGAAAGCGTTTGTCTTTCATCACCAGCGAATTGGGAACGATGTTCGCCGTGGCGAAGAGGAGGTTCAGCGAGAGGATGCGGCAGATGTCGCGCAGTTCCGCCGAACCGTCGTAGAACGAGGCGATCAGCCCCGAGGCGGCGAAGAAAAGCAGGGCGATGACCGCTGCGGACCAGATCGTGAGCGAGAAGATGCTGCTCAGGTCGCGGTGCGAGAGGTCGCGGTGCTGGATCACCGCGGGTCCGATGCCCAGGTCGCTGAAGATGGCGAAGAAGGCGATGATGACCGTGGCGATGTTCACCACGCCGAACTCTTCGGGGGTGAACAGGCGCGAGAGCACCGCCGTCACGAGGATCGTCACCACGACGCCGGCGTATTTGGCGACCGAGGTGTAGAAGACTCCCGAGGCTAATTCGCGCCCTACGGACCGGGGTTGTTTATCGTCGTTCTGCGTCATGCAATCGGGTGTAAAGTTGTCCGTATGCCGCGGCGATCTGCGGCAGGCGGAGGTGTTCGAGGGCGTATTCGCGGTTCCGTTCGCCGTGCCCTGCGGCGGTGAGCCGGACCGCTTCGGCCAGCGCGCGGTCCACCGATGCGGGGTCTGCGGCGTCGAAGACCGGGTTTTCGGTGGCCGTCAGCATTTCGCCGATATTGCCTGCTGCGGGGCCTGCGACCACGCGGCCGAAGGCGAAAGCCTGCGGGACGTTCCCCGAGTTAAGGATGTCGGTGCGCTGGATGAAGACCACGTCGGCGGCCGTGAAGTAGGCCGGCAGGTCGGCGTCGGGGATCAGCCCCTCGGCCGAGGTGATGCGGCTGCGGAACAGCCTTTCGGCGGCGTGCGCCCCGTAGTAAAGCAGCCGGGTGGCGAAGCGTTTCAGCCCCCGTCGGTGCGATCCGTTGAGGGTGTGGGGCCACAGGCGGGGCGCCAGCAGGAATTTTCGCGGAACGCGCAGGCGGCGGAACGCCCTCCATGTCAGCTTCCGCTCGAAATCGTGGCGGAACGCTCCGAAAGCCAGCACGACGAAGCTGTCGGCCGGGATGCCGAGCCTTTGCCGGGCTTCCCCGCGGGTGATGTCGGGACCATAAATGCCCTCGTAAATGTGGTGCGGAATCACGACGTGAATTTGCCGCGAATCGGGGTATTTCGCCCGGAACTGCCGGAGGCTGTAATCGCCCAGGTGGACCACCGCGTCGGCATACTCCCCGATCAGCCGGTAGGCTTCGCAAACCCGGTGGTCGCCTTTGTGGGGCAGGGTGTTGTGGCGGGTGTAGACGATCGGGATTCTCCGCTCGCGGAGCATGCGGAGCCGTTCGCCCAGTTCCGCGACCTGTCCCGGCGAGGGGTAGCTCCAGCCGAACAGCTCCTCGGGCCACTGGAAGTGGACCAGGTCGTATGCCGCGGCGTTGTTCCAGAACTCGTCGGCCGAGCAGACGACCTCGAAGCCGCAGGCACGGATGCCCTCGGCGAGCAGCCGGGCGAAGGGGTTGTCGCTGAGTCCCGAAGATTTATAAACGATCAGTACTTTCATTTCAAACCCGCACCCACTCCTTTTTTTCGAAATCGTAACGTTTCACCGCGCGCGCGGGATTGCCCACGGCCACGGTATAGGGCGGTATGTCCTTGGTGACGACCGATCCGGCGCCGATCTGACACCGTTCGCCGATGGTGACGCCGGCCATGATCGTCGAATTGGTCCCCAGGTGGGTGTAGTCGCCCACCTTCACGGGCCGCAGCATCAACGGCTGGAGGTTGGGGTCCTGCGTCACGTCCTCGTAACCGTGGATGAGCCCCTGCACGGAGACGTGCTGTCCCAGGAAGACGTAACGGCCGATATCGACCGGCCCGACCACCACCGAACCCACGCCCACGCGCGAGCCCTCGCCGATCCGGACGTCGCCGGCGCCGTTGTTGACCACGGCGAAATCTTCGATCTGGGCATCCCGTTCCAGCACGAAGCGGTGCCAGGGGAAGATGTCCGCCCGGGCATGGGAACATATCTTTGAACCTTTTCCCGCAGGGTGCAGCAGCGGGCGCAGCAGCCGCAGCCACCAACGCGGCCGGGGCCGTTTGGACGGGGTGAGCAGCCACAGCGCCAGACGGCGCAGGCGGGGATTTTGTTTTATCTTTTCGATCATCGTTCGGTTGTGTTTGAGTTTATGGGACCCAGTTCGCGGTAGAGCGCCAGCAGTTTCCGGGCCGTCTGCTCCCACGAGAAGAGCTTCACCCGCTCCAACCCGTAGGCGATTGTTTCCGCTCGGCAGGCGTCGTCGGTTTCGAGCCGCAGGAGGGCGTCGGCAATGGCTTGCGGCGAGGTCGGGTCGACGAGGATGGCCCCCGGGCCCGCGATCTCGGGAATGGCCGAGGTGTTCGACGTCACGACGGGCGTGCCGCAGGCCATCGCCTCGAGCAGGGGAATGCCGAAACTCTCGCGCAGCGAGGTGTAGAGGAATGCCGAGGCGCCGTTGTAGACGGCCGGGAGGTCGCCGTTGGGGATATATCCCGGCAGGCGGAGACGGTTCATCAGTTCCGGCCGGCCGATCTGCTGTAAAATCGACTCCGCGGCCTGCGCCGTGAGGTCCGCGACCAGCAGCGGCAGCGGATGTTCCGAGCGGCGCACGTATTCGGCATAGGCGCGCAGTGTTCCCGGGGTGTTCTTCTTGGGGTCGGTGTTGCCCAGGAAGAAGAGGTATTCCGCGTCGGGGAGGTAGCGTTTCGTGACCTCCGCGGTGTCGTCCATCGGCCGGAACCGGGGGTTGTAGCCGTTGTGGATGGCCATGATCCGTTCGGGATCGAGGCCGAGGGCCGTGCGGATGCGGTCGCATTCGAACTGCGACACGGTGATGATCCTGCGGCATTTGGGCAGGATGCGCGGCACCACCAGACGGCGGTACTGCCGTCCCAATGACTGGTAGAGCGACGAGTTGCGCCCGGCCTGCTTTTCGAGGAAGATGATGTCGTGAAGCGTCACCACCAGCGGCGTCGATCCCCACACCGGGGCGGTGTTGCTCGTGCAGTGCAAAAGGTCGGGCTTCACGCGCGCCACGGCCCGCGGCAGGGCCCACTGCTCCCACAGCGGGTACGACGGGCAGCGCAGCGTGACGATGTGCACGTTGGGCGTCTCCTCGAGACAGCGGTCGGGACCGTCGCCCACGAAGACGAAATATTCGTTTTCGGTGTCGAGCCGTTGCAGGCAGCGGATGGTTTCGAGCGCCACGAAGTCCATGCCGTGTTTGTTGGGGCGGAAGATGCGCTGCGCCTCGATGGCTATTTTCATGCGTTCGGGTCTGTTTTATCCGGCGCGGAGTCGGCCGCTCCGGTGTGTTGGGTGTGGATGAACTTGTCCTTGGTTCCGCCGAGGCGGAAGAGGTTGGCGGCCGTGAGCAGCACCAGCACCGGAACGCGGCGCAGGGCGCGGCCCAGCTTGGCGTCGGCCTGCGTGTCGGGCAGGGCCAGGGCCAGCGCAAAGAGCATCAGCACGAGGGCGGTCCACCATTTTACGGAACCCCACGGGTCGAGGAAGGTCATCACGACGGCCCACAGCGGTACGAGGCCGATGAGCAGCATCCGCGGAGGCAGACACCATTGCAGCAGCTTGTCGCAGTAGTCGAAATTCCCCGAAAAGAGGGCTCCGGGAAGGTTTTTCACCGCCGAGCCGAGGGCGTAGAACTGCGCCGCGATCCACCGCCGCCGCTGGTTGTAGTAGGCCGCTTCGCCCTGCACTTTCTCGTCGAGCACCTCCACGTCGTCCAGGTAGTCGATGTAGATGCGCTCCCGCAGGAGCAGCGCTTCGAGCTCCTTGTCCTCGCCTGCGGTGACGCATCGGCGGATGTTGGCGCAGAACCAGTCGTAGCGGAACGCCATGCCCGAGCCGATCAGCGCCGAGGAGAAACCCAGCGCCACGTGTCCGCGGCGGAAGATCGAGTTGTTGATCTCCTCGCCCGCGGCGTCGAGCACCGCGGTGTCCGTGTCGCGGTTCTTGGCCGTGCGGTGGGCCTGCACGGCCTCCACACCCGCGTCGAAGACTTCGTTGAGACGGGCGATGAACTCCCCGCCCACGAGGTTGTCGGCGTCGAGGATCGCCACCGCATCGGCGGCATCGGGTCCCAGTTCCTCGACGGCGGCGGTCAGGGCTTTGGCTTTCGAACTGTTCTCGAATGTCACCTCGATCACCGTCAGGGGCAGTTTGCGCAGCTCCCCGAGCGTTGCGGGTTGCAGTTGGTCGGCGATCACCGCCACGCGGTGCAGTTCGGCGGGATACTCCTGTGCCAGCGCCGCCTGCGCCGTGCGGACGACGACCGCATCGGCTTTGTAGGCGGGGATCAGCGTCACGAAACGACGCTGTTTCCGGGCCGGGGGATATTTCTCCCGCCGCCGCTGCATCGAGAATGCCGCGAAGACGAAAAGATAGAGCACCGGGAGCAGCAGCGCGATGACGAAGATCCAGTCTATGATGTTCACTATCATTCTTTTCCTGTTTTATGTCTCAGAAAGTCCCGTGCGCCGCGCAGGACGGCCGCCGCCAAATCCCTGCGGTTGTGCAGCAGCGACGTGAGGACGCTTTTGGGAAGCGCCACTCCCAACTGGTAAGCGACCGAGAGCCTCCGCGCCGTCCCGCGGCGGTTGCGGCGGGCGAACAGCAGGCGGTTGCGCGTGAGGTAATAGCTTCGCAGCGGACTCTGGCGGCCCGTGGTGGCGCTCTCCTTGTGGAAGACCGTGGCCCGCGGGTCGTAGGCGATGCGGTAACCCGCCTCGCGGATGCGCACCGACCAGTCCAGCTCCTCGTAATAGAGGAAGTACTCCTCGGGCATCATTCCCGCCCGTTCGATGGCCTCGCGCCGCACCATCATCGCCGCACCGTGGGCATAGGGCGTGTCGTGCGGGGTGTCGAACCGCCCGCTGTCCGGTTCGCCGAATCCGATGAGCGCGTTGCGCAGGGTGATGCGCGTCAGGGGCGTGTATCCCGCGAACTGGATCGCCTGCGGAGGCTCATGGAAACGGATTTTGGGACAGACCGCCCCGATCGCGGGATCGGCGTCGAGCGTGTCGCAGAGGTGGTGCAGCGTGTCGTCCGCGACCTCCGTGTCGTTGTTGAGCAGCAGCAGGCAGTCGCCCGCCGCGGCCCGGATGCCGAGGTTGTTGCCCCCGGCAAAGCCGAGGTTTTCAGCGCTGCGCAGGACCGTGATGTCGGGGTAGCGTTCCCGCAGTATCGCCGCCTCGTCCCGCTCCGAACCGTTGTCCACGACGATGATCTCCGTCGGCGTCGTGACGTGGCGCCGCAGCGAGTCGATCATCGCCGCGGTGACTGCGAAGCCGTTGTAATTGACCGATATGACCGAGATGCGCGGTTTCATGGCGTTGTCGTTTTGCCGGCGAGCAGGTTTTTGGCCGGGATCGTGTGTTTCGCCTCCTCGGCCTCCGCCAGCTCCTTGTCGAAACGCGGCGAGAGGAAGATGAAGGCCATGCTCATATAGATAATGGCGCCCGTGGGGATCTGGCCGAACACTTCGTTGGCGTAGGCCATCACCACGACGCCCGCAATGCCGGCCGTCAACGCCGCGACGAATCCTTTGAGCTGGGTGTTCCGGAGCCTGAAGAAGACCAGCCAGGCGCCCTTTCCGAGCACGTAAAGCAGGATGCCGATGTGCAGCAGCAGTCCCACGATGCCCGTCTCGACCCAGATCATCACGAACCACGAGTCGGTCGGGACCTGCGACAGCGGCGCATCGGGGGCGAAGACCTTCGCCTTGCCGCCTCCGTGGCCCAGTCCCGCGCCGAAGGGTTTGCCGCGCATCAGTTCGCGCAGCCGGGCCTGGTTGTCCAGACGCACCTGGAACGAGGCGTCCTGGGTGTTGAAGGCGCTCCGGGCGCGCCGGATGATGGGGTTGCCCTGGCCGATGGTCGTGAATTTCAGGAAACAGAAGGCCATGATGATCAGGAACACGCCCGCCACGACCATCCGGAAATTCCGCGACAGCATCACGAAGACGGCGTATCCCGCAAACGGTACGGCCAGCGCGCTGCGCGTGCCGGAAATCAGCATGCCGTAGCAGGCCGCCGCGGCCACCGCCAGCATGTAGGCTTTCATCCACGGATTGCGGTAATAGAGCGCCGAGATCGAGAAGACCACCATCGCCAGCCCCATGCCGGCGCCGAAGTTCGCGGCGTCGCTGTACAGCGAAAAGTAGCGGACTCCGGTGTAGATGATATGGGTCGTGGCGCCTCCCTCGACGAAGAGCCAGTAGTTCTCCGCGGCGTTGAACCCGAGGTATTTCTGGGCGAGGGCTTTCCCGACGGCGATCAGCGTCAGCACCGACCACACGGCCAGCATTTGTTTCAGGTACTTGTAGCGGGCCATCGTGAGCTGCGTGAGCACCACGATCAGAAAGAAATAGAACGCCAGCGAACGGATGGTCATGGTCCACCCCTTGAGCGAGACGCTTTGGGGGTTGAAAAGCTCCAGCACGCAGTAGATCATCCAGATCGCGGCGGCGAGGGTCAGTCCCGTTCCGGCGCGCCGCCATTCGACCCGGTGCACGAGGGCCTGCAGGATGAGCATCGCCAGGTTGAAGAACAGCGCGGCATCGAGGATCACGCCGACCGGCGCCCCGTGGAGGAATTCGCGGCCGAGATACATGATGAAGTAGTTGAGGACCAGCATCCCGAGCATCGAGAACGCCGGGTTGCGCATCGACAGCCACAGGATGCAGAGCCCTGCGGGCAGCAGGGCGATCGCGGCCCCCGCCGGCAGCCCGAAGCGGATGAAGGCGTAGGCGATGGCCGCCACGCCTCCGGCGAGCACCAGTCCTACGAGTGCGCGCGAAATGCTCAGCGGAGCGGTTATGTTGCCGGTAAGCTGCATCGGATTACGGATATTCGGGGCGGATCATTTGACCGCCGTGAAGCCGAACTGACTGATCTGGTAACCCAGCTTGCGCAGGCGTGTGTAGGGCGGGAGCAGACCCGTGAAGGTCTGTACCACGTCGCGGCCGGCGCAGTTGAGGAACAGTGCCGTAGGCGTTTCGCCGGCCATCTCGACGCTCTTTTCGTAGAGCAGTTGGTCGGTCTCCTTCCAGGTGCGGTTGGCCGGGGCGACCATGATGTTGAGTCCGGCGTTTTGCAGCAGCTCCTTCGGGATGGCGCTGTCGTCCAGCGGCGGGTATTCCACGATCACCACGTCGGCTTCGGACAGCGGCGTTTCACCTTCGGCGTTGTGTACGAACTCCTCCAGCCGCGAGGCGAGCAGGAACTCCTTCTGGTGGGAGTCGAAATCCTTGTTCCACGACGCGATGCGGACCTTCATGCCCGTTTCGCGCAGATAGGCCGCCAGGTGTCCGGCGAGCGTCGACTTGCCGTCGCCCCGTTCCGTGGAGAGGACGTTCAGCACATTGGGCCGCTCCCGGGGATCGAAATAGTTGAGCACGGCATTGCCCATGAACCGCGAGGCGATCTCGCGGTACTGCCGGGCGAAGCGCCGTTCGCCGAAACGTCCCGGGCCCGGGAAGGCTCCGATGACCTTGCCTCCGGTGATGCGTTCCGCGCGGATTTTATCGCGCAGCGTGCGGTCGAGCAGTTCGAGCAGGATGAAGAAGCCGAGGATGAAGACGGCCGTGACGAAGAACGCCGCGGCGACCATCATCTTGCGTTTGGTCGGTTCGGCCGAGATGGGCAGCACGGGCGGGTTGATGATTTTGAGCGTCGCCGAGGTCATCTGCAGGTTCTTCTGCCGCAGGCGCGCCGTGTTGAGGGCCTGCAGCATCGCGAGGTACGACTGTTCGGTGAAACTGATCAGGCGGTTCTTGCGTTTGAGCGTCGAGCCGACCGGTGCATACTGCACGTAGCGGTCGTCGAGCGACTTTTTCCACTCGTTCACGACCTTCATTTCCGCCTGCGACTTGGTCGAGAGCAGCACGGCGTCGAGCCATTGCTGGATGAGCGCCCCCGTGGCGATGCCCTCCTTGGTGTACTGCTGGCTGGCGATGGCCGAGGTGAGGCTGCGCAGGCTGTCGGTCTCGCGGTTCATCTGCACCTGCAGCCGGCTCACGTCGACGGGCTGTCGGACGGGCTGACGGCCCGATGCGGGATCGGGAATGAACGCCTCGGCCGCCGTGATCTGGGCCTGGAGGTCGCCGATCTTGTGCAGCTGCTCGACGAATGCGGCGTTGTTGCGGAAGATCTGCAGCTCCTCGAGCTGCGCCTCGATCTTCCGGCGCAGCGACTCCGAACTGTTGAGGTTCAGCCGCGTCTCCTCGTAGCGCAGCTCGAAGTCGCGCGAGAGGATGGCGATGTGTTTGGTCTGCTCGTCGTAGTTGATGATGAGGTTCTCGACGCTGTAATCGCGCAGCGAATCCTCCTGTTCGCGCAGTTCGTGGCCCACGCGGGCCAACTCCTGCTCGAAGAAGCGGATGACGTCGTTGGTCTCGCCGAAACGCAGCTCCTTGTACTGCTCGACAAACTCGTCGTTGAGCAGTTCCAGCGTGTTGTAGACCACCCCTGGGTCGTCGTTCTCGTAGCTAATCTCGAGCATGTCGCTGTTGGCGATGCGCCGGACCTCGATGCGGCTCAACGCCTGGTAGCTGTAATAGCGGTGGGTCCAGTGGAACAGTCCGTAGACGTGGTTGCCGTGTTCGGCGACCTCGTAGTCGAGGAGTTTGCGGAAGGTCTTGTCCTCGCTCGTGCGGTCGATCAGGTCGAGCACCTCCTGGGGCGTGTGGGCCACTTCGCTGCGGTAGTTGCGGGCGTAGATGTAGTTGTTGTCCTCGTCCGGGTTGCCGTGCACCATGTTCCGGGCGTAGAGGCGCAGCGAAACGTTGTGCAGCGTCGACTGCGACTTGATGATGTTGATCAGGTTGTCCATCGCGTTGTTGATGATGTTCCAGTCCTGACGCGATCCCTCGCCGTTTTCGAGGTCGTAGCCCGACACGATGCCCGTATAGATGGTCGTGGTCGAGCGGTAGTAACGGGACTGACGCCCCATGTAAAAGTAGACCAGCAATGCGACCAGCACCGGGCATATAATCAGCCACCACTTGATGCGGAAGAGGAATTTCAGAATATAAGCAATGTATGTTGTCATAAGCGCGGCGGTTTAACGGGTGGGGTTGGTCGGCTGACTGATGATCGGGGTCTTCGAGAGCACCTCCAGTTGAAGCAGGGCCTTGTTGAGCAGCGAGCGGGTCTGTTCGTACTCCCTGACGGCCGAACTCTCGATGCTTTTCTGGCGGCTGAGCGTCTGGGCGTCGATCTTGCCGTTCACGAAGTCCGATTCGGCGGCGGTGTACTGGGCTTTGGCGGCCACCATCGACCGGGCCGAGGATTCCAGCAGCGAGAGGTTCTCGACGGCCGAGGTGTAGGCTTCGATGATCTTCAGGCAGATTTCGTCGTACCAGCTGTTCATCTCGTACTCGATGCTTTCGAGCCGCTTGCGCTGCTGTTTGATGCGGTTGCGGCGGTTGAAAATCTCGTCGAGCGGCAGCGAGATGCCCGCCCCGACGGTCCACCACGCCTGGGAGGTTCCCGTGACGTTCTGGATGATCGGGAGGTTTATGTCCTGGTATATCTGGCTGTTGACGTCCGTCGAGCCGTAGCTGTACTGGGCGTTGAGTTTGATGTTTTTGAGCCACGAGCGGCGCAGGGTTTTGATCTCGCGCTCCTCCTGTTCCTTGGTCGAGGCGAACATGTTGACCTGCGGCGACCGCTCGCGGGCGTTTTCCAGCAGGACGTACAGCGGCGGCAGGTGGAGGTTGATATAGGTCTCGGCCGACGTGCGCGCCAGGTCGGTATAGTTCGTACGGGGCGTTGCTGCCGGGAGGCTGTCGGCGGCCTGCGAAGCCGGAGCCTGGGCCCGGAGCAGGGCCGGGAGGGTCAGCAGGACGGGGATGAGCAGGATTTTTTTCATAGTCTAAACATTTTCTTTCTGGATGAACGCCGTAAACGTCCGTAAAATGATCTTCAGGTCGAGCCACGGGGACATCTCCCGGGCGTAGCGGATGTCGAGCTGCTTGCGCTGCTCGGGCGAGAGCTTGCCGGCGTGTCCGCGTTTTTCGACCTGCCACAGTCCCGTGAGGCCCGAGGGGCACATGAAGCGTTCGATATACTCGTCGCTGGTCAGGCGCTCGGCCTCGTAGAGCGGCAGCGGGCGGTTGCCCACCACCGACATGTCGCCGCGCAGGATGTTGAACAGCTGCGGCAGCTCGTCGATGCTGTATTTGCGCAGGAAACGCCCCAGCCGCGTGATGCGCGGGTCGTTCTCGATCTTCACGAAGGCATTTTCCTGCTCGGTCTCCACGATTTGGTGGTGTTCCTCCTCGGGGATGGCGAAATCATCGGCGAACAGCATGCCGCTCTCCATGTCGTCGAGCAGTTTCTTCATCTCGTCCTCGTCGAGCGATATCTTGGCGGCGTCGGCGTCGGGTTCCTCCTCGGCGGCATACTGGTTCAGGTCGCTGAGCTCTTTGAGCCGGCGGTCGGCGTCGCTGCGCATCGAGCGGAATTTCAGGAAGTCGAAGACCCGGTAGTTGCTCCCCACGCGCTTCGATTTGTAGATCACCGGTCCCGGACTGTCGAGTTTCACGGCGACGGCCACGACGATCAGCAGCGGCGAGAGCACGACGATCGCCCCGAGCGACGCCACGATGTCGAACGTGCGTTTCCAGAGCGGCATGCGGAACATCTTCATCTCTCCGCCCTTTCCTGTCGCCGGCTTGTGCGAGAAGGAGTAGTCGGTGATGAACTGCACCGTGCGGAGGAAATCCTCGGCGGTGATGTCGCCCGTCACGGCGCTGTTGACCCCGGCGCTCAGGTAACTGCGTCGCTGTGCGTCCTCGAGCGGCGCCGAGGCGATCAGGATGATTCCCGTCCCGGGAAACCGCGACCGCAGGAAACGGATGTTGCCGCTGTCGGTCTCGGTGTCGCGCTGTTCGTAGAGGACGACGGCATGGTCGGCGCGCAGGGGCGTCAGGGCTTGCGCCGCAGACCTGATGTCGGCGACGATGCGCATTTTTCCGCCGGTAAGTTCGGCGAAACGGGCCGTGCGGCCGCCTCTGCCTTTGATATAGATGACCGGGTATTTCAATCCAGAATCTTTTTGATGCGTATTTTGAGTTCCATCGGATTGAAGGGTTTGACGATATAATCCTCGGCTCCTTCTTCCAGCAGGCGGATGCGCTCGGTGGTGCTGTCCTCGCTGGAGAGCATCACGACGGGTATTCCGCGGAACAGTTCGTTGTGTTTGAGATGGTTCAGGAATTCGTCGCCGCGCATTTCGGGCATGCGGATGTCCGAAATGATCAGATCGGGGACATTGCCTTTCTGCATCCATGCGAGTGCTTCGACCGGGTTTTGCTTGTACATGCAGTCGTAGTCCCCGTGGAGATAGGCATACAGGATTTTGGCGATCTGCTCTTTGTCGTCGACGATCAGTATCGATTTCTTGCTCATGGAAAAAATGTGTCCGCTCCCGTGCGGGTGTAAATTGTAAATGTGGTAAAAAATTGAAAAGCGGTTATCCCGTCGCTTTTTAATTTCACAAATATAGGTAAAATAATTGGATTATTAACAATTTCGAATCGATTGACTTACAAAAACGGTCTATATCGGCGGTTTTTTGCCGCCGGTAGGGTTATTTTCGAATTTTTTTGATATTTTTGTACCGATCTCCCTGCTTCATAGCGGTTGATAAAGGCCGGATATGATAATCTTCCGGACGGTCCCTTCGGGCGTGAACTCCGGAAACGGGTCTTTTCGCCGGGAGGTAAAAATGAATTTATGAACCGAAACAACGTGATAAAACCGGGTTGGGTGCTGCTGTGCTTCTGCATGCTGTTGGCGCCCTTGTTCGTTCATTCTCAGGAGACACCGGAGCGCGAGAGCATCCTGATCATCTCGTCGTATAACCCCGACACGCGCCGCATGGCGAGTTTCATCACCGAATTCGAACAGCAAATCCTGGCTTCGGGCATCCCGTGCGACATCTATATCGAGACGCTCGAAAGCAAGGGTATCGCCGATGCCGCGTTGTGGATGTCGTTGATCGACAATATGATAACCCGTTACGAGAATCGTTCGCTGCGGGCCATCGTGCTGTTGGGACAGGAGGCGTGGGCCTCGTTCGTGTCGCTGGGCCGCATTCCCGAAGGGGTCATGTGTTTCAGCGGTTTCGCCAGTTCGAACGGCGTGATGCTTCCGCCGCCGCCCGATTCGTTGCAGACGTGGAAGCCCCGTTCGGTCGAATATCAGGGCATGACCGACAGCCTGAAAGCGGTGGGAGGCATGCTCAACCGTTACAATATCCGCCGAAATGTTGAACTAATCCGCTCGCTGTATCCCCAGGTGGAGAACATCGCCCTCATCACGGACAACACCTACGGCGGCATTTCGCTGCAGGCCCTCGTGCGCGAGGAGTGGAAGAACTACCCCGACCTGAACCTGGTTCTCGTGGACAGCCGCGAGGGCGACGAGGCGGTGCACGAGACGTACGCTTCGCTGCCTCCCCGTTCGGCCGTGATGCTCGGCACGTGGCGCGTGGGCAGCGACGGGGAGTATTTCATGCAGCGTTCGCTGAACGACCTGGTCCAGAGCAACCCCCGCATCCCGGTCTTCTCGATCACCCGCACGAGCATCGGCGACGTGGCCATAGGCGGTTATGTCCCCGAGTACGAGAACGGCGCCCCGCTGATCGCCGCCCAGATCAAAAAGTACTACGATACGGGCAAGATCGACGATGTGCGTTTCCATACCAGCAAGAATATCTACCTCTTCGATTCGCGCAAGCTGAAGGATTGGAAGATCGCCGAATACGCCCTTCCGAAAGGCAGTGTCGTGGAGGATGCGATAGCTACCAAGCTCTCGAAATACTCCCATTACATCGAACTGCTCGTGCTGGGCATCCTGCTGCTGGTCGTGCTGCTGCTGTTCGTGACGTGGCTGCTGCTGCGTGTGCAGCGGCTCAAACGGACGCTCGAGGAACGCGAGGAACAGCTGGTCGTCGCCCGCGAGAGGGCCGAGGAATCGGACATGCTCAAATCGGCGTTCTTGGCCAACATGAGCCACGAAATTCGCACGCCGCTCAACGCCATCGTGGGCTTCTCGTCGCTCATGCAGAGCGAGGAACTGTCGCAGGAGGAGCGCGCCGAGTACTGCGCCATCGTGGTGAACAACTCCGAGATGCTGTTGACGCTGCTGAACGACATCCTCGACATTTCGTCGCTCGAATGCGGCAAGATACGGTTCAATTACGCCTCGGAGGAGATCGTGCAGCTTTGCCAGCACGTGCTGATGACCACGGCCCATACGCGCCAGGAGGGAGTCGAGGGGCGCCTCGAATGTGCTGTCGATTCGTTCATGCTCACCACCGACGCCCACCGCCTGTCGCAAATCCTGATCAACCTGCTGACCAATGCCGGCAAATTCACGTCCGAGGGCAGCATCACGCTGGGCGTCGTGGTCGACGAGGAGCACAACGAAGTGCTCTTCTCGGTGACCGATACCGGTCCGGGCATCCCGCTCGACAAGCAGGAGATGGTCTTCAACCGTTTCGAGAAACTCGACGGCAACAAGAAGAAAGGCACGGGCCTGGGCCTGGCCATCTGCCGCCAGATCGCCATGATCGTCGGGGGCCGCATCTGGGTCGACCCGACCTATACGGGCGGTGCGCGTTTCATCTTCGCCCATCCCATCGGCCTCGACTCCGGTCGGGAGAACCGCGAGGGGGGGGGATTTTGACTATCTGAGCAGCGCCAGCCCCTCTATTTAGTTTCGGCCCCGGATTGATCCGGGAGGCGGAAATACAAGCTGAAAAGGACCCTGCGCAGGGTCCTTTTTCGGTGTTTTTTGCCGGAAGTCAGGGGCGTGCCCGTTCGATCGCCTCCTGCATCAGGCGTTTGTTCCGGCTGTTCCGGCTGTTGCGGCGGGACGGGAGGACGGAAGGCCGCCTGTCCATGTTGCCGACGCTGTTGATCCACACCTGCCCTTTGTCGAATACGACGAACAACTGTTCGCCCCACGAGAACATTCCGCCCGGGGTGTGGCCCACGAAACAATCCTCTCCGGCGTGGTCGGGCGCCCATTCGTGTTCCTTGCAGAGCCGCTCGATCGCCGGATAGAGTTCCGCGGGCGGGAGCGCCGTGCGGACGGGGGTGAAAAAGAGTTTCCGGTACTGGCGCCGGATCAGAAGCGCGGCGGGTAGCAGCGGGAGTGTGCCGATCCAGAACTCCGGATTCAGGCCGCCGCTCATCGGGGCGGGCGGGTGGCCCATGGGGATGACGGCTATCCAGAAAAACATCGGGACATTCACCAGGAAGAACGGGATTCCGTAGTGGGTCAGCGCCCAGCTCGTAGTCAGGGGAATGCGCTTGTGACGCAGTACGAAAGCGGCGAAATCCGCTTTGCGCTCCCGGCGGAAAAACAGCCGCAGGAACAGCATTTCGAGCAGCAGTCCGGCGCCGATCGCCAGCAGGGGGCCGCAGTCGCGTATCCATCCGGTGCGGATGCGGCCTATTTTCAGCGTATGTTCCAGCGGATAGGGCTTGGCTCCGAACGAGAGGTTCCCGGCCCGGAGCACATATTCGCCGCCCCGTTCCGCCTGGGCGAGAAAGGTGAACGTGTACTGCGCCTCGCCGTTGCGGACCTGTGATCCGCTGCTGATCGGGCGGCATCGGAGTCCCGGGGCCGCGATGGCCGGGTCCTTGTTGTCGGGGCGGGCCGAGCAGGTCAGCGTGATGAAGAAATCTTCTTTCGGGCCGGGATTCTCCGGGCGCAGTCCTATCCGGCACGTGACTTCCCGCAGTTCCCCGATCGCCGGCAGGACCCGCACGACGGCATCGGGCGTCACATACTCCCGGCCGCCTTTTTTGATGCCGGCCGCGGGGAGTTCGACCATTCCTTCGCCGGCGAAACGTATCCGGTAGCGGAACCCTTCGCCGGAGCTGGAGCTCTTCCGGCCGTTCTCGAACATGCTGCTGCTCCCGCGCCACGGCAGGGGGCCTTTGACCACCTCGATCCGCGCGTCGAACGCCGGGGGCGAGACCGAGTCGAACGGAATGCGGCTCTTGTAGTAGAGGTCGTACTCCTGCCCGGCGCGGATGCCGCCGCCGAGCGTGTCCATCTCCATGTAAAAAACGGCGTCGGCGGATTGTGCCGCCGCGCCGTTTATCGTGAATAGCAGTGCGAATAGCAGCCCGAAAAGATGTTTCATCGCATTACCGTCGGTTTACGCCTCGCTCTTGGAGTACTCCGAGAATTCGCAGCCGAAACGCTCGACCATCATGTTGTCCATCTCGTCGGCCCGGAATGCCAGGTTGACGATGTTCTGCCGGATCGTCTCCTCGGACTCTTCGGTGATGTCCGAGAGGTGGATGCGGTAGGCGATGTAGATCTGGCGGCCTTCGATGCCCAGTTTGTAGGGACCGAAATCCTCGCTCAGCATGTAGTCCAGCACCGGCTCCACCTCTTTTTTGGGCAGCAGGTTGATCGGCGAGGTCGAGAAGAGGTAGTCGCCGTCGTAAACGAAGATGCGGATTTCCGAACTGCCCTTGTGGAACAGCCACGAATCGTAGCCGTCGCGGGCCAGGATGGGGTTGATGCCCATCTGTGCGATGGCGCTCTCCACGAACTCCGCGAGCGGCGACGCGTCGTGTTCGTCGAAGACCCCGTCGGGCAGCTTGTCCCCGCACGAGGGGCAGAATTCCTCCTCTTCGGCGATCAGTTCGTCGCAGCTGCCGCACTGCACCTGGAAGACCGTGCGGTCGAGTTCGCCGACCGACTCCAGGAGTTTGCGCAGGCTCTCGACGCGGATGCCGAATCCCATGTTGTCGGCCTGCGTGAATTTGCTGACTGTCACGCCGACCACCTCGTTGCGTTCGTTCAGCATCGGACCGCCCGAGTTGCCGGGGTTCACCGCGGCGTCGGTCTGGATGTAGTATTTGCCGCTGATGAGCTGCTTGGGCGACGACACCGAACCTTCGGTAACGGTGAACGGCATGCCGTAGGGATAGCCCGCCACATAGACCTTGCCACCGATGGCCAGCGATTCGTCGCCGGCCAGCTGCAGTTCGGGAAGCGACGAGAAGTCGCCGTCGACCGCGAGCAGGGCGATGTCGAGCGCGGGATTGACCAGCACGACCTTTCCCAGATAGGGGTTGCGGTCGTTGTCGTGTACGGCGACCGTCCGGAAACCTTCGACGACGTGGTAGTTGGTCACGAAGAGGTCGTAGTTTTTCAGGTAGAAACAGCTGCCCGAGCCTCCGGCGTGGGTTACTTTGAATACCAGCTGATAGATATTGTTTTGTTCCATTGTCTTGCGCTTTACGTGTCGTTACTCCTGTTTGCCCATGGCCTGTTCCAGCATCTTCTGCTGGAATTCGGTTGCCAGACGCATGTACTCGGCCATGTCGCCCCGCATCATCGCCTCCTGCATTTTGGTCTGCATGTCGGCTATCTGCGACTCCATGGCCGAAGCCATCTGCTGCATCTGTTCGGCCGCTCCGGCCATTGCTCCCGTCATCGCTTCGGCCAGCCCCGTCATCGCGTCGTCATCGTCTTCCGCGTCCAGTTCGCCCTCCATGATGTTGTCCAGTGCTTCGTAGAGGATTTCCGAAGCCTCTTCCATCGGCTTTCCGGCCGAACGCTCGAGCGCCCGCGACACGAGGGCGTTCAGGTCGTCCTGCACGTCGTTGTAGAAATACATCTCGTAGAACTTGTAGAGGATGCGCACGGCGCTGCGCTCGTAATTCTCGGCCTGGATCGCCTCGGTGGCCTCGGTGTAGACATCCTTCATGTTCTCCTGCACGTTGTTGAGCGACGAACGGCGCTTGGTCGAGATCAGCGTGTCGACGAAATAGAGGTCCCGGGCCAACTCCTCGCGCGACGCGGCGAGCAGCTTTTCGAGGAACGCCTTGCCTTTGGCCACCAGTTCGGCCACGGGCAGCTCCTTGTCCATGTCGTCCACGGCCTTTTCCAGTTCGTTCATCAGCTGCCCCTGCGGGTGGGCGAAATAAGCGATCTTGTAAAGCGCCGTGTCGAGCACGTTCCAGGCGTAGCCGTAGCGGCGTTCGGCGGCGTATTCGGCCAGTGCGTCGAGCGTCTCGCGGCAAACCTGCCGGACAGCTTCGCAGACGCGGTCGGTCTCGGCGTCCGAATAGGGCGTGATACGGGGTTCGTAGGTGCGCCTGGCCCCGAATTTCGAACAGAACTCGTCATCGTAGCGGTCTCCGACGTGGCAGATGTTGCGCAGCACGAAATAGAGCTTGTGCGGGTGGCTCTGGGCCATCGCGCATTCGTACTCCATTTTGAGCAGGTCGCCCTCCTTGCGGAAGCGGGGCAGCATCAGGCGGTTGATATTCAGATCGGCGACCTGCCGCAGCATCGCCACGCGGCCCTTCTCGGGGATTTCCAGGAAATCGGCGCTGATGCGCATTCGTCCGTCGCCGATCCGGATGTTGACCAGGATCGAGCCGTGGGGGATGCTGAACTCCGTGCCGTCGGCATTGCCGTATTTGGTCCGGAACTCGGGATTCAGGTGGTCGAGGAGCAGGTGGAAAGCCTCGAGGTGTTTGCCCTCGCCGTAGCGCTCCACGCTCTGCTCGAAGAGCTCCTTATTGACCTTGCTCTGCGTCGAGCCGAGTACGGGAGCTACGAAAATCGGTGTCTGTTTCATGGGTCGGTATTTAGTTGTCCTCGATGGAGAGGCTTCCGTCGGGGTTGACGGTCGCCTTTCCCTCGTAATAAATGATCGATGTCTTGCCGGCGCTGCTTTCGGTCTCCTTGCCGTCCTCGGTGAAGCGGATCGTGAACGACGCGGTCTGCCGGCCCATCACTTTGTTCCGGTTGTAATGCTCCATGCCGGCCGGGACCTCTTCCTCGATCTCGTAACAGCCCACCGATTTGAACGTGTGCCCTTCGGGCAGCATCGTCTTGGCCTGGGCGATCTGCGCGGCGATGGTCTCGGGCGAGAGTTTGCCGAGGTCGATGCCTACGGTGGTCTCATATTCCGGCGATTCGAACACGCTCTGCACTTCGCGCAGGTCCGTGGGCTCCAGTCCCGAGAGGTAGTAGCTCTGCGAGAAGGCCTGGTCGTCCTTGTTGACCATCTTCACGGTGACGAGGCCGAGGTCGTTCGACAGTTCGCTCATCTCCATAAAGGAGACCGAGTAGATTTTGAACCGTTCGCCGTCCACGCTCTTTCGGGTCAGTTCGATGGCTTTGGCGTAACTGTTCGCTTCGTCGGCGGGGCAGCCGGTGATTGCATCGCAGGAGACGGCGCACAAGGCCGCGATGGCCGTAATCAGGCTGTAAAAATTCTTTTGCATGGTATATTATTCAAAGATAAGAAAATTCGGTCACATTGTGCCGGAAGCGGGCTCTTTTTTCCCGCTTCGGCGTATTTTTCGCCGGAATGACCGGCCGTTTATTTGCCGAGCAGGGCGCGGAAGTCTTCGTAGGCCTCCCAGTTTTCGAAAAAGTCGGTGCGCAGGATGATGTGGTCGTCGACGGTTTTGATCTTGCACTCGTTCTCTTCCTCGTCGTATTTGACCCATTCGATATCCGGGATGTTGAACCGGCCCTGTTCGATCCCGTTTTTCTTTACTACGGGATAGGTCACCGTGTCGCCGTCGACGGTGATCGAGGCCCCCTGGGCGGCCAGTACGCGGGCTTTGCGGATTTCCAGCAGCGTGAAGACCAGCAGGGCGAGGCCTCCGGCCACGAAGATCACGGTGACGGCCGTGGGCCCGAGGATGCGCATGCGGCCGATGCGGATGCCGAAGGGTGCGACGAGGGGAAATACGATCATGAAAAGTGAGATGCCGATCGTCGAGAGCTTGCTCATGACCGGGCTGGTCGGGGTGTAGTTGAATGTTTTCATTTTGTTTTAGAGTGACTTGGGTTATGTCCGGGTATGCCGGGCAAGTGCAAATATAGCAAAAACAGGGTTCGAAAGTATACGGTTGTATACTTTTTATCCATAAAAAAATGTTCAGCTCCGGATCAGGCTGTACAGACAGCGGAACTGGCGGTAGAGATGTTCGAGGTCGAGACCGTTGAGGAACGCCTGTTCGAACGAAAGTCCGAAATGGATCTGATGGAAGAGTCCTGCGATGTGGGACGGATCGAGGTCGGAGCGCAGTTCGCCGCTTCGGGTCGCCTGCTCCACGGCCTGCCGCCAGTATGTCTGGGTCAGTTGCATCAGCGTCCGGAATTTCCGGTCCGCTCCGGGATAATACTGGCGCACCTGCATCATGAAGTTGAGGTAGTAGATGTTCAGCGCGACGTCACCCCCCCCCTTGCACAGCACCAGCAGTTGCGTCATGGTTTGCCTTACGCCCTCTATATACCGTTCGATGAACTCGGCCAGCGTCCCGTCCGCGGCCGTGAACTTGTTTTCGGGGGTCTGTATCTCGAAGACGTAGCGGTCGGCGACGGCCATGAAGACGGCCTGTTTGTTGGGGAAATAGTGGTGTATGCCCATACGCGAAAGTCCGCAGGCTCGGGACAGTTCGGTGATGGTCGCCCGTTCGTAGTTCTTGGAGACGAATACGGTAAAGCAGTTTCGCAGTATCTCGTCGCGGTTGGTCTTCATGACGCTACGAAATTACGAAAAAATCGGGAAACATTGCGTGCCATAGCCGAGCAAATTGTTTAATTGTCTTGCGTCTGGTTTTTGATGCCGTTTCGTGATGAAAATCGGGGAGTTCGTTGAAAATATTTCGCATAAAAACTTTATTATTCTATTTTTGTGACGGTTGAGTCGCTTTTTGCAGATGAAAATAACGAGATGTTTGCTTCCGTTCGCAACGTTATTTTTCTCGCTCTCCTGCTGGTCTTGCGTCGACCGTGCGGAGACAGGTCCTATCGTTTCGAACGGCCGTGTGGAGGTGCGAATCGCACCCCCCCCCGCCACTACGCGCACGGCGCTCAGCGATGACGGCGTGACGACCGAGTGGATCAAGGACGACCGTATCGCCCTGTGGGCTTTTTCCGACAGCGGCAGCGCTGTTTTCGAACGGGAACCTTTCACTTTCTGGAGTAACAAGACTGACAACCGCGGCGCTTTCTTCGTGGGCAGCATCCCTGCGATGCCGACCGGCACCTACCGCTATTATGCGGCCTATCCCTATCCCGAGTCTGTTTCAGGTTCCCGGGTCACCTATGAGATTCCTGCCGAGCAGGACGGTACGTGGCGCGGCGAACTCGACATCATGCTGGCGTCGGCGTCGGCTCCCGAGCTCGTCCCTGCCGATCCGGACCGGTTGGACGACGTCAACGAACTTGCACTCGGGTTTTCACATAAGATACACGCGCTGAAGGTGACGGTCCCGGCGGGCCGCAACCTTTTCGGGCGTCCCGTGACGATGCTCCGCGTGCGTTTTCCGCGTCCCGTGACGGGGCGTATGACCTGGGATCTCGCGGCGCCCGATGCCGCACCCTCCATGGAGGGCGCGGGCGATGCCGTGACGCTCCGCTTCGCCCGTCCCGTAGGCGAGGGCGATTCGTTCTGGGTCTTCATCGCCCCGGGCGACATGCGCGGCGGCGAGGTGCTTTTCACGGCGTCCGACGGCACCGAGTTCACCTGGCCGCTGTCGAGCGGGGCTTTCGGCGACTGCACGGCGGGCCGCATCACTCCGGTCAATCTGACGCTTCCCGAGATACGTCTGTCACATGATTTTCGCATTGCGGTGGACCCGGTGAATCTGGGCGAGGCGGTGACGGAGATCAACTCGATCGTTTGCCCCGAAGGATATGTTTTTCCGAGTCTCGACAATTCGAACCGTACGGAGCGCGTGACACCCAATGGCGACGGAACCTTTTCGGTTCGGATTTTCAACGATATGGGCACGGGCTTTCCTGATAATACGGTGTCAATGACCGTCGGTTCGGCGAATGCCGAGGGGGTTTTCGGCCGCAGGTGCGAGGTCCGAGACGTCACCGCGTCGGGCTGCACGATCATGGCGCCTTATCTTTTCTTCGAGGATTTTACAGACACCAGTTTCAATGACGCTCATGCGGAAGATGACAATGGATCGGAACTTTCCGGTGCAGGTCTCGTCGGTTGGACGGGGACGCGATGGAAAGTCGATCAGCAATCCTTGGAATTTCGTACGCATATCGGATCGGCCGTAGGTCCGAGTGGTAAATACGGACGTGTGGATTCTCCGTCTCTGCCCTTACGTGCCGGAAGCAGCGTGAAGGTGGCGCTTCATTATGAGATAGGGGCTGCTTTCAGTAGTGGGGCTTCCACTCTTGTGAACTATATCCATCCTGATTGCCTCTTTGGCCTTTCGACTGATCTCGGTACACCGTCGGGTGGCAGCAACGGAAATCAGAATTATCCGGAGATACGGGTGGAAGAGTTTCGGCTGGATAAGGACGGTTCCCCGACCAATCAGCCTACACACAAGGATAATAATATTTCGGAAGTTAGGAAGGGGATGCGTCTGACCTGGTTTGGGTACTTTCAGCGAACTTCTAATTGGGCCGCAGTGACGGGAGCCGATTTTTATTATTACCTCGACAATATCCGAGTAACCATCGTACCTTAATGTTTATGAACGATAGCAATCCTATGAAAAGAACGTTTGTGCTGTTGACGGCTGCGGTGCTGTTGGCGGCCTGCTCGAAAAACGAACCCGACCCGATCCGTTATCCGGAAGGAACGGGCGCCTTGGCGCTGAACGTCGGATGTACGCCCGAAGTCGCCGCAGTGACACGCGCCGGGGAGGTTCCGCTGCCCGACGGGATCACGGTCCCCGATGGGATGGATTTGCGGATGCGTATCGTGAGCACAACCACCGGCACTCCTTTCGACCGGGTGTGGGCCCGTGTCCGCGAATACAATCCGCGTCAGGATTTGATGCCCGAAGCCGACTACCGCATTACGGTCTTCTCGACCTCGCAGTGGGTCGGGGCGGAGAATGTCGATAATATTCCCGAAGGCGAGAACAAACCTTATTTCGAGGGTGTGACCAATACGCGGGTGGTGGCCCGGCAGCAGACTCCGGTGACGATCGCCGCGAGGCTGGCCAATACCATCGTCCGCATCGATTTTACGGAACGCTTCCGGAACTATTTCCCCAACGGCGCGCGTTTCACGCTGACGACCGCGGCCGGGAACAAGTTCGAGGTGGGCTACTCGGCCGAAGACCATACGGTCGCGGAGACCTACTGGTACGTGCGTCCCAAGCGCTTCACCATTGCGGGTCTGGCGGTGAAGCAGCTTCCCTCCTCGACGGCCGATGCCGAGGTCGTGCGTTTCGCCGAGGTCGTCAACGAGACTCCTGCGGCCCGGACGCTCTACACTTATAAGTTCGACGTTTCGGGCGTGGGCGATACCGGCGAGGTGATTATCACGCTCAACGAGAACCCCGTAGCGACCGAGACGGTCGATACGGAACTCAACGACGATGCCATTCTTTAAAGAAGACCGACGACAGAACATTCAATACAGGGACCATGAAAAAACTATACGGATATTTGACGGCCGCATTCGTCGCCGCGGCGATGCTCATTTCGTGCGTGAGCGAGAAAACCTCATTCGCACCGGAGGGCGGCGCCCACGAGGGAGAGACGGGGTATCTCACCTTCGGAGGTTCGCTGACGGTCGAGGAGCGCAACGAACAGATCGGCAGTACGCCGGTGGCGGGAAAGGCGACCCGTGCCGCCAACCTCGATCTCGATACGTATACGGTGGAGATTATCAACGCAAAGGGCGAACCGGCGGTTCCGGCCTTCGCCTACGGCGACCGTTCCGCGGAACCCATCGAACTGCCTACGGGCACCTACACGCTCCGCGTTTATTCGGGTGAGACGCCCGATGCTGCATGGGAGGGTACCGAGGGAACGCCGACTTACGGCGCCGAACAGGCGTTTGTCATCAACAAAGGTCAGGTGACCGACCTGGGGGAGATCACCTGCCGATTGCTCACGGTGAAGGTTTCGGTCGCCTACAAACAGTCGCTCTACGACCTGCTGGGGCCCGATACGGAGGCTGATCTGGTGCTGTCGGGCAACGCGAGTCTGACTTTCCTCAAAGATGAGAAACGTGCCGGATATCTCCGTCCGTTGCCGGGACAGGCCAATTCGCTGGTTCTCTACCTGACGACGGTCTACGAAGGCAAACAGATCACCCGCCAGCCGCTCAAAGTCACCGATAACGCCCGTCCCGGCGAGTGGCGCAAGATCACGGTCGAGCTGCTCAACGGCGAGAACGGCTCCATCATCATCACTGCTACCATCGAGAACTGGGTCAACGGCGAGACGGTCGACGTTGACGTACAGCGTTTGGCGGTTCTGTCGGAGGCTTCGATCCCCGATCTCAACGATCCGAACGCACCCCGCATCGAGTGGTCGAAGAGCCATGCCGTGCTGGAAGGCGAGGTGCTGCTGAACGATGACAAGTTCGACCAGAACGGCTATCCGGTCGACGACTACAACCTCACGCTTACGACCGTGGCTCCCGCAAGCCACTTCACGGTGGCCCTTGCCAGCGAAAACGCGGCGTTCCTGGAATACGCGCGCAGTAACGGCGTGTCGGGAACCCTCGATCTGTTCGAAGTGGAGGGACAGGCGCGCACGACGCTCCGCCTGTGGGGATTCCCGGTCATGAATCTGACCGTTTCGCCCCGCACGTTCGACATGAAAGACCTGATGAAGGTGCTCTTCGATTACGAAGGCCTTCACACCTTTACGCTCGCCGTCACCGACGAGGCGAACCGCCGGAGCACCTTCGAACTGAAAGTCCGGGTCGACAAGTCGGGCGGAGCCGATCCCCGCATCGTTTGGAGCGGCCACGACTTCTCGCAGGAATATACGGTGACGGATGACCTCGAGGTGGAGATTCGTTTCACGGCGACGAAGGGCATCGAATCGCTGATCGTGGAGATCGATGGTGAGTTGGGGGCCGGATTGCCGGATGTCGGTTTAGTGCCCCGCTTCGATCTGGTCGATCCCGAAACTTACCAGGATGGGCTTTCCGCGAGTCTGGAAGGTCTCGGCTTCCCGGTCGGGGACGGAGTGCGCGGCAAGACGGAAATCCTCTTCCCGATTACGCGTTTCCTGCCGCTGATGGGGACTTTCAAGGGTAAGACGACTTTCAGGATGATCGTGACGGACAGCGAGGGACAGTCGGACGATAAAACACTGATGCTCGTCGTCGAATAAAAATGCATGCAACCATGAAAAAAACGCTATTATACGCACTGATGCTTCTCTGTACGCTCCTCTTTCCGGGGGCGTGCACGAAGGAGGCCGACCCGGCCGCCGAAGGCAAGGGGGCCGTCAGTTTCTCGCTCGGCATGCCCCGGTCGACGCGTGCCGGCGCTTATGACGCCTATCCCTGGACCGAATGCGCCATCCGCGTCTACAAATACGTGGGGACGGGCGAAGAGCGCACCAAGGAACTTATCCGCCGCTATTCGTCGGTCGGCGAGATGCCGGGTTCGATCTGGCTGCTGGCCGGCGACTACTCCATCTCCGTGGAGCTGGGCAGCCGGGTCGATGCGACTTTCGACGAAATCTTCTACCGCGGCGAAACGGACTTCACGGTCGTTTCGGGCCGGCGTTCCGACGTGCAGGTGGAGTGCCGTATCGCCAATACGATCGTCGAGGTGGAGTACGACGAGACGGTGCTCTCGCTCTTCAAGGAGGAGCTGTGGACCAACGTGGTGCTCGCCGAGCGTTACAACCAGCAGGAGGTGGTGAACGGCGAGGTGATCTATCTCCACTACGAGGAGAGCAAACCCGGCTATTTCATCCTGCCCGAGGGCGTGGAGGCGTTCAGCTGGCGTTTCCGCGGCGTCGGCACCAAGCCCGGCGACGATACGGAAACCGTGGTGATGAAGGACGGCACGAAACACATTTCGACCGCTCCGGGCATGCGTTACCTGCTGCGCTACAAATATTCGCCCGATCTGGGCGGTTCGCTCACGTTCGAGATTTCGGTCGACACCAGCGTCGATGAGAAGAACGACCCCGTGATGTTCGCTCCCGATCCGCAAATCAGCGGTTTCGGCTTCGATATCGAAAAGATGCAGGAGTTCGGCTCGGTGCCGGCCATCAGCTATAAGATAATCTCCATCGGCAACCTCGCATCGGTGACGCTGTCGTCCGGAGGCCGGAGCTGGCCCGTCGGGCTCGATACGACCACGGAATCCGCAGACGGTATCGCGGTAACGATGAACAGCCGTTCGGACATGATGCTTACGCTGAGCGAGAAGTTCTTCGCGCAGTTCCCTGCCGGGGATCGTACGCTGACGTTCCTCGTCGGGGACGAGGACGGCCGCAGCACCGAAAAGACCTCGGTGGTGCGTACGCAGGGAGTCGTGTCGTATACGGCGACCGACTGCTGGAACGACAAGGCCGAACTGAAAGCCTATGTCTTCGATACGTCGGCTTCCGACGTGAAGGTCCGCTACCGCCGGAAAGGCGTTGCGGAGTGGAGCGAGACGCCGGCCTCGCAGAGCGCCGAGCGCGGGGTCTACAAAGCTACGGCGACGGGCATCGGCGCCGCATCCGAATACGAATGCCAGCTCTGCTTCGGAGAGAAGGCGATAAACCAACCCTATGGTTTCTCGACGGCGGCGGGGCCTCAGGTTCCCAATGCCGGATTCGAGGAGTGGTCGGGTTCCAGCCCGCTGCTGCCCTATGTCACCGAGCAGTACTGGGATTCGGGCAATCACGGATCGTCGACGATGAGCAAGAACGTGACGCAAAACGTTGCAGACCCGCGCCCCGGTTCTGCGGGTTCCACGGCTGCCGAGTTGAATTCCCAGTTCGTCGGCCTTGGGACGTTAGGCAAGTTCGCTGCCGGCAACCTCTTCGTCGGCAAATACCTCGGGACGGTCGGTACGAACGGTGTCATCGGATTCGGCAAGCCTTTCGGTTTCACCTATCGTCCCCGTCAGTTGAAATTCTGGTACAAAGGCACGGTCGGTACGGTGGATTATTCGGGCGGCGGTGTGAACAAGGGCGATTCCGACGCGGCGCAGGTTTATATCTGTCTCTGCGAGATGGACGGACCGCATGTCGTCGATACCCGCAAATCCGACACCTTCTTCAATCCTGCGTCCAAGACCGTCACCTATTGCAGCGGCGCCCTGAACAAGGACAGCACCAACGACCGGACCGACGGCAAGATCATCGCCTACGCCGAATGGATCAATACGACCCCGGAGACGAGCGAATGGACGGAGGTGACCGTCGAGTTGCACTACAACGAGGAGTACGAGGGAACGGTGCCGAATTACCTGATGCTGACCGCTTCCGCCAGCAAGTACGGCGATTACTTCACCGGTTCTACCGCCAGCATCATGTATCTCGACGATGTGGAACTCGTTTATTAGCGTCCGGTGCATGGGAATTTTGCGATGCACCATCCTGTTGCTGTCGTTGTCGGCCGTATGCTTACCGGCGTACGGCCGGCACGATGAGCCCGCTGCGTCGGCAGGCACGGATTCGCCGGCCGGCCCGGCGGTCGAGGAGATGCGGCGGCAGCGCGGACTGGTGGATATTTCGCACGTTTTCGTTCCCGAGGGTCAGTGGATCTTCGGCGGTACGGCGTCGTATTCCGCACATGCGAACGACGACTATACCTTTTTTATCGTCGAGAAGATAAATTCCGACGGCTACACGTTCAAGGTAAGTCCGCTCATCGGCTACGCCCTGCGCAACAACATGGCGCTCGGCATGCGTTTCGTCTACGGACGTTCGCTGCTGAAGGTCGATTCGGGCGAACTCAACTTGGGCGACGAGGAGTCGGGCACCCACCTCACGGCCGAATACTACTATTCGCTCAAACACTCCTACTCGGCAGCCGCCATCTGGCGCCAGTACATTCCCCTCGGGCGTAACCGGCGTATCGCGCTCTTCAACGAGATGTCGCTGACGCTGGGTGGCCATCAGAAGAAGTTCGCCGCCGACTCGCCCGTGCGCGGCACTTACGAGACGGGCTATTCGGTTTCGTTGGGCGTGTCGCCCGGCCTGATTGCGTTCGCGACCAACACCATGGCTGTGGAGGTCAACGTGGGTGTGATGGGTCTCAGTTACACGCATGCGCACCAGGACCACAACCGGGTCCGGGAGGGCGATGTCAAGTCGAGTCTTATGAATTTCAAGATCAACCTCCTGTCGATAGGACTGGGTGTGTCATTCTATCTGTAACCGTCGTCCGATGAAAAGTGCGCTGTATCATATTCTTCTGCTGCTGAGCCTGCTGGCGCTTCCGGGCACCGCCCGTTCCGCCTCTTCGGCCGGAGAGGCCGCGGATTCGGTCGCTGCGGCCGGTGCTCCCGGCGCGTCGGCCTCGGAGATGCGCGTCAGGAAGCGTTTCCTGCCGACATCGAGACGCTTCGACCGTGAAATCAACAAGGGGCGGTTCGTCTACAAGGGTGAGACGATGATGGGCCTGACGGTCTCCTACGGGACGCTCTCGTCCGAGGATGCCGACATGTTCCCCGTCTTCGAGAATATCAACCTCAAAGGCTCCGTCACTACGATAAATCCCTTCGTCGGCTATTTCTACCGTAACAACAACTGCTTCGGGGTTCGTTTCGGGTATTCCCACCTGTCGGGAACGCTCGATACCTTCGACGTCAATCTGGGGGAGAGCAACGACCTGGATCTCGACGTACCGTGGCTGGATCTTTCGAGCGAGCGATTCTCGTTCGGGGTGTTCCACCGCTCTTACATCGCTTTGGACGAGAAGGGGCGCTTCGGCCTCTTTGCCGAGATGGAGCTTTCGTTCGCCACGGGAGAGAACAACTTTTCCTACAAGTCGGGCGAGGATTTTAAATTCACCAATTCGGAAAACATGACCGTCAAGGTATGGTTCAATCCCGGTGTCGCCGTCTATGCTTTCCCGAACGTTTGCGCGACGCTCTCGTTCGGACTCGGGGGCTTTAAGTATGCGTCGACGCGCCAGTTCGACGAGCAGGGCGCCCAGGTGGGGTCGCGCCGCTATTCGAAGATGAACTTCCGGCTCAACCTGGCCGATATTCGTTTCGGCATGACGGTGCACTTGTGGAACAAAAGGAAAGGAGGGCGCGGATGAAACGGCTGAATCGGAATTTGTGGCGTCTGGCGTCGTGCGTTGCGGCAATTTTCGTCTCCGGATGCATTGAGAACGACATTCCCTATCCCGTCGTGGTATGCAATATCGAGAGCATCGCGGCCCGGGGGCTCTCGGGCGATCCGGTCATAGACGCCGCCGGACGGTGCGTGAAGCTCCCCCTGCTGGAAACGACCGACATTCAGGCCGTGGAGATTACCGGGGCGGTCGTCACCGAAGGGGCCGAAGCGTCGCGGGAGATCGTGGGCGTACACGACCTGCGCGCACCGCTCTACGTCACCCTTTCGCTCTATCAGGATTATCCGTGGCGTATCGAGGCCGAGCAGACCATCGAACGCAGCTTCACGGTGGCCGGACAGATCGGCGCTACGGAGTGGGATACGGCTGAGCATACGGCGACCGTTCATGTGGGCTTCCGCGACCATTCGTCGGTGGAGGTGCTGTCGCTTAAACTCGGGCCGGAGGGCATCACGACCATGTCGTGCGCCGATGTTCCCGAACTCACGGAGGATAACCTCTATCGGCTGCACGACTTTACGGCGCCCCGCCGTATCGAGGTCGTCTGCCACGGCCGCACCGAAATATGGTGGCTTTCGGTCGAATACACCGACGTCAAGGTGAGTTGGTCGCACGTCGATCCCTGGTCGCATTCGGCCTGGCTGTATGCCCAGGGGCTCAGTGGTTCCGAGCTCGGATTCCGCTACCGGGAGGCGGGAGCCGGGGAGTGGACGGAGGTCGCCCGCGAGTCGGTGACGGTCGATGGCGGCTCGTTCCGTGCGCAGCTCCGGGGCCTGCGGCCCGAATCGGCCTACGAGGTTGTCGCCTATTCCGACGGAGATCTCTCCGCCGTCGAGACTTTCACGACCGAGGCGGCGCTGCCGTTGCCCAACGGCGGATTCGAGGCGTGGAGCAAGCCCAAGAAGATCGTCTATCCCTACCTGACGGAGGACGACGCTTTCTGGGACAGCGGCAACAAGGGCTCCGCGACGGTCGGCGAGACCATCTGCGAAGGAGTGTCCGACATCCGTCCCGGCTCTTCGGGAGCGTTCGCGGCGCTGCTGACCTCGAAGTTCGCATCTCTGGCCGGTATCGGCAAGTTCGCTGCGGGCAATATATTCATCGGCACCTATGCCGAGACCGTTGGTACGAACGGCAAGGTGAATTTCGGCCGTCCTTTCGCTGCGCACCCTGTCGCGCTGCGTGGCTGGCTTCGTTACACGCAGGGCAGGATCGACCGTATCGACAAGCAGCCCGCCGGCATGACCCTCACGAAAGAGGATTTCGACCAGGGGTCCATCTATATCGCGCTGGGAACCTGGACGGCCGCGAAGTATGGCGGTACGGAACAGTCGCCCGTGCAAATCTACACCAAGGATATTTCGACGTTCTTCGACAAGGACGGGGCGGATGTGGTGGCTTACGGCGAGCTGATACTCACGCAGAGCGTCGACGAATGGCGGGAGTTCACGATCGAACTCGACTGGCGCGTCACCGATGTCGTTCCGACGCATCTCATGATCGTCTGCTCGGCATCGCGCTGGGGCGACTATTTCACCGGATCGACCGCCAGCCGCATGTGGCTCGACGACTTCGAGCTGATTTACGATTATGATGTGCTGACGCCCTGACGCGCGTTCGTAAGGACGCGGCGTGCCGTTGGCCATCGACCCGCGGAGACCTCCAGATATGAACGGCACGTCGGGGCCTGTTTCAGGTGTGAAATCTTGTAACAGACTGATTGATGTTCTGTCCGAATTGGTCGATACGTAATAATTTGTGAGGTTCCGGATTCGCGCATTTCTTACAAATCGTTACAGTCTTTCATGTTGAAATGGAATCGGTCGGTTTTATATGACCGTGTTGAGTATTCGTATGGCGATAACTATGCTTATATTCAGTGATTTGCTATTTCTGCGGCGTGTGGCAAATCTGTAATGCCGATAGCTGGTTCGGTCCGGCAGGGTATAGATTCCATTGCTTTTTAACCCCTTTTTGAGCCTGTTTCTAAGCGTCGGCTTTCGATTTTTTAGTGCGGAAGGTTGGTATAATTTGCAGAATAGTTATATTTGTAACCGAGTTAGGTTCTCGTTCGCCAAGAACGGAGGAAAGAAATGAAGATCCTCGTATCCTGCATAAAACAACGTGATGTGGACCATTTTGAGATGGTTTACAACTATTATATGCCTGTGCTTTATCGTTTTGCCATGCAGTATGCGTATGATTCGGAAACGGCCAAGGATCTTGTACACGACGCCTTTGCGTGGGTGTGGAACAATCCGGATAAAATCCGCGATGAGGGTAACGTGGCAGCGCTTCTTTACCGGCTGGTGCGTAGCAACTGTCTGAACTATCTCCGGTCGCTCGACATCCGGGACTGCAATGACCGGAAATATGCCGACGCCGCAGTTTTTACCGATTTCCTGTTCGACGATGAGCCCGACGATCACCGTTATGCCATTGAATTGCGTTTGCGGCATGCTTTGAATGCGCTCCCTGAACGCGGCCGCGCGGCGCTGGAAATGCATTTCGTCGGAAATATGCGGATCAAAGCCATTGCCGAAGTCATGCATGTATCCGAAGCTACGGTCAAAACACACATCAAACGTGCGCTTAAAGCCCTCCGGGAGGGCATGAAATGTTTTTTTTCGGTTTTTTTGTAAAAAATCGGGTCCGTTTGTCCCCCATTTTTCGTCTGAAAGTTTATTGTAACTGAAAACGACCGTTCCGGGTCGCAGTTTCGGTTAGTCGGGTATTTGTTCTTGCCGGCCGCAATAATCAGCCGGTGATTTCATTTTTATCGGAATAATCCGTGTCCCGACCCGGGACGAATGCGCATTCCGGATCGTTATCATGCAGACTATGACGAAAAAAACGATTGATTGGACCCTCTTCCGTAAAGTGCTGGATCATACGGCGGATGAGAAAGAGCAGGCCGAATTCGAAAAATGGCTCCATTCCGATCCCCGGCATCGGGAATATTACGAACGCGCCCGCAGGTTCTATGCCGGAGAATCGGCGGAACCGCTGCCGCTCGACGAAACTTTCGCCGCGCTGAAAACGCGGCTGGAAATGCACGACCGGCCGAAACCGATGTATCGTCGCCGGTCCTATTACGGAATTGCGGCCGCTGTTGCGGTCCTTGTTGTGCTGTCGTGCTTCGACTGGCATCGGGATAACGCCGGGGCGGCGATGGACCGCGTTTGTTACGAACTCGCACGCGATTATGCCCCTGCGACGGATAAGGCCCGGCTGATCGTAGACGGGGACAAGTGTTACGATTTGCACGGCGACGAATCGCTGTCGATCGACGTTCGGGGCGGCCATATCGAACGCGGCGACGACAACCGGCTGGTGTATACGGCCGATGCGGAGGCCGAGGTCGTGCAGAACAGGCTTTCGGTTCCCCGCGGCGGTTATTATTCCGTCCTTCTGGAAGACGGTACGACCGTTCATCTCAATGCGGAATCGGAACTGGTCTATCCTTCGGCATTCTCGAAGGACGTGCGCACCGTGTCGTTGGTCGGTGAAGCCTATTTCGATGTGGCACACGATGCAGGGCGGCCTTTCGTGGTCGAGGTGAACGGATACAGTATCGAGGTGCTGGGTACGCAGTTCAACGTCACGGCCTATGCCGACGAACGGATCTGCCGTTCGACGCTTGTCGAAGGCAGTGTGCGAATCGTTCCCGACAGCGGCCGGGACGGGGAGGAGATCGTTCTCACCCCGGGCGAACAGGTCGTTCACGAGACGGGGACCGACACTTTCTCGGTGGCACGCGTCAACACCAAAGTCTACACGGCCTGGATGGACCGGGAATTCGTGTTCGAAAACACCCCCTTGTCGGAAGCTTTGCGGATCGTTTCCCGCTGGTACGACTTCCGCTACGACATTACGGACTCCGATTTGGAGAAATATACGTTTACCGGGCAGATCAGCAAGGACGGAGGTCTGGATTATCTGTTCCGGGTGCTGTATGAAGCGCATATGCCGATCGTGCTCCGCTATGAAGACGGAGTGTTGTACGTCGACAGGCGCTAATGCCTGACGACGAATCGGAATGGAATCTCGAATGTCTAACCTTAACGATTAATTGATGAAGCAAATCTACGCCCTGAATGTCTGCCGTTCGGCCCGTTGCTGGCTGCATCTGATGCTGGTCGTGTGGTGCGGAGTCGCCGCTGCGAAGTCTCCCGTGCGGGATTCCGCCGCGCTGCGGCTGCCCGTGCAGACGGATCGCGTCGCCGCCGGCGACCTCGTGATTACGGCTTCCCAGATCCGGGCGGTCGATCCCGTCGACCTGTGGAAGGCCATTTCATTTTACGATCCTTCGATCAGCAACTCGTGGGAGCGGGAGCATGGCTCCGACCCGGTTTACGGAGCGGGGGACATGACTGTCCGCGGCTCGAAACGGTGGGCCCGGGACGAGGCGGTCAAACCGTCGAGGCCCCTGTATATCATTGACGGGGCGCTGGTCGACGCCCGGAAGTTTTTCGATACGGACATCAACGACGTCCGGCAGATCATCATCCGCAAAGACCCCGTTTCGCTGGCCCAATACGGTATCCGGAGCGCTGACGGCGTCGTGGAGATGAAGACGCAGAAGCCGGTCAAAGGGCCGCTCAAAGTGCGTTATATGTTCGACGGTATCGTGGAATGGGCCGATCTGGGTTCTTACGATCTGATGAGCGCTTCGGAGCAGCTCGCGCTGATCGAACGCGAGGGGCTGACGACGGGCAGCGCCGCCTCGATGCAGCAGCACAAGGCGTCGGGAAAGAACGTCGACTGGCTGAACCAGCTCACGCGCACCGTTTTCCGGCATCGGCACAAGATAACCGTCGACGGCGGAGACGACAATGTGAAATATGCTTTGACGGGGCGCATCGCTCCCTCCGGAAAGGGAGTCGTCGAAGGTGTGGAAAAGGAGATTCTCGGTCTGGGGGCTTATATCGAGTATCGTTACAAGTCGTTCCGGATTTCGAACGATCTGACTTACGACAAAACGGCGAAAAATTCGAAACTCTTCGGTACGCTGGGCGACTACGCCCGCACGCCCCGCTGGCTCGACCCCGATAACGGGCATGGGGGATACCTCAAAACGATGGGGCACGAAGAGGACGCCGTGCGGTTCGAAAATCCGCTCTACGAACTGACGCTCGGTTCGCACAACGAATGCCGGACCTATTCGATCTTCGACAACGTGCGCCTTTCGCTGGACCTGGGAGCCGGATTTTCGGTCAACGGACGCTTCTCGTTCGTGCGCGACCTTATCCGCACGGACACCTACGTATCGCCCGCTTCGGTGCGCTATGCCTCGCAGACGACCGACTCCTATACGGGACGTTACGGAATTGCGCGGTCGTCGATCCAGACCTACGACGGGGCGGTGGATCTTACCTATCGCGGTTCGCGCGGCCGGTCGTCCTACGGCGCATCGCTGCAAGCCGGGATTTTCAGCGGCACTTACAATATGGAAAGCTATGCCGGCGTGGGAATTCCTTCGGACAAGATGGGCTACATCTCTTTCACCAAGGCCTACGATCCGGATACGGCGCCTTACGCCTGGCGCTATTACGACCGGACGGTGAGCGGAACGCTTTCGGCGCACTACTCCTACGACGAGCGTTATACGGTTGCCGGAACGGCGCATCTCGACCGTTCGTCGATGCTTGCGCCCGGTGAAAGAACGGCTCTGTTTTACGGCGTGTCGGCGGCCTGGAACATCGGCCGGGAGCGTTTCCTGCGCCGGGCCGGCTGGATCGACCGCCTGACGCTGAGCGCGGCGATCGGCACTTCGGGAGCGGTCGACGCCCTGAATTCCGACTATGTGGTCACTTACAGCAGCAATATCGACAACGAGTATGTCTACAACTACTATCTGGTCGGAGCCTCGGTCAATTTCATGCCCAATCCCGATCTGAAATGGCGTACGCTCGTGAGCCGCAGCGTGGCGTTGCAGGCCGAGTTCGCGCATGCGCTCCGGCTGCGCGTCGAGTATTACAACAATGATTCGAAAGACCTCATGACGGTCGATCGGCTGCCGCTGGCGAGCGGTTATCGCCGTAACGTTTCCAATGGAGGACGGGTCCGGAATTCGGGGCTGGAATATTACCTGAACGCGACTCTTTACAGCCGTCCGGGACTTTCCGTCTCGGCTTTCACGACCGGCAGCCATAACCGGAACCGCATCAGGGAGCTGCCGGGATTCTTCGCGGCATGGTACAACGAAGCGCTGTCGGAGGGCGAGGCTCCGCTGTCGGAGGGCGAGTCCGTGAATGCGATCTATGCGGCTGAAAGTTCGTTCGACGGGACGACCGAACGGGCCGCGGGCGAAGCCGTTGCGGCGGGACGTGCGGAACCCGACCTGAAAGGCAATTTCGGCGTGAACGTAACCTGGGGAAAGTGGCATTTCGGAGCCGCCTTCGATTACCGGATCGGCGGGCAGACGTTCAACCGGACGTTGTACGACGTGCAGTTCGGCAGTCCGCTCTACAACCTCGACCGGCGGGCGCTGAACCCGAAGTACCGCCGCGCGTTCGACGGCGAACCGGTCCGGCTGCAACGGTTCGTGGAACGGTTCGACGCCTTGAATTTCTCGGCTGTGCAGGTCGGGTATGTTTTCGGGGCCAAGGCCGCCGGCAAGCTCTATATGCGCAATCTGGCCCTTTATCTCACGGGCAGCAACCTCTTCTATTGTTCGGGCGTCGACATGCAGCGCGGAACGGTCTATCCGTATACGCGGACCGTCACGCTGTCGCTTCGGGCGACTTTCTAACCGCTTAAAGAAGATACGAAATGAAAAAAATATATCTGCTGTTGTTCTTATGCGTCGCGTCGGTGTCGTGCAACGAATGGTTCGACATGACTCCCGACGGAACCTCGATTCCCGAAGATCGGTTTTTCCGCAACGAAAACGTCTTCCTGAACGCTCTGACCGATGTCTATACCCAGTTGCGCGCGGAAAGCCTCTACGGGCGCATGCTTTCGGTCGGCGAACTGGAATTCATGGGACAGAACTTTCAGCCTGCCGGCACGGATTTCCGGGCCGCGGCCGATCTCGACTACGCCGATGCGGTTTTCCGCTCGGCCATCGAACAGACGTTCGTGGATATGTACAAGGCCATTGCGTCCTGCAACAACGTGATTGCGCATATCGAAAATACGAACATCGTCTTCAACTCGAAATCCCGGAAACGGATTATCACGGGAGAGCTTTACGGATTGCGTGCGGCCCTGCACTTCGAGTTGCTGCGGCTGTTCCATCCGGCGTATGCCGTCGATCCGGGTTTCGTCGGACTGCCCTATATGGTCCGTTTCGGAATGACGGCTTCCGAGCCGCTCTCTACCGAGGCGTTCGTCGGCAAGGTGATCGCCGATCTCGAACGGGCCGCTTCCGAACTCGAAACGGCGGACCCCGTGTTGAACGGCTTTACGCTGGGAACCGTGCTCCCCGGGGAGATCGACTCGCGGCTGCGCACCTTCTGCCTGAATTACTATGCCGTGACGACGCTGCTGGCCCGCGTCTACCTGTATAAGGGCGATTATGAGCAGGCCGCCGCCTATGCGTCACGGGCTTTCGAACACCAGACGAAGGTCGAGAAACGCTACCGGGTGTTCTATTATTTCGGTCCGGGCGAATACGGCGACGATTACAGTTTCTCGCGCGAGCATCTTTTCGGCATAGCCACCCTCCCCGAGGGTTTCCCGCGGTCGGCGGCTTTGCTTTACGGCCGGAACGGGGCCTCTGTGACGAAGCACTATTCCGCACTGTTCGACAATCCGAAGGATACGCGTTATCGCGACTGGTTCGACAACAGCGATCCGTCACGTGTGTTTATGGCCTACAAGTTCGGCGAGAACTCCGTTCTCAACGGTTACACGTCGGTGGCGGGAAATGAGAGCGTGCTGCCCTGCCGCATTCCTTTCGTCAAGCTGGGCGAGGCGGCTCTGATCGAGGCTGAAGCCCTCGTCCGCCAGTCGGCCGACAACATTGCGGACGCGGCGGCGAGAGTGGCCGGGTTGCAGAAGGCGCGCGACATTCCGACGGTGGCGGAGCGGCTCGAAACGTCCGGGCTGACCGTCGGGGAGCTGCTCGACGCCATTGAATTGGAATACCGCCGCGAGTTTTTCGGCGAAGGACAGTTGTTCTACTACTACAAACGTCTGAACAGTCCCCGAATTCCCAAATCCGACGGCACGGAGCTGACCGTGACGGCCGACAAGTACACGTGGCCGATTCCGGAGGGTTCCGTAAACGTAATACAGGCTCTCTAAACTTTAAAAATCATCATGGCTGCATATACGGAAAAAGTGAAGAAGACTGTTGCAGAGCGTCTCATGCGCTTGTTGTTTGTAACGGTCGTAGTGTTGGCTCCTTGTCTGGTGCGGGCGCAGAATATCACGATCGACGTGACCGACCGACCTTTGAGCGAGGTCTTTCAGGCGATCAAAAAGGCGTCGGGTTATCAGGTCTTCTATGTGAATCAGAATGTGGACGACAGCCGCAAGGTCAGTTTAAAGGTGTCGGGCGTCGACCTGCGCACGGTGCTGGACAAGCTCTGCGCTTCGGCCGGATTGAGTTACAACATCGTCGACCGGACGATCGTGATTTCCCCCCCCCGTCAGAAAAATGCCGCGGCGTCCGACCGCCGGCCGGCTGGATTCGTAATCACGGGAACGGTGTTCGACGAGAACAAGAATCCGGTCGCTTATGCTTCGGTCGTGCAGAAGGACGCCGGGCACAACGGCGTTTCGACCGATGAGAAGGGATGCTTCCGCCTGACGCTGCCGTCGGGCCGCACGTCGGTCGTCGTGTCGTGTATGGGCATGAAAAAACAGACGATCGAGGTGAACAACCAGAGTACGTTCGACATTTACCTCGAACCCGAGGTGAACGACATCGCGGCTACGGTCGTTACGGGATACATGCCCAAGGCGAAGAACAGCTTCACGGGAACGGCCGTGCTCGTCAAGGGCGATGAGCTGCGGACGGTGAACAACAACAGTTTCTTCGACGCCCTGAAAGTTTTCGACCCGTCGTTTCAGGTCGTGGACGTGCGCGGGATGTTCGGTTCCGACCCCAACTATATCCCCGAACAGATCGAAATCCGCGGACAGAACAGCTTCCCCGAGATCTCGGGCAGCACGCTGAAAACGATGACCAGCCTGCCGATCTTCATTCTCGACGGTTTCGAGGTCAAGGTCCAGCAGGTCTACGACCTGGACATGAACCGCATCCAGAGCGTGACGATTCTCAAAGACGCCTCGGCGTCGGCCATTTACGGTTCGCGGGCTGCCAACGGCGTGATCGTGATCGAGACCAAAAGTCCCGAACCCGGAGCGCTTCGCGTGAGCTATACGCTTACGGGCGGCGTGAACATTCCCGACCTGTCGTCGTACAAGCTGATGAACGCATCGCAGGCGTTGGAGTTTCAACGTCTGTCCGGGCTCTTCAACCCTGCGCGCGAAGGAGAGGACGGCGGCTATTACCTCAACTCCTACAACCTGATCCGCAAGGAGATCCTTGCGGGCGTCGATACCTACTGGCTTTCGAAACCGCTGCGCGTGGGCCTTCAGCACCGTCATTCGGTCATCATCGAGGGCAGCGTCAACCGGCTGCGGGCCAATCAGGGAAACGTGCGCTATCAGGTCAACCTGTCGCTCGGACAGAACAACGGCGTGATGAAGGAATCGGGCCGAACGACCTACGGGGCCGGCACGAAACTGATCTATTCGCATTCGAGCCTGCGAATCACCAACGATTTGCAGTTTTCCATCTCCCGGAGCGACGAGTCGCCTTACGGATCGTTTTCCAGTTATTCGAAGACGCTTCCCTATCACCGGGAAAAGGATGCCGACGGTGCCTATTATCGTACGCTGTCGCTCTACAACGTGGCCCCGGAGGGAATGGAACTCGCGGTTTCGTCGTCGCAGCTCTCTCCCGTCTACGAAGCGAAATACCTGAGCAGCTTCACGCACGGCGACGTGACCAATGTCACGAACAACACGGCGATCGACTGGACGATCGTTTCCGGGCTGAAAGTGCGCGGCGACTTTTCGGTGAGCAGCGATTTCAACCGCACGGACATCTACCTGTCGCCTATGAGTTACTCCTACATCCGCGACAACGACAACGACGTGAACGATCCCAGCGTGCTTTACGCGCGGGGCAAATATACGCTGAACAACGGTACGGACATGACGCTTGCCGGCAAACTGATGCTCTCCTACACCAAGCAGCTCGACCGGCATCTGGTCCAGGCGGTGGTGGGCGGCGACCTGCGCGAAGTCAAACGCGAGAGCGACGGCTATGTCGTGACGGGATTCATGGACGATGCGCTCGACTACGTCTCCTATGCCGTGCAGTACGAACCCGACTCCCGTCCTTCGGGCAACGAGTCCATCGTTCGTTCGGCGGGCGCCTATCTCAACGCCAACTATTCGTACGACGACCGCTATCTGGTCGATCTCACCGGACGCATCGACGGTTCTTCGATCTACGGCAGCAAGCAGCAGACCGCGCCCTATTGGTCGGCGGGTGTGCGCTGGAACCTTCACAACGAGCGGTTCATGAAGGGCTGGGGCGTCTTCTCGCTGCTGGCCCTGCGCGCCAATATCGGAACCACCGGCAACCAGAATTTTACGCAGAACCAGTCCAAGAGCATGTACACCTATCTCAAACCGGTTTACGGCAATCTGTTCGGTACGAGCGTTTCGGTGCTGGGCAATCCCGACCTCGAATGTCAGAAGACGTTCAACCGCAACGTGGGGCTGGAACTGACCGTGCTCAAAGGGCTGCTTAATCTGGACATGAATTATTACTACAACACGACCGAGGGAAGCCTTACGTCGGTAACCATCGCGCCGTCGATCGGATTCTCCGAATTGAAGGTCAATCAGGGCGACATCGTGAATAAGGGCATTGACTTTTCGCTCTCGGTGACGCCCGTCCGCACGAAGGAGATGCTCTTCTCGGTGACGTTCAACGGGCGTCATAATTCGAACATCCTCAGCAAAATTTCCAATACGCTGAAAAATTACAACAAAATGGTGGGCGAACGCGCCGAAAGCAGCAGCGATGCCAATGTTTTCCTTTTCAAGGAAGGGGAGTCGCTCAACACGATATACGGCGTTCGCAGTTTCGGGATCAACCCGGGTACGGGCCGCGAGGAGTTTCTGACGAAAGACGGCGAGCGGACCGATGTCTGGAAATATGAGGATATGGTCCCGATCGGTGTCGGCGAGGCCGCGCTCGAAGGATACACCGGCTTCAACTTCCGCTACAAGGAATTGGAGGTGGGCGCCAGCTTCAACTATTCGTTCGGGGCCGACCGCTACAACTTCACCCTGCATGAAAAGATCGAAGGGGCCGATCCTTCGGTGAACAACGACGTACGGGCGCTGACCGAACGTTGGAAGGAACCCGGGCAGATCGCCCGCTATAAGGCCATCGACGATACGACCCCGACGCGTTCCACGTCGCGCTTCGTCCAGCGCGAGAACCGTCTGTCGCTCTCGTCGCTCCGCGTAGCCTATACCTTCCCGGTCGAACGCTGGGGATGGAAGGGAATCTCCATGCTGCGGCTCCAACTCACGGCCAACGAACTTTTCTACCTGTCGACGATCCGTCAGGAGCGCGGTTTGGCGTATCCCTATGCACGGACGATCAGTTTTTCGGCTCAGGTCAACTTTTAATACGGCACAGCAATGAAAAGGAAAAATCTTGCAAAAATATCCGTGATGTTCGTACTGCTGCTCGCATCGTGCGGCAAGTGGCTGGACGTAACGTCCAAATCGGAAGTGGACATCGACGACATGTACGATGCGGCCGAGGGCTACTACAATTCGGTAACGGGCGTGTATATCAACATGGGCGACGCCAATCTGTACGGCGGTTACGTGGCGCTGACCGCCCTCGAACCGCTGACCGGGCAGTATACCGTATCGGCCAACAACGAGAAGCGCCGCAAGTGGGCGGCCTACGACTACGCGAGCGACGATTCGAAGAAGATTATCGACGACCTTTGGCTCACGATGTACAACAACATCTTCAACGCCAATCTGGTCATCGACAAACTGCGCCACGAGGAACGGACCCTGTTCGAAGAGGGGGTGCGGGAGATCATGCTCGCGGAGATGCTCGCCATGCGCGCCTATATGTACTTCGACCTGGTGCGGATGTTCAACGAACCGTATGCCGTCAATGCGGAATCGAACAATGTCCCGTGGAAAACCTCCTGGGATGCGACGATCGGTGAACGCCACACGTCGGAGCGGCTGCTGGCGCAGTTGATGGATGAACTCGCGGAGGCGAAATCCCTGCTCGAAACCCGCGACCCCATCGTCGTCGCACGCAAGTCGACCGATCCGTATGTCTCCTACGACCGCACCAAACGCATGAACTATTATGCCGTTTGTGCGCTGCGTGCGCGTATCGCCCTTTACACGGGCGACTACGCTACGGCTTACGACGAGGCGAAGACGGTCGTCGAATCGGAGAAATTCCGGTTTATCACCGCACCCGAGATCGCCGAGACCGATTCCTACGGCGAGGAGCTGCGGTCGAACCGGGTCTTCACGCCCGAACTGGTGTTCGCCCTCGACAACGATCGGATCACGGCGAGTGCACGGGCCTATTACGAAGGGCTTTCCGAAGATATAGTAACCTCGCCCAACTGTTACGAGGCGGGCGACCTGCGTCTGAATGCCTGGCTCGCTTACAATTCGATGAACAAGATCAATCTGATCAAGTACAAACGTTCCTCGCTGGCGGCTGACAGCTACAAATATCCCAAGGCATGCACTCCGATGCTGAAACTGAGCGAAATGTATCTGATTGCCGAGGAGGCCGTGATGAACGCTCCGCAGCTCGATCCCGCGCCGTTGTCCTACATCAATACGCTCAAGCGTCACCGCGGTATTGCGGAACTCGACGCATCGACATCCGCCGATGCGCTGCGCACGGCCCTGACGCGCGAATATATTTGCGATTTCAAGGGCGAGGGGCAGTTGTTTTTCTACTACAAGCGGCTCAATATGGACCGGGTCGACAACGGAAATTACAACGGTAACACCATTGCGATAGCTCCGCAGGCATATACTTTCCCGCGGCCTGACAATGAAAACGATTTCGGTAATTAATTCTGTAAATGCCATGAATAGAAGGATGATTTGTTTCCTGGTCGCAGCGGTCTGTCTGTCGGGGGCGTGCCGGGAACGCGATATAGAGGTCTATGATGCGAGCCGCGTTTCGCTCAACATCGCCAAAGGCGAGTTCAGGCCCGGAACTTATCCTGAGTCCTATGCGTTCAACGCCTATTTCCTGGGTGTGGGAGCCGGGGACTACACGCTGGATATTCCGGTGCGCCTGACCGGGGTCGTCGACTACGAGCGCGACCGCGAATACCGGGTCCGGGTCAACGAAGAGTTGTCGCAGTATGCCGTCAACGGCGTGGAATATACGCTCGACGAAAGGCAGCTTCTCCGCAAGGGGCTTTACGAGGATACTTTTCCGCTGACGATCCATGTCGCACGGCTCAATGAGACCGACGACTACAAACTCCGCATCGAACTGACTCCGAACGAGAATTTCGTGTCCGGACTGCCCGAATATCAGTGGGTGGAGGTGTCGTTCGTGAAAAACGTCAATACGCCGCCCGCGTTCTGGGAGAATACCTCCAAACTCAGCAAACTTACCTATCATCCGGTGAAATGCGCCAAATTTTTGGAGGTCAGCGGCATCACCGATCCCGACTGGAAGGATGCCGGAACCAGTCTCGCTCTGGATTACTGGATCGCCGTCTGCACGGAATATTTCGAGCAGAACGAAGTCTATGACCAGGCGACGGGTAACAGAATCTTTTTCGATGAATGACGCTAACGGTTGAATGATTATGAACAGCAGAACATATATATTGGCATTGGCAGCGCTTGCGGCGGTGTCGTGCTACGGAGACAGGGACGGCGAGATCGGCTCCGATCCCGATTATGTGGTTTCGGTCGAAGGCGTAGAGATCGAAAGCGACCTTTATCTGGGCGACCGCTTCACCTGCGAACCGACGGTCGTGTTGCCTGAGGGATGCGACGAGGCGGATTACGAATACGAGTGGATCGTGGGTAAAAGCGAGGTGATCTCTACCGAGAAAAACCTCGATTGGGAAATCTACCTCCCGAAATCGTATCAACTCAATACGGACATTCCGGGGAGTTTCGTGGTGAGAAACAAACTCAACGGATTGGAATTCCGGTCGACTTTCAAATTCAAAGTGCTGAACGGCTACACGCCCAAATTCCTCGCTTTGTACGAGACCGAGGAGGGGTGCGTCGAATGGATGTCGATCCAGACGACGGGAACGTCGGCCTCGACGATCTCGCCGAAGAACGGTTTCACCCGCTGGTTTCCCGGCATGGTCGCCCGTGTGAACGGAAGTTCGGAGCGTATCGAAGGCCGCTACGTCGGGGCGGTCTGTGCGAAATCCGAACTGGCGGTATTCACCGACAACAGCCCCTCGTGCGGCGCTACGGTCAGCATGGTGGATACCGACGGCGATCAGGATTTTACGGCCAATATGGGCGAAATCGTTTCGCCGGTCAACGGCCGCGTTTACGTGGGAAAGGCTCCCGATGTGAAAATCACGTCGGCATTCTATGCTGCGGGCGGAGCCAAGTATGTGGTGGCGAACGGCAAGATCCACATGTTCAGCGGGACCGATACGAAAACGCCGGTCTTCGACGACGAGGCGTTCGTCATGGCCGAAAACATCCGGCAGGTCGTCGGCTCGAAGCAGTTCATGCGCTATAAGCGTGCGTTGTTCGTGCTCTACGAGGACGGAACGGTCGGCTGCCTGCAACAGTACAACCAACCCGCCACGCCGGTTCCCGGAACCGGCGGTGAATCGGTGCTGACGGCCGACGAACTCTGCGGGGCCTTTTCCGAAGCTACCGGCAAGGGGAACAACAATCCTTACCTGATGCACCTGGTCGTGCGCAAGGGCAGCGACTATTTCCTGTATGTGTATAACGCCAGATCGCACTCCTCGGCCAACGATCCGCTGACGCTCAAAACCGTCGTTCCCATTCCGGCCGGCGTGGGGCGCGAGGCCGCAGTGTGGTTCGGGGCCTTTTCCACCCGGTACGGGTTCTATGCCGTGGGGAACAGGATCATGAAATTCGACTATCTGAACATCACGCAGTTTGCGCCCGAGGAGAAGCCGTTCCGGCTCTACGACGACAAGTACGAGATCGTCGATGTTTTCGTGCTTATTGCCGGCACGGCGCTCAGCGACAAGGACGACTGCACGGTGGTCTATCTCTACGACCGGGAAAAGAAGACGACGACCATCGACGTTTACGACACGTTGACCGGCGAGGATCTGCACACCTACGAAGATATTCTTCCGGGACGCGGCGTGGATTTCATTAAAAAATAATCCGAAAATTACTAATCTTTTAATCATTCCTGATGGAAGAACGCAAAAATGTAATAGAGTGCCGTAACCTGACGCACTACTATGGCAAAAAACTGGTTTACGAAAACCTGAATATCTCGGTCGGTGAAGGTCGCATTCTCGGCTTGCTGGGCAAGAACGGTGCGGGCAAGAGTACGACGATCAATATCCTCAACGGATTTCTGGCTCCCCGTTCGGGTCGGTGTCTGATTTACGGTGAGGATACGCAAAACCTGTCGCCTGCGACGAAGGCCCGCATCGGTTACCTGATCGAGGGACATATTCAGTATTCGTTCATGAATGTCCACCAGATCGAGAAGTTCTATTCGGGGTTCTATGAAAAATGGGACCGCGACGCCTATTTCAACCTGATCAACCGGCTGAAGATTCTCCCGCGGCAGAAAATCTCGACCATGTCGTGCGGACAGCGTGCACAGGTGGCTTTGGGGCTTATCCTGGCCCAGGACCCCGACCTGCTGATCCTCGACGATTTCTCGCTGGGACTGGACCCGGGGTATCGGCGTCTGTTCATCGACTACCTGCGCGAATACGCCAAGTCGAGGGGCAAAACGGTTTTTCTCACCTCGCACATCATTCAGGATATGGAGCGGCTGATCGACGACATCCTGATCATGGACTATAACCGGGTGCTCTATCAGGGACCGCTGGCCGATTTCCAGCGTGATTTCAAAGGGTTCTTCTTCGAGGCCGAAGGAACGTTCGACCTTTCGGGCGCGCCGGAGGTCGTCAATCTGGAACGGCTGAACAACCATTGCGAGCTGTACACCTATGCCTCTGAAGAGGAGATCGTCGCGCTTTTGCAGAGCCGGGGCGTCGGATTCGTCAACTTCCGGCGGGAAAACCTCACCTTGGAGGATGCCTTTATCGGACTTACGGGTAAATACTGATGCAGATGGGAAAGATAGTTTGGCATATTTTCTATAAGGAGTGGATCAAGACCCGCTGGACTTACCTTGCGGCGCTCGTGTTGGGTTTGGCGACGGTCTTTTACGTTTTCATCCGGGTGGAGAACGGCATGGAACGATTCGGGGCCAAGACCTATATGCTCAAAGTGCTGTACGACAATCCGCCGTTGATCTATTATCGCATGTTGCTTTACGTGCCGCTGCTGATCGCCGCGTGCGTCGGCGTCACGCAATACCTGCCGGAGACTGTGAACCGGCGTATCCGGCTGATGCTTCATCTGCCGGTCGCCAATACGCGGCTGGTGTTGGGCATGGCCCTCTACGGCGTTGCGGCGGTCACCGTTTCCAATGCGCTGCTGTACGGGCTGTTCGCTGCGAAAAGCGCCGCTCTGTTTCCGGCTGAGATTACGCTTCCGGCGTTGAAGTCCGTATTGCCCTGGCTGCTGGCGGCATATCCGGTTTACGGGTTCATCGCCATGGTCGCACTCGAACCGAACCGTTGGCGTGCATTGCTGTATGCCGTTACGGGATATTATCTCATTTCTCCGTTCGTCGTGTGCGGAGAGGCTCCGGGGTCCTATTTCTCGTCGGCGCTTCCCCTGCTGGCGATCGCTGCGGGATCTTTCCCGTTGCTGTTGTATTCGTCGTACCGTTTCAGTAAAGGAGAACGATAGCCATGTACCGAAATATCATACGCGTCGTCGCCGTTCTGTTCGCCGCATTCGCGGCCGCCATGGCGTTGCCCGGGTTCTACCGCATGGTTCCCGCATCGTGGCACGGCGACTACAAAAAAATCGTCTATTCGGAAGTTCTGGGTGATTTCATCATCTCGAAAAGCATCTATTCCAACGATCCGTCCGACAGGTCCGGCATCCGGTACGAAATCCGGGATTCGAAGGGCAACGCCTACACGCCCGAACAGGCCGATACGCTGGCCGTGCTTGAAAACGCTTCGCAGCTTATTTACGAAGGGCGTCTGCCTGAAACCGTCTGCGGCGTCGCCGTCACGCCTGAGCGTGTGTCGGCGCACGATTATACGGTCTACTTCGGCGACGGAGGAGGCCGGGACTACGGATTGCTCGATTTGAAGGACAAGCTGTCCTATGTTTCGAACGATTACCGGACGCAAGATCTGTTCCGTTTCGGCCGTGGCGGGATTGAGTTCCTCGACGCGCCCTCGAACCGGGTCGATACGGCGAAAACGGCGGCTTTCCGCCGTGCGCTCGCCGGTGCGGGATTCGTCTCTCCGGCGTCGGGCACATGGACGCCCGCGGACCGTACGGACGCCGAGACGCTGGGTTATTTCATGACCGACAGCCGCGGAGGGCTTTTCCGGATGGGCATGTGCGGCGGAGAGCCTGAGGTCGAGCGGATCGCACTGCCGGAAGGATGCGTTGTGCGTAATTTGAGTTTTGCCGACCGGCCCGAATTCCTGGCCATGATGCTGACCGAAAAGGGCGAAGTGTACCGGATGGGACGCGACTATACTTTCCGCCGGCTCCCGCTGCCCGATACGCGCGCCATGCGGGTGGCGATGCACGGCATGCTGCTGTTCAACAAGTTCGTCTATGCCTATCACGATCATACGACCTGTTATGTTACGGATGTCGATTATCGGATGATCGACAGTTGTACGGTGGGCAACTGCACCTATGAACAGACTGCGAAATATAAAGCGCAACAAGTCGTGTTCCCCTTTACCGTGCGCCTTACGCCCTGGCACGGGCTGCGTTTTACGTGGTCCGACGGATTCCTCTGGCTGCTGGTCAGCGTTTGTCTGACCGGAATCATGGCCGCGATCAAACGCCGCCGCCGGGAGTCGCTGCACGACCCGTTCGTGCTCGTCGATCTGGTGATCGTGGCGTTGTTCGGCATCTACGGATTTTTGGGCGTGTTGGTTATGCCGGGACTCGGAAACCCGAATGTAAATTGACTTTAATAGCTGAAAGATATGACTTTGCATCTTATATACAAGGAGTGGATCAAAACCCGCTGGTTTGCGCTCGTGGCGCTCGTGGCGGGCCTTGCGGCCGTGGTCGGCATATTCGCCGGCGTCGCCGGGGGTATCCGCAGCGACGCTCCGCTTTACCTGTCGCGGCTGTTGACCAATAAGGAGGCGTTTTTTGCGCTGTTCCGTTTCGTGCCGCTGTTCGCAGCCGTGCTGATCGGGGTGTCGCAGTTTTTGCCCGAGGTGGTCGACAAGCGGATCAAACTCTCGCTGCATCTGCCGCTCGGACCGGTCCGGGTCGTTTACAGCATGGTGCTTTACGGTTTTCTGCTGCTGTCGGCGATTCTGGCCTGCTGCCTGCTGCTGTTCGTGGGGCTGACGGCCGTATACCTTCCCGCCGAGGTAATTCGGGCGGCGCTGGTGACGATGATGCCGTGGGTGCTGGGTGGCATGACGGCCTATTTCTGGATAGCGATGATTGCGATGGAACCGGTGGGAAAGTTCCGCTTTTTCTATTTCATCGTCGCCTATCTGCTGATTTCGGTATTCATGAGAAAATTTGCTGTCGGCAACGTGGAGACGCTGCTGCCGGTGCTCGCGGCTCTTACGGGAGTTTCGAGTGTCTCGGTGCTCTTCACGGCCCGTCGGTTCAATAAGGGAGAGTTGTAGATATGACGGCGAAAATTGTAAGAGTGCTGCTGGTGTTCACCGCCATCCTGATTTTGGGCTTTTATCTGCCCGATCTGTTTCGCAGCCGGTTCGAGAAGCGTGCGGGCAAGCGCCTGCTCTATTACAGCGAGGTGAAGCGCGATTTCGTGTTCAGCGAAGAGGTGTACGATTCGCTCCGGCAAGCCAACCGCATGGTATATTACGACCGGAGCGGCAATCCGCTGACCGAGAATGAGTATGCCCGGCTGCTGCCTTTCGACAATGCGCGCAAGTTGAAGATGCTGGGCATGATGCCCGACTCGCTCATGGGCGAGCCGCTCACGCAGGAGGTGCTGCGGAGCGTGCGCCGCGTGATGCTCATCGGGGACCGCGGATTCGACTTCGCGCTGGCTCCCCTGTTCGAGTCGTGTCCCGGACATCCGGGCGTCGATCTGCCGCACGACCTCTTCCGGATCGGCCGGCGGGGCATCGAGTTCATCGACGCGGCGACGAACAGCGTCGATACACGGAAGAGCCGGATTTTCGACGAGGCGCTGCGCGAAGCCGGGTTCCGTGCTCCGGCGCGGGACATCTTCGGCATCCCTTCAACGATCAAATCCCGCGACGACGGCTATTTCGTGGTCGACGCCCGCGGCAAACTGTTTCATTTGCTGATGGTCCACGGCGCACCGCGCGTGAAGGCCATCGACAACGATTTCGAGATCAAGCAGATTAAATGCCACGTGCCGGGGGAGATTTACTGCCATATCTTCACCCCCGACAACGAGCTTTATGCGCTGCTGACCGACTATACGCTGAAAAAACTGCCTCTCGGAAAGAACAATGGCCGGTTCATGCTGACCTACAACCGTTATTTCCGCTCGTACAAGAATCTTGGGCAGGACAGCAGTACGATGTATGTCCTCGACCGTGATTTCGAGCCTGTCGACCGTTGCGCGATCGCAGTGAACAACTACCGCAATTCGCCGGCCGCCGCTGCCGAAGAGCGGATATTCCCGTTCCGCATCATGCTGACGCCCGGATATGCGCATTTCATCCCCATTCCCAATCCGGTACGGCAGTTCTGGCCCGTCAATCTGTTTTTCGTGCTGCTGCTCGTCGTCGTCAAACGGCTCAACCGCTGCCGGCTTACGGGCGCATTCCATCTCGTCGATCTGGCCTTGACGGCCGTGTTCGGCATTTACGGGTTCATCGCTGTGTTAATTTTCCCGAACAGATATTGATATGAAGAAACATCGATTATTGCAGGCGGCATTGGCCGCTTTCATTCTGATCGCAGCCTTTGGAGTATACCGCTACATGGTCGTGACCAAGCCGGTCGCCGAGAAGAACAAGGCGAAGAAGAGCGTCGTACACGTCCGGGCCGATACGGTCGCCTTGCGGGACTACGACGTCGCCTATTCCTGTTTTGCGAAGGTTCATGCCGGAGCGACGGTCCGGCTCAGCTCGGAGGTCAGCGCCCGCATCGTCGCAGGGCCGGTCGCGCTGCGCGAAGGCACGAGTTTCCGGAAGGGGGACCTGCTCGTCCGGCTTTATGACGACGACGCGCGCGCGTCGCTGATGGCTGCCCGGAGCCGTTACATGAGCCTGCTCTCGCAGCAGCTTTCCGATCTGGCTGTGGACTTTCCGCAGGAGGCGGATAAGTGGAGCGCCTTCTTCAACCGACTTTCCGTCGATGAGGACCTGCCGCCGCTTCCGGCGGTCAACAGTGCGAAGGAGAAAGTTTATCTGGCGGTCCGGAATGTCATTTCCGAATACTACGGAGTTCGGCAGGCCGAGATCAATCTGCGCAAATACGCCGTTTACGCCCCTTTCGACGGCGTATTTTCGACGGTGAGCAAAGAGGTCGGCGCCATCGCCTCCGTCGGGGGCGAGATCGCCACCATCACCCAGACCGACCGGCTCGAACTGGAAGCCGGCGTCGAACCCGATTATGTGCGCTATTTTTCCTGCGGCAGCACCGTGACGGTGGAGGACGAACGGGGCGGTTTTCGCGGGACGGTCGCCCGCATCGCCCCGTTTGTGGATGAGAACACGCAGCGCGTGAAGGTCTACATTCGGGTCGAAACTCCCGGCCGCAACCTGATTTCGGGCCAGCTCTACCGGGTTCGTATCGCCGCGGCCCGGCTCAGGGAGGTCGTGCGCCTGCCGCGCGAGGCGCTCTTCGCCGACGATACGGTTTATGCCTGCGTCGACGGCCGCCTGCGCGCCCGGCCGGCCGAGGTTGTTTATGTGGATGAGGATTACGCCTATTTGCGCGGTCTGGAACCCGGAACGCTCGTCGTCGCCGAATCGCTGGTCAATCCTTCCGACGGGATGGAGATCGGTTTGCTGGAAGGTCGTCGGGCGTCGGATAAAACGGAATAGTCATGCGGAAAGCAATCACTGCATTCGTTCGGTATCCGTTCTATGCGCAGGCGTTGGTATTCCTGACGCTGGTCTTCGGCATCGCAGCCTTGTTTTCCATCCGCAAGGCTTCGTTCCCGATCACCGAGTCCCGGCTGATCACCGTGTCGGTGACCTATCAGGGCGCCACGCCCAAGGAAATGGAGGAGGGCGTGACGACGCTCGTCGAAAATGCGCTGCGGGGCGTGGTCGGAGTCAAGGAGATCAGCTCCAAATCCATGGAGAACCAGTCGCTCGTGTCCATACTCATCCGCACTGACTACGATGTCGACGTGGTGTTGAACGACATCAAGAACGCGATAGACAAAATCTCGAATTTCCCCGCCGGGGCGGAGAATCCGGTCATCACCAAGACCAAAACTACGTCGCTTTCCGGATTTCTGGCTCTGACCCAGACACGCGGGCCGGAGGACATCATGCTGTTGAAGCGCACGGCGCAACGTATCGAGGACGACTTTCTGGGTTCGGGCCTGATCTCGCAGGTGACGCTGATCGGCTATCCGACACGGATGGAGATGTCCGTCGAGGTTCGTGAAGAGGTGTTGCAGCGTTACGGCATGAGCTTCTCGGAGATCAAGAATGCCATTGCCGCCAACAACCTCGATATTTACGGCGGCAAGATCAAAAATCCCAGGGAGGAGATCAAGATCAATTCGCGCTATCGGTCGGTTTCAGCCGCCGACGTGGAACGGATCGTGGTGCGGGCCAATGCCAACGGCGATCTGATCCGTGTGGGAGACGTGGCCGACGTACGGATGATCTTCGAGGACATTCCGACGGCGAGCTATGTCGACGGCGAGCGCAACGTCATGTTCCGTATCGACAACCTGGCGACCGAGGACCTGGAGCGTATCTCCGCTTATCTGCACGATTACATCCGCGAGTTCAACGAGCGCGGTAACGGCTACCGGCTCGAATTCATGCACGATTTTCTCGAAACGCTCCGCGGGCAGCTCAATATTTTGTACAGCAACGGTTTGGCCGGTATGCTGCTGGTGGTGCTGTGTTTGTCGCTGTTCCTGAGCTTCCGTCTCTCGGTGTGGGTGGCGTGGGGCATTCCGATGGCCTTCCTCAGCATGTTCGTCGTGGCGGTGCTCATGGGGCTGACCATGAATTTCATATCGGTGTTCGGCATGATCCTCATTGTGGGAATCCTCGTCGACGACGGTATCGTCATCAGCGAAAATATCTATACGCGGTTTCAGCAGGGGCTACCGGCGCGGAAAGCGGCCGTCGAGGGAACGATGGAGGTGCTGCCCGCCGTGCTGGTTTCCGTGTTGACGACGCTGGTCGCGTTTCTGCCGATTCTCTTCATCCAGGGCAATCTCGAAATGATGTACGAAATGGCGGTGGTCGTTATCGTCTGCCTGCTGTTTTCCCTGTTGGAGAGTATGTTCATGCTTCCGGCTCACTGTGCGTCGGCCAAGGTCCTGGCGCCGCCTTCGGCCACTTCGTTCTACGGGCGTATCCGCAGCGGATTCGACCGGGGAATGCGCTCGCTGTGCGAACGGGTCTATCTTCCTTTCGTTCGCTGGGCTCTCGGACACCGGTCGGTCGTGTTGTCGTCGCTCGCCGCCTGTTTTCTGCTGACGGCCGGATTGATCGGCGGCGGCCGCATCGGCTTTACGATCCTGCCGTCGATGAACGAAGACAGCTTCAACATCGAACTGGCGATGAAGCCGGGTACGAATTACGACCAGCTGACGGCTGAGCTCAAGCGCATCGAATCCGTTGTCTGGCGGGTCGACTCCATGCTGATGGAGCGTTACCGGGAACCGTCGTTCATCAAACTGATCAACATGCGTACGGGAACCGCTTTTTCGGGCAGCGAGACGGGCAGCCACGCCGGGTCGGTGGTGGTCTTCCTGCGGCGTCTCGACCAGTCGGAGATCGGAACGGACGAGATCAAGGCCTGCATATCGAAAGAGTTGGGGACGGTTCCGTCCGCCTACAAGTTCGCCATCGGCGCCGGACACCGTTTCGGCGCGCAGGTCTCGATCAGTCTGTTCGGCTACGACATGGAGACGCTCGAACGGGCGAGTTCCGAATTTCAGGCTCGCCTGCGCGAACTCGACGCGCTGTACAACGTGATCGACAATGCGCAGCTCGGCGGCCAGGAGGTTCGTGTCCGGCTCAAACCGGTGGCTTACAGCCTGGGGCTCACCCAGCAGCAGGTGATGGGGCAGGTGCGCGAGGCGTTCTACGGGTCGCTCGCGCAGCGTTTGCAGGAGGGCAAGGACGAGGTTTGGTTCTACGTCCGCTACCCCGATACGGACCGCAGGACGATGGGCGATCTGGTTAAAATGATGATCCGCACGTCGAACGGCGTCTATCCGCTCGGCGAACTGTGCGATCTGGATCTGGGGCGCAGCGTCCTTTCGATCAACCACTACAACGGGCGGAAGGAGATTCGTGTCGACGCCTATATGGAGGACGCTTCGGCATCTGTGATCCCTGTCATGGAGGAGATCGAGCAGCATATCCTGCCCGAGATTCTCGCCCGCTATCCGGACATTACCTACATGCAGCAGGGGCAGATGAAGGACATGCGCGACGAAATGCAGACCATCAAGGGTTTCTATATGATCGCTTTGTTCGTCATCGTCATGATATTGGTCATCTACCTGCGTTCGACGCTTCAAATGTCGCTCGTAGTCCTGATGATCCCCGTCGGCTGCATGTCGGCGATCTGGGGCCACTGGATCGAGGGCGTGCCGCTTTCGATGATGACCATCTGGGGCATGGTGGCTCTTTCGGGAACGATCATCAACGACGCGGTGGTCTTCATCTCCCGCTATAACGATTGTCTGAAACTGTCCATGAAGGTCGACGAGGCGATTGTCGAGGCCGCGCGGTCGCGTTTCCGGCCCATTATACTTACGTCGCTGACGACGACGGCCGGATTGTTCCCGCTGATCCGCGAAGGCAGCAGCGACGCCCGTTTCGTCCTGCCCATGGCCATTACGCTCGGATACGGTATCCTCTTCGGGACGTTTTTCATCCTGACGTGCTTCCCGGTGCTTATCAAGATGGCCAACCGGTTCAAACTCTTCTTCCTGCGGCTTCGTCATCCGGATGCAACGCCCGAAAGTGCGGAAACGGCCGTGAAGGACCTGGCGCGGAATACGGATTTCAACGAATGAAAACTATGATGCGATATAGTGTACTTTGTGCGGCGATCTGTTTGTTCGGAGCCGTGCGGCAGCCGGCGGCTGCACAGAACGGAAACGCTCTGACACTGGCCAGGGCCATTGATATCGGGTTGAAGAACAATTACGATCTTCAAGTCGGCGAACTGCAAACCCGGACTTCGGTCGTGAACAACACGTGGGGCGCGGCCGGACTTTATCCGTCCGTAGCGGTCGGGGCTTCCGCCAATTTCAGCCGTACGATGCCGCAGGGGTCGGACGCGGAGGATTATTCGACGCTGAGCGTGCAGCCCAGCCTCGAATTGTCGTGTACCCTTTTCGGCGGTTTTCGCGTGTGGCGTACGAAAGCCAAACTCGATGCGGCCCAGGAACAGGCCGAAGGTTCGCAGACCGTGCTGATCGAGAACACGGTGCGGTCGATCATCTCGGCCTATTATCAGGCCGTTCTGGAATCGGAAAAGGTGACGATTGCGCAACAGTTGATGGACGCTTCCATGGACCGGTTCCGCCGCGAGCAGCATGCGGCGGATCTGGGTGTGGTCCGCAATCTCGAATTGTTGCAGGCGAAGAATGCCTGGCTGCAGGACCGGGCCTCCTATTTGAGCCAGAAAAACAATTATGAGGACGCTCGCCGGCAGTTGGGATTCCTGCTTGCCGTGGAGCGCGGAGGCGATTGGACGCTGACGGACAGTATTCCGGCGATCGACGAGCGGCTCGATCCGGCCGAACTGCACCGGATCGCGCAAAGCGACAATGCTTCGATCCGCAAACAGTATGCTGCTATCCGGCTTCGCGCCGAGGAGACGCTCGTCGCCCGTTCGGATTATTATCCGAGTCTGAATGTGGGCGTGGGAGCCGGTTACGCTTACAATCGTGCTGCCGGAATCGACAACCGCCAGATACAGCCCTATGTTTCCGCGAAGATTTCATTCAATATCTTCAACGGCAGTCAGCGGCGGCGCGCCGTGCGGGTGGCGCAGATCAACCATGAAATCGAGAAACTGTCGCTTGAAGATATGAAACTTTCGGTCAGCTATGATGTCGACAAGCAATACGACGCTTTCCTGCTTCGCCGTGAACTGGTCGGTCTGCGGGAGGAACAGTTGGCGACCACTGAATTGAGCCTGCGGATCGCGGAGCAGAAATTCGCTTCCGGAACGCTTTCGCAGTTTGACTTCCGCGATGTGCAGATCAGCTATTTCAACGCGGCCGTCGATTTGCTGTCAGCGCGCTATGACCTGGTAATGGCGCATGTCGATTTATTGCTGACGACAGGCATGTTGCTACGGGAAACGGATTGACGGGTCGTTCGGGGCATTCAGGGTATCGCTGACGGCGACAGCGCCGGTTTCGGATACATGGATTTTTCCGGCTCCGGGGTATTCGGCTGCGGATGCTCCGGGATCAGCGCTCCGGGGGTATCCGGAAAATCTTTCCTTCGGCGAAGGTCGTCCACAGTGAACCGTCGGGGGCCGCAACGATGAAGTTTGCCGCCGATTGGCAGCATTTCGCACACCAAAGTAACGTCCCGTCCTCGCGTACGGCGGCGATACGGCCCGAACGTTCGGCCAGGTAAGCGATGCCGCCGCTCACGGTTACGGGGCATGCCGTGTAGTCGTAGCCGAACCCCACCGGGGTAATCCACACCTCGCGGAAAAAATTCTGCGAGGTGTCGACAGCCAGCAGTTCGCCGTCCATTGTCTTGACGTAAAACCGACTGCCGTCGGCGCTCAGCCCCGATGATTCGCGGGCCTTGTAATCCCGGCAGCGCCATACGACACGGCCCGAGGCCAGGTCGAGACACGTGACGGCCCGATCGGGTGCATCGATGAACACACGGCCCCTGGCGATTCGGGGAACGATGTTGCCCGGAGCCAGAAATAAACTTTTCGATCCGTTGGTCCACGTCCAGCGAAGTGCGCCCGTCGAGGCGTCGAGGCAGTAGAGACGGCCGTTCCAGGCGCCGAAAACCAGGCAGTCGCCGGCCAGTGCAGGCTGTCCCTGCGATTGTCCGCGCCCGTAGTCGTAACGCCAGAGGATACGTCCGTCGCGCACGGCGATTTTAGCCATCGTGCCGTTGCCGAGACCGATGTAGAGGGCCGCGTCGCGGCCGCGTCCTGCGACGAGCCCCTGTCCGACGATCGGCGTCGGGGTGTCGATCCTCCACCGTGCGTGGCCCGTGCGGGCGTCGAAAGCGCACAGCCCGCGAGTCGTCGTCCCGGCAATGACAATGCCTTCGACCGCAAGGGGCGTGGTATAAAGGGCGCCGCCGAGCCGTTGCTGCCACACCTCGCGGCCCCGGCGGGGATCGAAGGCCCGCAGCACGCCTTGCGTCGTTCCGTAATAGATCATCCCGTCGTGGAAAGCGACCCCGGTGTAAATTGTCGCGCTGTCCTGCAGCATCAACTGTGCATGGTCCGCGTAGTCGGGAGTTTCGGGCATCGGGTCGGAGGCAATGGCCGCAACCTGCGGGTCGTCGTGCATGCCGATCGTGAAGCAGACGCGCGGCGCGGAGCCCAACACCTTTTCGCTCACACGAACCGAGTCGCCCCGGAAGTCGAGCAGCGTGTATCCCGCCGTGCCTTGCTTCCCGCCCGACAGGGCGCGGCCCTGAATTCCCGCCACGGAATCGAAATTGAAGAGCGACGGTGCCCGGTGATAATGGCCGAACAGCGTGAGGGGAATGCCCAGCCGGCGGAGCGTCGCCGTAACTTCGGAACGGTTGGTGAGATCTCCGTTGAGCGGGTAGTGGCAGAGGCTCACGATGCGCTCGCCGGGACGCGCCTTGGCGGCTTCCTCAGCCACCCATGCGAGGTCTTCGGTGCGCACGGCGCCCATGGCCATCTTCATGAACGGTCCCGATGCATAGCCCAGAAAGAGGTAGCCTCCGGCGCGAAAGGCGATACGCCCGTCGTGACCGAAGATTCGGGCGAACGTCGTGCAGGCGCTTTCGGACCACGTGGTTTCATGGTTGCCCGGGACTGCGCACCACGGTTTCCGCAGTCGGGAGATCAGTGCGTGGACGTGTTCCAGTTCGGCGTCGCTGCCCAGGTTGGTGAGGTCGCCGCCGAAAAGAACGATGTCGCATGTCGAGGCGTTGATTTCGTCGATGGCGATGCGCAGCAGCGAGTCCTGTGCATTGCCGGGCGTCACATGAATGTCCGTGAGAAAGGCGACGCGGAGCGTGTCGCAGGGTGCGGCTGCAACAGTCGCCACAGACAGCAGGAGCCACCACAGGCCGAGTCCCCGCAGGATGCCGGAGTGTTTCATGGGTTTTGTGCAGTTTTATTACCGCAAGATACGGATTTCTTCGGAAAAGGTTATTTTGAGTTGTAAAAATACGCAAGCCGTAGGAGAACCGCAAAAAATTATAATTTGATCGTACCTGAAAGCGGCAGATCGTCCGACGATGTTCCCGCGCTTATTTCCCACTCTCCGGGCGGTGTATAAAAATCCGGACGCGGCGAAATTTTATTCGCAATTCAGGGTTTCGGGCCGGCAATTTCCCGGCGCATACCCCGAAATCCCGACTCGACCGGCGAATTTCCCGGTCGAGTCGAAAAAATGAACAATGGTCCATTTGGTTCGCTCAAATACAAGCGCGTGAAAAGATGGGTCCGGGAAAAGGTCTGGAAAGGTATCAAATATTATATTATCAGTCTGTTATATAAAATATACGGTCGCGGCGAATGCTCCGTGAGGGGCGAAAAAAGGCCGTTGGCGAAAGACTAATTTGCGCTGTATCACCGACCTGCATGGTTGAAGATGGTGCTAATTTTGTATCTTTGCATACAGTGACTAATTCTTCGCATTAAAATTTTACTTATGTATTCCCCAGATTCCGCTTTTACGGGGCGGCATCCGGTTGTCGGGGCATACCCGTCCGGGATGAATCGTGCCCGTAGTAACGAGCAATTCGACTTCGTGTTGTGTTTCTCGCAGCACATCTTCGATTACGAAAAGGCAGGGAAAAAAGGGTCGGCAGCAAATTACCGGGCATCGTTCCGGTTGATGCTGAGTTACCTGAACGGGATGCGTCTGACGCCGAGACAGTTCACCGTTCGCTGGGTCGAGCGCTACGAGCGCTGGCTCCGGGCGCGCGGCGTCTCCGCGAACACCGTGATTTTCCACCTGCGCAACCTCCGGGCCGTCTACAACCGGGCCGTCAGGAAACGGCTTATTCCCGCTTCCCACGTCAACCCCTTCGGACAGCTGACCGTCAGGCAGACCGCGACCCGCAAACGGGCGCTGTCGCGTGCGAACCTCAAACGGATTGTCGACCTCGACCTCTCGTCGTATCACCCCAAATATGCTCTTGCGCGTGATATATTCCTGTTCAGCTTCTTCACCCGCGGCATGTCGTTCGTGGACATGTGTTACCTGCGCACGGGCAATATCCGCAACGGCGTGCTGACTTATGTGCGCCACAAGACGGGTCAGACGTTGCTGATGAGCATCGAGCCGCAGTTGCAGCGGCTCATCGACCGTTACCGCAATGCGTCGCCTTACATTCTTCCGATCCTGGCAAAAGACGACAGCTATACGAATTACCGCCAGCAGCAGCGCGAGCTGAACAAATTCATCCGAAAGATCGGAGTCCTGTTAAATCTCCCGGAACCGCTGACATTCTATGTCGCACGCCATTCATGGGCCACTCTGGCCCGTGACTGCGGCACACCGCTCACGGTGATCAGCGCCGGGATGGGACATACGTCCGAGAGGACGACGCGCATCTACCTCACGCAGCTCGATCACAATATCATCGACCGGGCGAATCGCAAAATCATCGATCTGTAAAAAAGCCGGTTCTGTAAACCGTTCGGATTTTTCGGATGGAGAGAAAGGAACAGGACAATAAAAAAATTCAAGACCCATTATTACCAATAATGTATCTTGAAGCCCTAATGAATTGTATTATAGACATTTTGAACTATGGGCAAAAGTAGGGTTAATTATAAATATAACCAAATATTTTACGGTAAAAAATTGCGTTGTATGGCGTAATGCGTTTGTTGTCAATCGTTTAAATTTTATTTTCATCCAATCTGCTCCGGACTGATCGAAATTGTCCGGACCGGCTCTGTTTTGTCGTTGCCGAAGTGTCCGAATAGCGTATCTGCTATCTGGTAATCAGACACATACCTGTAATAAGACCCATTATTGGTAATAATGGGTCTCGGAAATTGCGCGTAAAATGTTGTTATTAAATCAGTTGTAGGTTTATGTTGTCTGTAAGAATACTCTGGGCGGTGAAAATCCTGCTCGTGCTGCGGAAGGCTTCCGTTGCCGGGACCCCTCTGATGAAGGGCCGCGAGTTGCAGGCCGCCTGCATCGGGCCGGGAGCGGACAGCTACCTGTACCGCCGGACGCTGCGGAAGCTGGTTGCAAAGACCGATTATGTGACTTGTGTCTTCCAGTCGGGAAAAACCTCCTACAGTTGGAATCCCGATTCCAATCCGACGCTCTACGATCTGGCCGTCCGGTTGGAGGGCGACCTGCACGAAGCCTCGAACATCTTCTGGTCCTACGAGAATATCCTCACCATGCAGCCTTTGCGGAAGGTATGCATGGATTTCGACCGCCTCATGCAAAGTTATTTGTCCGAAATACAAATCGAAGAACTGGAGTCGCTTGCCTTGTCGCGGCAGAGCCGGTTCCAACTGTCGCATCCGGAGATTCCGGGCGGCGGGATCACCGGGACGGGACCGCTCTGACCTGCCGAAACCGAACGTAAAACAATCAAATCATTACAAAACATTCGAACATGAAACATTTTTGGCTTTTTGCTCTCCTCTTGCTTTCCGGCCTCGCTGTGCAGGCGCAGGAAAAAGAAAACCGCGATGCGCAGGGCCGCATCGTGCGTGGTCCCTATGAAACCAACCGGTTCTTCGACAATATCTTCGTCGGTGTCGCCGGCGGTGTAAACCTCTATTTCGGAGAGAACGATTCGGAGGGTAAATTCGGCAAACGGCTGGCCCCGGCGCTGGACATCCACGCCGGAAAATGGTTCACCCCCTCGGTCGGCGCCCGCGTCGGATATGCCGGGCTGCAGGCCAAAGGCTGGACTACTGCCAATTCGATCTACGCCAGGGGCGCCGACGGCAATCTGTTCAAAGAGAAATTCGGCGTGATGTACCTCCACGCCGACGCTATGTGGAACCTTTCGAACGCCCTGAGCGGCTACCGCGAGGACCGCACCTGGAATTTCGTGCCTTACGCCGGTGTCGGCTGGGCGCGCTCCTACGGCAACGACACCCACGACAACGAGATCGGTTTCGACATCGGCCTGCTGAACGTCGTGCGGCTCTGCAAGTCGCTCGACCTGACGATCGAGGCCCGCTGCCTGCTCGTCAACCAGCGTTTCGACGGCGTGAGCGGCGGACGCCTCGGCGAAGGCATGCTCTCCGTCACGGCGGGTCTGGCTTACAAGTTCAACCGCCGCGGTTTCAAGCGTGCTTCGAACGTGCAGCCGATCGACATTACGCCCTATCTCAACCGGATTCGGGGACTCGAGGAGAACAATTCCGAACTCGCCTCGAAAAACTCCGTGCTGAACGACGAGAATGAAAAACTGCGCAACGCGCCCGCCAAGGTCGTTGTCGAGCAGAAGGTCTCCGCATCGCCCGTGGTGCTGTTCTTCAAAATCGGCAAGGCGACGCTCGACAGCAAGGAGCTCACCAATCTCGAATTCTATGTCAAAAACGCCATTAAGGCCGACAAGGACAAGACCTTCACGCTGATCGGCTCGGCCGACAAGGCGACGGGCAGCCGCGAGCTGAACCAGCGCCTCAGCGAGCAGCGGATGGAGTATGTCTACAACCTGCTGAAGAACAAATACGGCGTTGCTCCCGACCGCCTTGTCAAAAAGGCCGAGGGTGACACCAACAACCGCTTTGCGGAGCCCGAGCTGAACCGCGCCGTGATCGTAGAATAATGGTTGCCGGCCATGTTCCCCGTATGTCCCGAACCGCAATATCTGCCATGGGCGAAACTCCCCGGTCCGCTTCGGCGCCGTACTACCTGCTGGCCTATCTCGGGGAGGAACGGCTCTGCGTGTACGCTCCCGATTCGCTCGGAGCGTGGGTGGGCCGGTCGCTTCCCGAAGCCGAGGAGCTGCGGATCGAAGCGGAGCTGCACCGCCTTCGCCGCTCCGGACGCCGGGTGGCCGTCCTGGAGGTCTGCCTTCTCGCCGACGGGGAACGGCTGTGTGTACGGGTGCTCTGCGTCGCGGGATAGCGGCGGGATTGATGTAACTGATTTAAACACAATAAAAAGACTATGAAAAAGCATTTGATTTATGAAGCTCCGGACCTGTACGTCATGTCCGTGTGCGTGGAGAAAGGATTCGCTGCAAGCAGCGATATCGAGCCGGGAACAGGCGGCGGAGAGCTGGGCGACAACTCCCGTTCGTTCGACGATTTCGAATAACCAACGACAAAACGAAAAACGCCTTATGAAAAAATTATTCGCCATTGCCCTTTTTGCCGCAGTCGGCATGAGTGCATGCAGCAAGGACAGCGATGTGACCTCGCCCGAAGATACGAAGACGTATGTGCAGGTCACCATTCCCGAGGAGATGGTCTCGGCGCAGACCCGCACCTCCATCGACGGCAACACGACCAACTGGGTGGAGGGCGACCGGGTCGCCGTGCTCCTCTACGACGGCTCCGTGACGCGGACCTGCCTCTTTACGGCCGACAAGTCGGGCGCGACCACCACGTTCTCGGGCGACGTGCCCGTCGGTTCCTACACCCTGGCTGCGGCCTACTACCCGTACGACTGCAGCGCATCGTTCGATGCCGTGAACAAGACGTTCAAACACACGTGGGGCGATGCCTACTGCACGTCGAACCTCGCCGACTACGATTTCATGTACACGAACATCTGGGAGGAGCCCTTCAGCGTCGATGAGACCTCGACCGTGCTGCCCGTCAACTTCACGTTCAAACCGCTGATGGCGCGCATCAAAATCACACTCGGACTGGGGGCCAACGAGACGCCCAGGAAGATCATGCTGGAGACCGACGCCAACGTCCTGCCGACAGCGGGTACGATCGACGCCCTGGGAAACTTCACGGCCTCGTCCGTCACCAATGCGATCACCATTCCCACCGGACAGAAAGAGTTCGTGATCGGCCTGCTCCCGGTCGGCATCCACTCGACGCTGACCGTGAGGGTCATGACCGCCGACGGCCTGACCTATTCGGACAAGTCGCTGACCCTGGCCGGCCTGAAGCGTAACCACCACTACACGATGAGCGTTCCCTGCAACAGGAAGACCGTTACGATCGCTGTTCCCGACGCCATCGACAGCAAATACGGCTCCGACACCTGGAAGGACAACGGGTTTTACTATGTCGATCCGCAGTACGATCCCGACGGACTTTTCGACGGCTGGTATTTCTACCGTGCCGAGATCAAAAGCGACAAGAACGGCGACGACAAACTTAAAAAGAACCGTATCCAGCTGCAGGTTCCGGCCGGGACGAATAACAGCAACAACGGTGCGTTCGTGACGGCTCCGATCCAGTGCGACGGCCAGAAGACCGTGCGGATCTCGTTCGAGGCTGCTACCAACCGGGCGCTGGTGAACATCAAATACCGCATCGGCGTCACGGGCAACGGCCCGATCACCGAGGCGTGGCTCCGCGACCGCAACAACATCATCAGCGGCAACGACAACGAGTGCCGGTCCGGTACGCAGACCCATACGTTCACGGTTTCGAACGGGCAGCGGATCATGGTCAAGATCCTGAGCACCGCGGGTTCCTACCACGTCGAGTTCGCCGACTTCACCTATACGATCGAGTAATTCCGGCGAAGAAAACCTGCATATATCGGGACGGAGACAACGCCGTCCCGATATGTCTATAAAGTAGATACCCGATGAAAGCAGTTTACATACAGCCGCAGCTGGAGGTGTTCGCGGTTGCGGCGGAGGCGGGGTTCGCCATCTCCCAGCCGCACGGCGGAGAGCTGGGGCCCGATTCGCCGGACTTTGCGGACGATGAGTACTAACGCCCATTCAGAACAGACGCTATGAAATACAGAACTATTTTCCGGCTGCCGGCGCTTGCGCTCCTGCTGGCCGGGTGCGGAACCGATCTGACGGAGACGGCCTGTGATCCCGGCGACCCCGGGAGCGGGGGCGGTGTCGTCGCCTGCCGTTTTTCGATCGACAACGACGGCGAGGCGGACGCTCCGCCCGAGACCCGCACGGCCTACGGGCCCCTGCGCAACGGCGGTTATCCGATCTACTGGCGCAACGGCGACCGGGTGGAGATCATCTGTCCCCAGACGACCCCGCAGCGGGCGGCAGTTACGGTCAGCGTCTCCGGCGCGACGGAGAGCGAGGCGGACCTCGGCAATACGGGCATGGCGTGGGGCAGCGACGAACGTTATAATTTCTATGCGTTCTACCCGGCTGCGGCCGTCAAGGCCAACAGCGGGTCGATCATCCTGACCGCCGTCCCCTCCGTGCAGACCTGCAACAACGGCGAATGCAACATGCAGCTGGCCTATATGGCCGCCTGCAGCGAGGGTGTGGAACGCGGTGCCGAGGTGCCTTTCGCGTTCCGGCCGCTGATGACCACGGTCACGATTCAGACGGGCTTTTCCGAGGCCGTCGAGGTGCAGAAACTCGTGCTGTCGAGCGACGACCCCGTGGCGGGGGCGTTCACCTACGATGTCGCTACGGGTGTCTGCACGACCGATCCGGACAAAACCTCCCGGGTGCTGGCCGTGCACCTGACGACCGGAGCGGTCCCGTACATCCGTCTCGATGCGGGTTCGAAGATCATCGTGACGGCTTTCATGCTGCCGCAGGATATCCGCGGGCTGACCCTCTCGGCCGTTACGACCGAGGGCAAGACCTACGAGTATACGACTGCCGCGACCCTGCGGGCGGGTCACCGCTATACCTTTACGGTCGGCGATATGCCGACCCAGGCGCAGCGGATCGGCGGGGACTATTCCGACTGGATGGCCGGCGTGCCCGACAACGCCTATCTCTCGCAGGTCTCCATTCCGGGCTCGCACGATGCCTGCACGATCTTCGGATCGCATTACGAATATACGGGCGGCAAACCGGGCGAGCGTTTCCATTTCAAATGGTTGCAAAACGTGGTGTTCGGATACATGAACATTACCAAGATGATTAAGGCGCAGGAGCTCTCCCTCGAGGACCAGCTTGCAGCCGGGGTCCGTATGTTCGACGTGCGTCCTTCGGCGTCGGGCTCTTCGGTCCAGGACCTCCCGATCCAGCACGGCATCGCTCCGCTGGGCGACCCGTCGCTCGGCGGTTACGTGCCCGGCGGGACCGACCGGCAGGAGCTCTCGCCCTTTATGCTTTCGCAGGTGCTCGACCGCTTCGTGCGCTTTCTCGAGGCGCATCCCGGCGAGACGGTATTGGTACATCTGAAGTACGAGAACACCAGCGGCACCGGCAAAACGGGGTGGGACAGGAGCGTCGTCAGCCTGATCCGTTCGCACTGCGAGGGGCGCATCGCCGATTTCCATCCCCGCATGACGCTGGCCGATGCCCGGGGCAAGATTCTCTTCGTCATCCGCGAGGACTACAAATCGTCCAGCGACGGGCAGTATTTGGGCGCTTACCTGAACTGGACGCACGACAAGGTGGTCTTCGACACGACGCTCTCGGGCAACGGCGTCGGGCAGGCCCCGATCCGGGTGAACGACCTCTACAACATCAAAAACGGCTCCTCGGACGGCAAAACCAAGTATGCGGCCATCGAGGAGTGCATCGATTACACTTACAACACGACGGACGTTACCCGCTGGTGTATGAATTATGTGAGTTGTTACGATACGGCTCACTGCTCGGTCTCGGGCATCAGCATCTTCGGTGCCGTCGGCGACTACGACTATTGCGCCAACCTCTACAACCGTTACACGGCGGACCGGCTCAACCGGTACGATTTCCGCGGGAACGTCGGCATCGTGCTGATGGACTTCGCCGGGGCGTCTCACGCGACGATGACCTACGGGCAGACCTGGTCGGAGATGGAGGTTTACGGCGACGATCTGGTCCGTGCCGTCATCGGGAACAACAACAAGTGGCCGATCCGCTGCAACGAATGAGCTGCGATTGGCGCAAAAGAAAAAGCCTTGCATATCCGCTATGCAAGGCTTTCTTCGTAGAACGGCGCGATGATTTTTACGCCTCTTCGAGCCGAAACCGAGATTTGAACTCGGGACCCCTTCATTACGAGTGAAGTGCTCTACCGCTGAGCTATTTCGGCCTTCCGGGAACACTGAGGTTCCCTTTGGGACTGCAAATATCTGAAAAAAATATTTTTCTCGCAACAATTTTACGAAAATTCTCTCTTTTCTTGCTATATTCGCGTCAAAACTGACCCGAACCTGTGTTATGACTACTTTTCTGGTGTGCCTTGCGCTGTTGGTGGCAGCCTATTTTACCTATGGACGTTATCTGGAAAGGCTTGTCGGAATCAATCCGGAGGCCGAGACTCCCTGCAGCCGGCTCTACGACGGTGTGGACTACGTGCCCCTGCCGCGTTGGCGCATCTTTCTGATTCAGTTGTTGAACATTGCGGGCCTCGGCCCGATCTTCGGCGCGGTGCTCGGCGCCGCCTACGGACCCGTGGCATTTCTGTGGATCACCTTCGGAGGTATCTTCATGGGGGCGGCGCACGATTTCATCGCCGGGGTCATCTCGCTCCGCCACGACGGTGCGAGCCTTCCCGAAACCGCCGGCAAGTACCTCGGCAACGGCATGAAAGTCGTCATGCGCCTCTTCTCCGCGGGGCTGATGATCCTCGTGGGGGCCGTGTTCCTCTCGCAGCCCGCGTCGCTCATCGCCAACCGGCTCGACGTTCCGGCGCTCGAAGGCATTGCGTTCGGGAATTTCTCGTGGCTGCTGCTCATTATCCTGGGCGTCATCCTGATCTATTACATCGCCGCCACGCTGCTGCCCGTGGACAAGATCATCGGCCGCATCTACCCCGTTTTCGGATTCGCGCTGCTCTTTATGGCCGTCGGTATTCTCGTGGTGCTGCTTTTCGGCGGTGAATATACCATCCCCGAATTCACCTCTTTTGAGAATTGCATCGCCGACGCGAAAGAGTTCCCGATCGTCCCGATGCTCTTCACGACCATCGCCTGCGGGGCCATTTCGGGTTTTCACGCCACGCAGTCGCCGCTGATGGCCCGCTGCATGCGCAGCGAAAGCGAAAGCCGTTCGGTTTTCTACGGCGCCATGATCTCTGAGTCGATCATCGCCCTCGTCTGGGCTGCCATCGCCATGGCTTTCTGGGGCAATGTCGGGGGACTGAACGACGCCATTGCCGAATACGGCGGGCAGGCCGCCGTGCTGGTCGACGTGATCGCCAACAAGACGCTGGGCCCGGTGCTCGCGGCTTTCGTCATTGTCGGCGTCGTGGCCTGCGCCATCACCTCGGGCGACACGGCCTTCCGTTCGGCGCGGCTGATCGTCGCCGATTTCATGGGGGTAGAACAGCGTTCGCTGCGCAAGCGTATCTACATCTGCATCCCGCTGTTCGCGCTGGGACTGCTCATTATCTTCGGCCTGCCGTTCCAGACCATGTGGAGCTATTTCGCGTGGATGAACCAGACCCTCGCGGCCGTGACGCTCTGGATGATCGTCGTCTACCTGCGCCGTCGCGGGCGCACCGTCTGGCCGGGACTGATTCCGGCGCTTGTCATGACCTATGTCTGCGCCAGCTATATTTTCGTCTCGCCGCTGATGCTCGGCATGCAGAACCGCACGGCGGCCTACCTGCTGGGCGGTGCGGTGACGCTGGCGGTCCTTGTCGCAATGATCTTCAAACTCAGAAACAACGATGCAAAAAGCCTCACTTAATCCCACGCCCGACCAGACTTTCGAGGTGATCGGCGAGGGCCCCTATAATTTTGTCAAAATCCTCTCCCGAAGCCGCGAAATGCAGGCCGCCGGCCATGTCCGGGAGGCCTGTAACGAGCGTTTCCAGGCATACCATCGCCTTGCGGAACTGATTCCCGAGGACGAGGAGGTCAACCTCGAGTGGAACCACCGCAATTCGCGCGCTGCGCTGGAACTGATCCATGCCTCGGCCATCGACCACTTCCTGCTCAACGATTTCGAACTCTCGGCGGCGTTGTTGGAGAGGCTGCTGGAGCTCGATCCCGAGGATCATCTCGAAGGGAGCGAACTGCTGGCTTTCGACTATCAGGCCATGGATGAGCAGGAGTTGTTCGACGAAGTGATCAACGACGTTTCGGACAAATATCCCGGCCGCCAGCTGCTATTGCTGTGGTCGGCCTACCGCCGCGACGGCAAACTGCCTGAAGGGGAGTTGCAGCGTTTCCGCACGCGCTTCGCTCCGTGGTTCGCCGAATTTACGGCCGACGAACATCCTGCCGACGAAAGCTATCTGAGTGACATCGGGGGCGAGCACCCCTCGCTCGGGGCGCAGGCCCGCGAACTGTGGCTTCAAACCGAGAATCTCTGGGTCCTCTGGCCGGGATTCATCGACGCCCTGCGCGCCGCCCGGTAAGATTTTTACCGTTCGTTGTAAATCTTCATCTTCTGTCCGCCGTATTCGTTCATCAACTGCGGATAGGGCAGTACGCCGTTTGCATCGGCCCACCGAAAATAGAGTTGCGCCATCCGTGCGACCCTGCGCGGATGGCGGGCCGCCAGGTCGTGCTGTTCGGTGCGGTCGTGCGCGATGTCGTAGAGTTCCCATCGCTGTCCGTTGTAATAGGAAGCCACGAGTTTCCATCGTCCGAGACGTACCATGCGGTTTCCCTCGTGTTCGGCGAAGATCGGACGGACGGGCAGCCGCCGCCCTTCGGCGAGGGGCAGGAGCGAGATGCCCTCGGCCGGTACCGGCCGGCGCCCTTCGTACTGCGCGGGATATTCTGTCCCTGCGGCGGCGAGACAGGTGGCCATGATGTCGATGAGATGGCAGGGCTGATGGTCGATGCCGCCCGGGTGTTTCACCCGGCCGCCCCACCACAGAATGCTCGGAGACGAGATTCCGCCCTCGTGTGCGAAATGTTTGTAGAGGCGGAACGGGGTGCAGCAGACATTGGCCCAGCCGGTGCCGTAGTGGTGGTAGGTTCCGGGCTGTCCCATGCCGGCGAGCTCGTCGGCGGTGTGGATGCGGTAGTTCGTGCCGCTGCGGCCGTCGAACCCGAATTCGTGCCATTCGGCGCAGGCTCCGTTGTCCGAGAGAAAGAGCAGGAGCGTGTTTTCCAACTGCCCGTTGTCGCGCAGCGCTTCGACAAGGCGTCCGATGTTGCGGTCCATGATGTCGATCATGGCCGCATAGATGGCCATGCGGCGCGCCAGGTCGTGCCGCTGTTCTTCCGGGAGCTCTTCCCAGGCCGGCACCGGCCGTATGCGGTCGATGAACTGGCTTGCCGGCACTACACCCCGTCCGGCGGCCTGCTCCTCGTCGGACAGCAGGCCCAGACGGCGCAAACGCGCCTCCCGCTCCTCCCGGATCGCATCCCAGCCTTTCAGATAGACCTCCATGTAATGATCGATGCGTTCGCGGGGCGCTTGCAGCGGGAAATGCGGAGCGTTGTATGATACGTGCAGGAAGAGCGGTTTGTGCAGTTCGCGCGCCCGGGCGGCGAAGTCGATGGCGTAGTCGGTGATGACATCCGTGGCGTAAAAATCGCCCCGGGCATACTCCCGCCGGGGCGCTGTTTCGGGCAGCCGGACGTAACGTTCGGGATTCCAGTAGCTCATGGCGCCGTTGAGGAATCCGTAAAAATCGTCGAAACCGCAGTCTACGGGGGTATACGCCTTTCCCATGTGCCATTTGCCTGTCATGGCGGTATGATAACCGGCCGCTCGGAGCGCTTCGGCGATGGTGAGGTTGTTGTCCTGACGATAGCCCCGGTAGCCCTCGGGCCACGCTTCCCGGTGGTCGCGCACCATCTCGCCGATACCTACCCGATGAAGGTATAGCCCCGTCAGCAGGCAGGCCCGCGAGGGACAGCTGCGGCCCGAATTGTAGAGCTGCGTGAGGCGCAGGCCCTCGGCCGCCAGCCGGTCCAGTACGGGCGTTTCGATTTCGCCTCCGAAGCATCCCGGATCGGAAAAGCCGAGGTCGTCGGCCAGGATAACGACGATGTTGGGCTGTGTTTGGGCGGGTTGGGCCGATGCCGTTCCGGCGGCTGTCAGCGCGGCCGGGAGGAAGAGGGTCCGGGGGTTCATGGGCGGAGCGTGATGACGGTGAAGGAGATGCGGCGGTAGAGATCGTCGGTGTCGCCGTTTTCATAGAGCACGCCTACGCGGTTGCGGCCGAGCCGTACCAGATCGGAATAGGCCGACGGCCCGGGGCAGACGGTCGCCAGATGGTGCCATGTCCGGCCGTTGTCGCGGCTCTCGCACAGCGAGAGGTTGTGGCGCCGGCGCGGGTCGTGGGGGTTGCAGAAGAGCAGCCGCCGGGTGGGACGGCCGCCGCGCGTGAGGTTCAGCAGGCTTCCCTGACAGCGGGGTTCGACCAATTCGGGATGTTCGCCCCGGACGCTCCAGCTTGTCCCGCCGTCGCGGCTCACGGCGTACAGCCGGAGGCTGTCGCCGCGTTCGTAGTGCCGCATGTTCAGCAGCAGCGAGCCGTCCGCGAGTTCGGCGACCGTGCTTTCGTTCCCGCCGCGCTGCGAAACGGCTCCCAACTGCCACGTGCGGCCCTCGTCGTCGGAGAAGAGCAACTGCGAATAGGATTCGACCCGGCCGTCGTTTTCCAGCCGTTTGTGGTTGGCCGGAACGACGATCCTCCCTTTGTGGGGCGCGCGGCGTTTGACGATGGCGTGGCACGGGCCGGTGGCGTACCAGGTCCAGCCGGGGTCCTTGACCCCGGAGGTGATCTCTTCGGGACGGCTCCACGTCCGTCCGTGGTCTTCGGAGCGGAGCACGAAAACACGCCGCGTATCGACGCTTGTGCGGTTTTCGATCTGCCGCTCGCGGTCGCAGCCGCGGTTCCACGTCGCCAGCATGACGATCCGTCCGCCGCCGAGAACTGCGGGAGCCGGATTGCCGCAGGTGTTGCCGCCGTCGTCCCAGACCGTCGTGATCGGGCCCCAGGTGCGCCCGTCGTCCTCCGAACGGCGCATCACGAGGTCGATGTCGCCGCTGTCGCGTTTGTCGTGCCGGCGCGCTTCGGCGAAGGCGATCAGTGCGCCGTCGTCCGTGCGGATGACGACCGGAATTCGGAACCCCGCATAGCCCGCCTCTCCTTCGGTAAAGACCGTGACCGCTTCGCCGACGACGGGGGCGGCGGACGCGGAGTTGTGGACGGACCTGCCGGACTCTCCGGCGGCGGTGGATGCGGCTGCCGCTTCGGCGGCCAGCGTCATGCCGAGGAGCATAACTCCCCCGACAAGGCTTCGCAAAGTCTGTTTCATGGTAATCGGTATGTGAACGGGTTGTTTACCGTTTGTGGCGTTCGAGGTAGATCGTGTAGAGCTTGAAATGCTCGACGATGGCGTGTTTGTAACCTTCGAGATCGCCGCGTTTGATGTATTCCAGCAGATGACGGTGGGTGATCAGTTCGCTGTTCTGGATAAGCTCCTGCTCGATGGGTTCGAAGATGTCGCGGTATTTCTCCTTGACGAAATCCAGCACCGGGTAGATGATGTCCTGAAACTCCGAGATGATGCGGTTGCCCGTGATTTCATAGAGCTTCGTATGGAAACGGTGCTCGCTGATGGGGGCGTATTTGTTGTTGCCGATCACCTGGCTCATCTCGACGATCTGTTCCAGCTCTTCGATGTCCTGCGGGGTGAGGTTGCTGAAAATGTTGTTGCTGATGCCGATTTCGAGCGCGATGCGGAATTCCAGGATGTCCCGCAGCGTCGATTCGTTCATCAACAGCGGATTGATGCAGCGCTTCATGCCGCCGAGCAGCGACGGTTCGCCCAGGATCATGCCTTTCTTGGTGCGTGAAACGATCATGCCGGTCATCTTGAAGCGGCTCAGCGCTTCGCGCAGGACCGGACGCCCGACGCCCAGCGATGCGGCCAGTTCGATCTCGTTGGGGATGCTGCTGCCCGGGCGCAGGCCCTTCTCCTTGAAAAAACGGATCAGGCTCTCTTCGACGCTGTCGACGAGCGTGGTGTTGCGGTTGTCCAGTTTCAGTACCTCCATCTGCGGTAATTTTCCGTAAAGATACGAATTATTTTTTTTGTCATGTCAAATTATTCGGACAAATCGAGGCCGGACCGCTCCGGTTCGTCATTCCGTCCGCCAGTCGAATTGCTTGGGGCGTTCGACCGTTTGGCGGTATTTGCGGCCGAAACGGTCCGTGACGGTCACTTCGAGGGGCGTGTCCGGGGCCGAGGCTTCGACCGAGAACATGTGCGGATTGGCCACGGCGCGGAAAGCCGTGGGGCGCGTAGGCAGCGCATCGCGGCGGATCAGGATGTAGAGCGGGTCTTTGGCCCACACCTGTTCGACTTTCAGGTCGCGGCCCTTCTCGCGCACGCGCACCGTCCATCGTTCGTCCCAGTTGTAGACGTTGATCAGACAGCGGTTGCTGCCCGGCTGGCCGCCGAACTCCCCGGGAACCCGGTTCAGGTCGTAGACGCGGAACTGGTTGCGGTCGGCCCGGTAGCCGTTGGGCTTGAACTGCCAGTCGGCGCGGCCGCCTCGGTAACGCAGGATCAGGTAGCCGCCGGGTGAGCCGTCTTCGCTCACCAGCCGGCTTTCGGGGCCGTTGATCTTCCACGACACGGCTGAAGCCGAGACGAGCGTGTGCTGGAAAATGCGGTCGGTCAGCGGGATATTGATGAACCTGTGGTTGTGCCCCGTCAGCAGGCGCACGTCGTCGAACTTCGCCAGCAGCGGCATGATCTGGTCGTGCAGGGCCCGCTGGTTCTCTCTGGCCGAGAATTCGGGGGTGCCGTCGCTGCCGATGCCCGTCCAGTCGGCGACGGGTACGTGCATGCAGACGACGAGCGGAGTGCCGCTGCCGACGGTCTCCAGGTCGCGGACCAGCCAGCGGAGCTGGCGTTCGTCGAGCCGGTAGTCGTTGCGGGAGGGGCGCCGGCCGTTTTTGAGCGCTCCCTTGCGGACGACGGTGTTGTCGAGCATGACGAAATGCACCTTTCCGAGGTTGAACGAGTAGTAGTTCGGGCCGATGATCTGGCGGTAAGGGCGCTGGGCGATGCTGTCCCACTGCGCGTCGGGGATCGCCGGATCGACGAACCGCTCGTTGTCGTGGTTGCCCGGGACGTGGAAGACGGGCGAGGGGTAGGTTTTCATCACGTCGAGGTATTTCCGCAGCGCGAAGTCGTTCTTGTGCCACATGATGTCGGTGGTCATGTCGCCCAGATGGAGCGAATAGACCGGACCTTTGGTGCGCTCGATCTCGTGCGAGATGTCGGGCAGGTACCATTTGCGGAACTGCGGCAGGTCGAGCTCCTCGGGATCGCCCCGGAGATGGGTGTCGGTCGAGACGAAGAGCGTGAAGTTGTCGTTGCTGCGTTTTTCGAGCTGGAAATCGATCACGTCGAGGTCGCAATGGGTCGTGTAACCGAAAAAACGCGGGATCAGGCCGTCGGCGGCCGTTTCGTAATCCCCGGGGATGGACATGAACACATATCCGCAGGGTTTCGAGGAGGACATTGCGTAACGTCCGTCGGAATCGGTCCGGACGACCAGCTCGCCGTCCGAGACGACGACTCCGGCGACGGGTTTCCCTTTGCAGGTGACCCGGCCCACGATGTTGGGCTTCTGTGCCTGCGCACACCAGGCGGCGCAGAGGGCAGTTAAAAGGAGCAGTTTTTTCATTTTCGTTTCGGTGAGCGGAGTGAGCCGGAGGGAGACGCTCCGAAGCGTCTCCCTCCGACCGGTCCGGTTTTTTATTTTTCTTTCACGCAGCGGATCTGCATCGCCTGATTGCGGTAACCGAGGTCCTCGGTGTCGGCATGAACCTGGGCCGTGCCGATGGCCGGAGCATACAGGAACGTATAACGGCCTGCCGGACGGAAATAGAGCAGTCCCGAGGCATAGGTCGTGGCCGTCTTCGAATATGGGTTGTCCCCGCCCGTGAACATCGAGCGCGACCAGTAGAATGCGGCGTTGTTCGATTCCACCACGGCTCCCGTGGCGTCGCGGCGTCCTCCGCAGGGGAAGATCAGCGTCTCCACGGCCGGGTCGGTTTCGTGCTCCGTCCAGAAATTCCGGGCGTCCGCCACCTTGGGGAAGTCGGCCGATGCGTCGGCTTTGAGTCGGTCGATGCGCAGGATGTTTTCGCCGCCCGTCATGTGATTCTGTGTATCCTTCTCATGGGTCTTGGAGTAGGAGGGCGGCGTCGTGGTCTGCGTGCCGCCCTGGTTGATCCACAGATAGCGGACGTACCAGGCGTCGGCCGTGCCCTTTTGTTTGATGCCCGAGTGGAACATGGTCTCCGTGTCTTTCGTGATGGCTCCCGATCCGAAACCTACATAGGGGTGCGTCACTCCGTTCGGAAGCACTTCGGCCGCCTTTTGCTGGCCGTTGGCGAAGATCAGGGCGTTGTTGCGATAGGGCATGACTCCGGCCAGTTCCTCGTAGGTCGGCAGCCGCCATCCGGCGGGGCAGGGATTCGGCGTGACGGATTCCCAGTATTGGTCGAAGGAGCCTTCGACGCCCTGCGAATTCCAGTCCTGCGTTTCGCCCGTGTAGGCGATGAACGCCGGGCTGGCGAGGGCCTCCGCCGGGGTCATCTGCGCCGATACGGTCTCCACCTCGCCGGTTGCGGGGAAGGGCATCGTGCGGCCCCACTGGTAGAGGTAGCCGAAACTGCGCACGTCGTTGGCAAAGGCCTGCGAGGCCCTGAGCGTGGCGCCGATCGAACGGTCCATCCATTCCAGATCGCCGAATTTGATCGTCTTGATGCCTGCGAGACCTTGCTGGACGACCTTGACATTGCAGGTCGCACCGCCGGCATTGACGGCGAACGACGCTGTCCGGTCCTCGCCGGGGTTCTCTTTCAGCGTGCGGATACGGATGGCGCCCTCCTTGACGATGACGGCGTCGTACCAGTCTTCCGATATGGTCCCGATCTCGGCCGAGCCGTCGACGTTGAGGATGTAGCCGATCGTGAAGCCGTAGTTCGGCTCGGGGGTGAAGGGCAGCGTCACGGTGTTCTTGTCCGAAAGCCATTCGCCCGTGATCTGGATGGCGTCCACTTCGGCCGCACCGCTGAAATCGGGCGACAGCACGGCCGTCACCTCCCCGCCCCGGTTGCGGAGCGTCAGTTTGTAGTCGTAATCGGCGTAGAGGGTGCTGGCGAGCGTGGTCTTGCAGACGAAATCGCTCCCCGAGAGAGTGCCTTTCACCGTGACGGCCGTTTGGTTGGCTGCCGCCGGCAGCAGGTAGAAAGCCCCGGCCTCCTCGCCGGCAGCGAGATCGGCGGCTGCGGTGTAGTCGGCGGTCGGCAGATCGACCGAAATGGTCTTTACGAAAGGATAGACGCTCGCCGAGGCTCCCGAAACGGAGACATCCGAGAGGACGATCTCGCCGGGAAGCGTGTTGCGGAGCGATATTTTGGCGACGGTCCGGGCCAGGCATACCGGCACATGGGCGTTGGCGGCACTGGCGATGAAGGTCGTGCCGGCCATGACGAAGGGGGCTGCCGGGGCTTTGGGTCCGGCAGGGGTCACGACGACGCTGCTGCGGAAATCGTCGAGCGCCGTGGCCGGGGCGCTTTCGGTCGCTTCGTCGAGCGTGACGAGCGTCGGAAGCGTGACGCTGCCGCCGGCATTGCCCAGCACGAAGACATGCTTCTGTCCCGAGGTCGGAAGCACGATCTGCTCGCTGCCGATGCGGTAGTTGTGCGTTCCGGCGATCTTTTCCGGTTCCGCGGGGACGATTCCCTGCTTGCAGTATTGCAGGGCATTGGTCGTAACGTCGAAAATATAGATGTCGTAGCTCGTGACGGCCCGCTCTTCGGCCGAAGCGGCCGAGCGGGTCGAGATCATCGTACCGCTGACCTGCACTTCGACGCTCATCTCGGCCTGTTGCCGGTTGTTCTCCAACACGCTGTTCTCGTCGTGCAGTTCGGGCGAGCATGCTGTGGCGAGGAGCCCGCAGAGGAGGCTTATGGTTCGTTTTTTCATGACTCGGAGAGTTTATTCGTTGATATATTTTGCGATCGTGGCTGCCGGAATCCTGCGGAACGAGATCTGCTCGCGGTAAACCGATGTCCCGTTTTCATAGAGTACGCCGACACTGCCGTCGTCGAAGACGACCAGATCCGAATAGCCGGACTTGCCTTCGGTAATCTGGTAAACATCCGTTTTCCAGGTGGCGCAGTCGTCCAGACTGGCCCGAATCGAAAGATGGTCGCGTCCCGTACTGTTGTTGCTGCTGGCTAAGATGACGGATGAAGGAACGCCGTTCGTATTGTAGTTTACGATCGATCCCTGGCATCCCGGGTCCGTGCGCAGCGGGTTCGGCGTATAACGGCTCCAGGTGATGCCGCCGTCCCCGCTGACGCTCCATCCGCGCTGCTTTTTGTAGGCTCCCGTGCCGCGCATGTCGAGATAGATGCGGCCGTCGGACAGCTCGACCGGTACGCACTCGTTGCCGTAATGCAGCTCTTCGTCGAGTTCGAGCATGTGCCAGCTCTCGCCGTTGTCGTCGGAGTAGGCGACGTGCGAACCGTAGTAGTTTTCATCCTCCGAGTCGGCGGGTACGGCCGTTCCGCCGAACACCTGATATTTATGGTCGCAGCCGACGAGGATGCGTCCCTTGTGCTCGCCGGTCTTCAGCTGAATGGCGTGCCCGGGGCCTGCTTTGAAAAAGCCTGTCCACAGGTAGCGGCCGGGGTCCGAATTGCGGTTTTCGGTGAACCACTTGAACGGACCCGACCAGGTCGCGCCCTCGTCGTCGGAGTAGAAGCTGACCACGTGGTTGTGGTATCTCTGCGACTCCTCGAACGAGAAGTAGTTGCTTTTGAATTTCGCTTCGGTGGTTCCGGTGCGCGCCCAGCAGCAGAACACCACCAGACGGCCGCTTTCGGTCCAGACGGCGCAGGCGTTTCCGCAGGTGTTGTCCTCGTCGTCGAACAATACCTGCGAGGGGCCCCAGGTCTGGCCGTCGTCGGTCGAGACCCGGTAGACCAGGTCGATGTCGCCGCCGTCCTTGTTGGTCGAGCCGGTCTCTTCGCGGGCCTCGCAGAAAGCGATCAGCTTGTGCGGGGTCCGGACCAGTCCCGGAATGCGGAAATTGTGGATGCGTTTGGTGGGGTAGACGGCTCCCTTGTTTTTCCACAACACCTGTGTCGTTCCGGCCGAAAGGTCGGTCCCTTCGTCCAGATCGTGGGTCGGCGTGCCGAACTCGAAGGAGTCGCCGCAGGCGGCGGCCGTCAGGGCCAGCACGGGAAGCAGGAGGTTCAGTATTCTGGTTTTCATCGTGGCGTGTTTTTTAGTTGTAACCTACCGTTTGACGGATATTCGGATTTTCGTTCATGCAGGCGGTCGTGATGGGCCACAGCAGGATGTTGGTCTCGTTCTGGCGGCCGCGGAGCGATTCGATCTTCGTGAAGGCGTAGCCCAGGCGGATGTAGTTCCACCAGCTCTTGCCTTCGCCGGCGAACTCTTTCAGGTATTCGGTCATCAGCGACTCCTTGAAACTGTGGTAGTCCGAGGCGGTGTAATAGTTGTCGATGCCGTAAGCCCGCTTGGCGACGCGGTTGAGGTATGTGAGCGCCGTCGGGACGTCGCCCCGTTCGTTCTCGATCTCGGCCTTGAAGAGCAACGCCTCGGCGTAGCGGTAGAGCGGCAGGTCGGAGATGAAGTAGCGCTTGTTGTCGGCCCACTTGCCGGCGAACTTGTTGACCCACGTGTAGCGGTAACCCTCCTCTTCGTCGGTCCAGTCGCCGTAGCTGACCGGGGTGCGGGTGTCGCGCTCGTCCTTGTAGAGCAGCTCCACGAGGCTCGGCGAGAAGATGAAGCGCTGGTCGTTGGCCGTCATCAGCTTGACGTGCGTTTCGATATGTTCGCTGGCCGAGTGGAAGCGGGTTTGCGGGATGAGATAGGTCTCGGCGTAGCCGCCTTCGTACTCGCCCTGTCCGAAGTGGAGCGTGAGGATGATTTCGGCATTGTTCTTTTTCGTGATGTCGAAGATGTCGGCATAGGAGCCGATCAGGTCGAGCCGTGAATCCTTGAACACCTCGGCCAGAGCTTCGTCGGCGGCCGTGAGGGCGTCGTCGCCGCCTTCGCGGGTCTGGTAGAGCCAGAGATTGTAGTCGGCTTTGAGCATCTGCACGGCGCTGCGCGTGGCGATGGTGCAGTCGGCGGCCGATGCGGGCATCAGCCGGAGCGCATCGTCGATGTCGCGGGCGACCTGTTCGTAGATCTGCGCGGCGTCGCTGCGCGAAGGTTGCAGGTCGTTGTCGCTCGACTCGAAACCCTCCAGAAGCAGCGGTGCGTCGCCCCATACGCGGACGATGTTGTAATAGGTGTAGGCGCGCACGAAATGGGCGTTGGCCAGAATGAGGTTCTTTTGGTTTTCGTCCGAGAACGCGATGTCCGGCACATGGCGCAGGATGAGGTTGGCGTTGTTGATCGTCGTGTAGCTCGATCCCCAGTTGGTGCCTTTTGTTTCGCTGCTGTCGAGTGCGTTGTTGAACATCTTGTCGGCCGATCCCGAGCCGCCGGCTCCGTTGGTGAAGGTTCCGGCACGGTAGTCGCCCCAGTAGATCATGGCGGTCTGGAACGTTGCGCGGAACTGGTGGTACATGCCGTAGAGGGCTCCCGTGGCGTCGCCTTCGTCGAGCCACATGTTCGAAGTCGTGATCTTGCTTTTCTGGATGATGTCCATGTCGCCCAGGCACGAAGCGGAACCCGCTGAGACCGCGGCGAGCAGCACGAATTGTATGAGTCTGTTTTTCATGTCGGTTCTTGCTTGAGGTTGATTAAAAGATCAGACGTACGCCGAACGAGAAACGGCGGATCGGGGGATAGTTGTAGAATACGTCGCCGTCGTAGGTCGTTGACGACCCCATTTCGGGCGAAATGCCCTTGACCTCGGTGAAATAGCAGAGGTTGTTGCCCGATACGGTCAGCGTGACGCCTTTCAGTCCGACTTTCGTGAAGAGTTTCGACGGCAGGGAGTATTGCAGCGTGATTTCGCGCAGGCAGAGGTAGTCGCCCTTGTAGGTGAACGTGTTGGTCGCACGGCGGTTGTAGTTGTCGTTGCCCCAGTTCGAATCGTTGGCGTAGAACTTGGCGTACTTGGTTTTGTCGCCGGGCTTTTTCCACGCTTTCAGCACATCCTTGGCCAGCGCGTAGTTGTTGGTGAAGGTGCCGTAGAAGTAGCGCGAATAGGATTCGTCGAAGATCGAGTGTCCCGTGGCCCAGTCCAGATAGAGCGACAGGGTCCAGTTTTTGAGCCGGAACGTGTTCTGCAAACCGCCGGTGAAGGGCGGGACGGTGACTCCCAGGCAGAACTGGTCGGCCGTGGTGATCTGTCCGTCGCCGTTCCGGTCGGCCCATTCGTAGTCGCCGACACGTTTGGCGCCTTTCTGGGGCAGGCGCGACAGGGCGTCGTAGTTGGCGTTGGCGGCCTGCTCTTCGGTCTCGATGATGCCCGTGGCGACATAGCCGTAGAAGCGGTTGAGGGGTTCGCCTTCGGCGATGCCGCCGAAGAACGTGCCGTCGCCCAGGGCGATGCCGCCCGTGCGGTTCTTGTCGATCCCGTTGTCGGGCAGTTTGAGCACTTTGTTCTGCTGGTAGCTCAGCACGAGTTTCGACTCCCAGCTGAAATTCTTCTTCACGATGTTGCGGGTGGTCAGTTCCAGTTCATAGCCCCAGAAGCGGACTTTGCCCAGGTTGGTCCAGAACTTCGAGAAGCCCGTCGTGTTGGGCAGTTTTTGTTCGTAGAGCAGGTTGCGCGTGCGCTTGTCGAAGAAATCGGCGCTTACGTAGATGCGGTTTTTGAACAGGCCGGCTTCGATACCGATGTCGAGCTGGTTCGAAGTCTCCCATTGCAGTCTCTCGTTGGGCATCTCCGAGGGTTTGATGCCCGAGTTCCCGTTGTACATGTAGCTGGCGCCGTAGGAACCGTAGGCGTCGTAGATGCCCACCGAGGCGTTGTTTCCGGTCGAACCGTAGCTGGCGCGCAGTTTGAGGAAATTCAGTTGGCGGATGCCGTTGAGCCAGGGCTCTTCGGTCAGCACCCAGCCGCCCGAAATACCCGGGAAGAAGCCCCAGCGGTCGTCTTTGGCGAATTTCGACGATCCGTCCTCGCGGAAGGTGGCCGTCAGCAGATATTTGCCCTTGTAATCGTAGTTGAGGCGTCCGAAGAATCCGATCTGGCATTCGGCCTGCTCCGACGAGGTGATGTCGTCGGGTTCGAAGACAGAGGAGCCGTTGATGGTGGTTACCTTGTCCGAGGTGCCGCCCGATCCGGCCACGCTGACCGTTTCGTAGTCGCGTTTCTGGTAGGAATAGCCGCCCATGACCGAGAAGTTGTGGTCTTCGGCGAACGTCTTCTTGTAGGAGACGTAGGCTTCGAGCTTCTGGCGTTCGGTCATGGTCTGGCCCCACGACGATTTCCGCGTGGCGTCGAAGACGTTGGCCTTGATGAACTGCTTGGTCTTCGAGTCGGTGCGGAAGAACGATCCCTGCACGTTGGCCGTCAGGCCGTCGATGATCTCCCACTTCAGACCGCCGATGAGCGACAGGTAGTTTTTCTGATTGCTTCGGTCATAGTATTTGTCGTAGAAGAGCGGGGTTTGCGACGAGGAGTTGTAACCCTCGACCGGCGTGCCGTCCTCGTAGTAGGCGTTCATCGTCGGCGGATTGGCCAGCGCCCGGGAGATGGTGTTGCGCTGGTTGGCATAGGCTTCGGTGTTGGTGCGGGCGAAATCCACGCCGAAGCTGGCCGTCAGCCGTTTGGTGATCCTGGCGTCGAGGTTGCTCTTGAAGTTCACGCGGTCGTAACCCGTCGAGAGAGCCACGCCTTCGTCGTCGGTATATCCCAGGCTGGCCGAGTAGCGGACCCGTTCGCCGCCGCCGTCGATTCCCAGGTAGTAGTTTTGCCACCAGGCGCCGTTATAGAGCAGGTCTTGCCAGTCGGTGTCGCGGTACATGATCGTTTTCGAGGGGTTGACCGGGTCGGGCATCGTCCTGTATCCGGCGGGCAGCACATCCGTTGCGGGATCGTAATAGCGGGTCGAGAAGATGCCGCCGGGCTTGTTGCCGACACCGGCCGAGTGAGCTCCGTTCAGGTAGCTCAGGGCGTCGGATGCACGCGAAGGGATGTTCAGGTATTCGGCGACCGCCGTGCGGACGACCTCGATGTATTCGCGGGCGTTCAGGAACTCGATTTCGGTCTCGGTGTCCTGCCAGGCCCAGTTGGCCTCGAACGTGATGCGGGGAGCCTTGTTGTAACCGCCGCGCTTGGTGGTCACGAGGATGATTCCGTTCGAAGCCTTTGCTCCGTAGATGGCCGACGACGCGGCGTCTTTCAGCACGTCGATCGAGGCGATGTCGTTGGGGTTGATGGCCGAGAAGTCGCGTTCGACGCCGTCGACGAGCACGAGCGGGGAGTTCGAACCGTTGATCGACGAGCCGCCGCGGATCTGGTAGGAGAATCCGCCGCCGGGCGAGAAGTTGGTCTGCGTGACTTTCAGACCGGCGATCTTGCCTTTCAGACCTTCGCCGACGGTCGAAATCGGGATGTTTTGCAGCGCCTCTCCGTCGAGTTTGGCGATCGAGGAGGTCACCGACCGGCGCGACTGTTCGCCGTAGCCGACCACCACGACCTCGTCCACGGCGATCGATTCGGGCGCCAGCTCTACGTCGATACGGCTTTGCGAACGGGGGATGGCGACCTCCTGCGTCCGGTAGCCGATGAACGATACGACCAGCGTGGCGTCGCCGTTCGGCAGGTCGAGTGCGAAGCTGCCGTTCGAGTCCGTGGTGATGCCTTGGGTCGTGCCTTTGACGATGACCGAGGCTCCGACGACGGCCTGGCCCTTGTCGTCCGTCACCCGGCCCGTCAGACGGTGGGTCTGAGCCCAGACGCTCATGCCTGCGAACAGAAACGCCAGACAGAGGAGGCACCTCGATGCGACGCTCCGTCCTCCGTATCCGGAGTCGAAACGCCTCTTTGTGGTAGAGTTTTTCATTTGGCGGAAATTTTTGGTTTCATGATATAGGGTTGGTTATTGATTCATTTGTTTTATAAGACAAATGCGGCTGCGAAGAGGCGGTTAGGATCGGATTACGCACCGGTTTTCCGTTTTCCGTAGATGGTCAGCGAATCGGTGTCGCGGCTGCTGCGGGGGACGCAGAGGCTTGCCAGATAACCGACGATGAAACACGAAAGGAATCCGGTCGTGGAATAGAGCAGCAGGTTGACATACCCGCTGCGGGCGACGAGAATCTGCACGACGACGCTGGCTGCGATGCCGCACAGGGCGCCGAACGTATTGGCGCGCCGGGTCGTGAGACCCAGCAGAAACAATCCGCCCAGACCGCCGAGCAGGATGCCGAGGATCTTCGAGAATTCGTCCCACAGCGATTTGATCTCCCACGAAGCCATTATCAATGCGAATCCCACGCCGACGAGTCCCAGTATGAGGGTCGAGAGGCGCGCCGTGCGCAGCAGCGCGCGGCCGTCGCGCGCGGCGGGGCAGAGTTTGCGGTGAATGTCCGTGACGAAAGCCGTTGCGGCGGAATTCATGCTGCTGCTGAGCGTCGACATGGCGGCGGCGAACAGACCGGCGATTATCAGTCCCAGTACGCCCGACGGAAGCTGGGTGCTGATATACCACGGCAGGATGGCGTCGCTGTCGCGGACGGCCATGCTCAGCTCCGCCGGGTAGTGGCGGTAGAAGGCCCACAGCGCCGTGCCCACCAGAAAGAAGAGGATGGTGGCCGGAATGGTCAGTGCGGCGTTGACGTAGACGCCTTTGCGGGCTTCGCGTTCGGTGGCGGTGGTCAGGTAGCGCTGCACGATGGTCTGGTCGGTGCCGTAGGTGGTGATGTTGGTGAAGAAGGTTGCGATCAGCACGGTCCACATCGTCGGCTGGCGCAGGTCGAAAGCTGTCGATCCGAGGTTGAATTTCCCGGCTGCGGAGGCCGAGGCGACGATGGTTCCGAGGTCCTCGGGGAGTTGCAGGCACACGATGACCAGCACCGTGACGGCGGCGCCCAGGAGCACGACGACTTGCAGGGCTTCGGTCCACGCCACGGCCTCGATACCGCCCATGAGCGTATAGGCGAGGCTCAGAACGCCCATCAGGGTTATGCATAGGAAGATGTCGAAACCCGTGACGACGTTGAGGGCGATCGACGGCAGCAGCAGCACGACGCCCATGCGCCCGATCTGGAAGAGGATGAAGGCGATGCTGCACAGGATGCGCACGAGGGGATTGAACCGTGCTTCGAGGTACTCATAGGCCGTGGTGACATTGAGTCTGCGGTAGAAGGGGATGAACAGCAGCACGATGACCGGCACGGCCAGCACGATGCCCGAGTTGAAGAGCAGGTAGCTCCAGTCCGTGGCATAGGCTTTGGCCGGAATGGCCATGAAAGTGATGGCGCTGAGCGCCGTTCCGAAGATGCTCAGCCCGACGATGAACCACGGGATGCGTCCCCCTCCCTTGAAGTAGTCGTCGGAGGTCTTCTGGTTTTTCGAGAAGTACCAGCCGATGAAGGCCAGCGAAAGGAAATAGAGGGTGATGACGCCGATGTCGAGCCCCGTCAGGCGGTGGATGGTGCTTTGGAGCGTTCCCCGCAGCAGGACCGGGGTACGCACGCCCGGGCGTATCTCGCCGCTTGTAATCAGGATGCCGTCGTCGTCCGGAAGGACGTTCGTCGTGACCGGAAGGTCGATTTCATCCGAGACAGGAACTTCCGTAAGGGTTTCCGTGATCGTGTGGTAGAGCCGCAGCATCCGGTCGTCGGAATTGGTTCCGTTGCGGCCGCCGATCAGCAGAATGTGGTTGGTGCCGAATGGCGCCGCCATCCCGGCCATGACCGGAAATTCACCTTCGAGGCGTTCCCAGCTCCCGAGCCGCGGGTTGTAGCGGTACCCGTCTTTGTGAACGGTCCAGGCCGAATCGCCCGAGAAGTCGCGGCCGCTGAACAGGTAGAAACAGTTGTCGAATCCGTCGCTTTGCGAAGCCGCTACCGCAAACGCCCGGGCCGGCCCGGGCCACGGCGGCAATTCCTGCCATCCGCGTCCGCGGTCGTGGAGATCGAGCATGAAGAAGTCGCGGGTGGCGGCGGTTCCCCCCCCCACCTGTTCGATGCCGCCTGCCACATAGATGCGGTGGCCGACCAAAGCCCCTGCGGCATTGGCCAAGGGGCGCGGGAGCGAAGGCCAGGGCGTGAAGCGGGGCCGGTCGCCGTCGAGTGTCAGGAGCGATACCTGATCCGTGCACTCCGAGGCGTCGCAGCCGCCGATGCAGAGCACGCCTTCGGGCAGTGTGACCGAGATTCCGTAGGCCCGGGGTGCGGGCAGGGCGTCGCGGATGACTTGCCAGCCCCGGGAGGCGTCGTAGATGTACAAATCTCGGTGATAACGTTTCTCTCCGTTCGCTTCGGGGGTGCGGTCGGGGAAGTTGGCGCCGCCTGCGATCAGCAGTTTCCCGTCGACACGGCCCGAGAAGGCACCGGCTATTCCGATGTTGGGCGTCCCGTCGAGTTGCGGCAGGCTGAGCGAGGTGTCCCAGCGGATGGCGTCGGTTTCGGTCAGCTGCGTCGCGGGGACCCCGGCTGTCGAAACTGCCGTGCCGAGGAGCAGGAAAAGGGTCAGTATCAGGTTTCTCATGGGTCGGAAGAGGTTGGCGGGTGTCGTTATTTCGCGAAGCCGATCCGGTCGAGCTCTTCGCCCAGTCGGCGCATCTCGGACTCGGTGTAGGGTGCGAAGGGCAGCCGGCAGTCGCCGCAGTCGATGCCCAGATGGTTCATGATGGCTTTGCCGCCGCGGACGCCGCCCCCGTGACGGATGATGACGTGCACGATGTCCACCGATTCCTGCTGGAAGGCGCGGGCGCGTTCGATATCGCCTGCGAGGAATGCGTCGTAAAGGTTCCGGTAGGTGGACAGCGAATAATTATAGGTGCTGCCCACGCCTCCGCGGGCGCCTGCGGCCATGCCGCAGAGCAGCATTTCGTCGAAACCGTTGAGGATGTCGAAACGCCCGTCTTCGAGACGGATGCATTCGAGCATCTCCATGAAGTTGTTCGAGGTGAATTTGATGCCGTTCAGGTTGGGAATCGCGCGCGAGCCTTTTTCGAGGAACTCCTTCATCGGCAGGTTGACGCCCGTTACCGAAGGCATGTGGTAGGTGTAGAACGGAATCGGAGCGACGGCTGCGGCGATCGGCTTGTAGAAATCCACGAGCTCTTCGACAGATGCGGGTTTGAAATAGAACGGAGCGATGGCGCCTACGGCGTCTACTCCCTGTCCGGCGGCGTGACGCGCGAGCTCGATGCAATCGGCCTGGCAGGTGCCGCCTACGTGCGCGATGACGCGCATGCGGCCTGCGGCGGCTTTGACCCACGCTTCGAGGACGCTTTTGCGTTCGGCGACGGTCATCGAGGTGCATTCGCCCGTCGAACCGCAGACGAATACGCCGTCGGCACCGTCGGCGGCGAGTTTGTCGGCATAGGGCCGGATTTGCGGAAGGTTGATTGCGCCGCTCTTGTCGAACGGTGTGAATACGGCTGGAATGAGTCCGGAGAGTTTAATCATGGTATGGGCGTTCATAAGTTTTTTTAACAATAAGCTGAATAATCCTATTTGTATGACAAATATAGTGAGATAAAATGAAAATCCAAAAAAGTCGGATGTTTTTTCGGATTTTCAGGAAATTTTCTGCGCAAGGCGTTTCCGCGGGCGGCCGCCGACCGGGCAGGGACTACGGCTTTTGGGTCAGCTTGTTGAAGCAGTGGCGGCAGATGGCTTCGTAGGAGTCCGTTTCGCCCAGGACAACCAGTTTCTCGTCGCTGGTGAGGCGGTGCGAATGGTGGGCGAGGTTGCCGCAGCGGACGCAGATGGCGTGGACCTTGGTGACATATTCCGCCGTAGCCATCAGGTGGGGCATCGGGCCGAAAGGTTTCCCGGTGTAGTCCATGTCCAGTCCGGCGACGATCACCCGCACGCCGTTGTTGGCCAGACGGCGGCAGACCTCCACGATGCTGTCATCGAAGAACTGCGCCTCGTCGATGCCCACCACGTCGACATCGGAGGTCATCAGCAGGATATTCTGCGGCGATTCCACCGGAGTCGAGCGGATGGCGTTGGCGTCGTGCGACACGACCTCCTCTTCGGAGTAGCGCACGTCGATGCGGGGTTTGAAAATCTCGACCCGCTGGTGGGCGAATTTGGCCCGTTTGAGACGGCGGATCAACTCCTCGGTCTTTCCCGAGAACATCGAGCCGCAGATAACTTCGATCCAGCCCTTGCGGCTGGCGTTTTCCAAAAACATAAGCTGTAAATAATTCCTTTTAGTTCGTTTGGTTTTGTTCGCCGCCGCTCCGGGGCTGTCGGTCCCTGCGGCTTGGGACGGGTTTGCTATTTTCCGACCGCGCATTCGTCGACGCGGGTGATCCGGGCGCCGAGGGCGTTCAGGCGTCCGTCGATGTCCTTGTATCCGCGGTCGATCTGGTCGATGTTCTGGATGGTCGAGACCCCTTCGGCCGACATCGCGGCGATCAGCAGCGCCACACCCGCACGGATATCGGGCGAGGTCATGCGCGTAGCCCGGAGGCGCATCTGATGGTCGTGGCCGATGACGGTGGCGCGGTGGGGATCGCACAGGATGATCTGCGCCCCCATGTCGATCAGCTTGTCGACGAAGAACAGGCGGCTTTCAAACATTTTCTGATGGATCAGCACGGCGCCCTTGGCCTGCGTAGCCACCACCAGGAAGATCGACAACAGGTCGGGCGTCAGTCCCGGCCACGGAGCGTCGGCGATGTTCATGATCGACCCGTCGAGGAACGTTTCGATGCTGTAATGGTCCTGCTGGGGGATGTAAATATCGTCGCCCCGCTGTTCGAACTGAATGCCCATGCGGGCGAACTGCGCGGGGATGATGCCGAGGTTTTCGAACGACACGTTGCGGATCGTCAGTTCCGAGCGGTTCATCGCGGCCATGCCGATAAAACTGCCCACCTCGATCATGTCGGGCAGCAGCGTGTGCTCCGTGCCGCCCAGCTCCCCGACGCCCTCGATCGTAAGCAGGTTCGAGGCGATGCCCGAGATGCGGGCGCCCATGCGGTTGAGCATCTTGCACAACTGTTGGATGTAGGGTTCGCACGCAGCGTTGTAGATCGTCGTGAATCCCCGGGCCATCACGGCGGCCATGATGATGTTGGCCGTACCCGTCACCGAGGCTTCGTCCAGCAGCATGTAGGTGCCGCGCAGCTCCCGGCCTTCGACCATGAAGAACTCGTCGGCGATGTCGAAATTGAACTTCGCACCGAGTTTCTGGAATCCGAGGAAGTGGGTGTCGAGCCTGCGGCGGCCGATCTTGTCGCCGCCCGGCTTGGGGATGTATCCCACGCCGAAGCGCGCCAGCATCGGGCCGATCAGCATGACCGAACCCCGCAGCCGGGTGCAGCGCTGGCGGTAGTCGTCCGACTGGAGGTATTCGAAATCGATGTCGCGGGCGCAGAAGGCGTAGGTGTCGTCGGCGAGCTGTTCGACGACGACTCCCATGCGGCGCAGCAGCTCGATGAGCTGCATGACGTCGAGAATCTGGGGTATGTTCCGCACGACGACCCGCTGGGGGGTCAGCAGCGTGGCGCAGAGTATTTGCAGGGCTTCGTTCTTGGCGCCCTGGGGCGTGATCGCCCCGTGGAGACGGTGTCCGCCTTCAACTTTGAATATGGCCATAAGTTAAGTGTCGTTACGACTTCAAAGGTAGTAAAAAGTCGGATGTGTGCAAAACAGAATTGCGTGTACGCTCCGGCAACGTCGCCCCCTGAAAGGGGTGTTACGACCCTGAGATTAACAGGATTTCGGGTTTTTTGCCCGGCTTTTCGAAATATTTTCGTGAAAAACTTTTGCGGATCACTTTTTTGTTGTACTTTTGCAATCCGTAAAAATGTTTGAAACAACAAAAATCAGATAGCTATGGCAATGAAGAGAACTTACCAGCCTTCGCGTCGCAAGCGCATCAACAAGCACGGTTTCCGTGCTCGTATGGCTACGGCTAACGGTCGCAAGGTGCTGGCTGCGCGTCGCGCAAAGGGTCGCAAGAAACTCACCGTATCGGACGAGTCGACGTTTAAGTACGCTTAATTTCTTGCAGGAAAGAATTAAGGGCCGGCTCTGTTGAGAGTCGGCCTTCTTTCATTTCCGATTTTACAGGGCACCTTTCGCACTTCGCCCGCAGGACGAAGCATAAAATTTGCTCCTCTAAAATCAAAAATCAGCTTTTGCTCATGCTTACCATCCGACAAGCCGCCGAAACCGACTGCCCGCTGATCCGCCGAATGGCAGAGGAGGTTTTTCCGGCCACCTACCGCGGGATACTCACTCCCGCGCAGTTGAACTACATGATGGAGTGGATGTACTCCGAGGCGAGCCTGCGGGAGCAGTTCCGCGCGGGGCATGCCTGGTTCATCGCCTCGTCCGACGGCGAACCCTGCGGTTACCTCTCGGTCGAACGGCAGGGGGAGGCGCTTTTCCATTTGCAGAAAATCTATGTCCTGCCCCGTTTTCAGGGCATCGGGGCAGGGGCGTTCCTGTTCCGGCATGCCGTGGAGTATATCCGGAGCGTGCATCCCGCACCCTGCCTGATGGAGCTCAACGTCAACCGTCGCAACCCCGCCCTGCGCTTTTACGAACGGATGGGTATGCGCCGCCTGCGCGAAGGGGATTTCCCCATCGGCGACGGTTATTACATGAACGATTATATCATGGGACTGGAGATACGATAAAGGGTTGGCCGCGGCCAACCCTCTTTATTTCTCCTCTGTTTTGAACAGGTCCGTTTCGCCCCGTTCGACTTTGCCGTGCAGGTCGGCCAGCTCGGCGATCACCGGAGAGATATATTCGAGCGTATCCACGACAGCCTGTTTGTCGCCCTCGCCTTTGATGCGGTAGAGCATGGCGGCGTAAAGGGCCCGGAAGCAGAGTTCCGTGTCGCTCATCCCGGGATTTCCCAGCACGGCGCGCAGGCGCGGCAGTTCGGGTTCGAGGCGGGCGTAGGTGGTGCGGTAGTGCCCGCCCACGGGGAGTTTCATCAACTGGAGGTGCAGGTCGTGGAGGTCTTGGATCAGATGCAGCGTGTGCTCCAGATGGCCTTTCTCCTCCTTGCCCTCCTGCCGGAGCAGGTTGGCGAGATCCATGTACCAGAGCAGGAAGACGTGCTTCTGCTCCTCGCCGATGTCCTTGCGGGGGGCGATGAGCGTCGAGAAGACCGCCTCGGGGCTGAACTGCAACGCCCGGAGCAGATCTTCCAGCTGCCACAGATAGAGGATGTATTCGGCGATATTCTCACGCCGTTTTGCTTTGGCGATATCCATATCAAGATTTTTTGAACCTCAAATATAGTCGATTTTTGCTGGATCACAAAATCCTGCAGTCCCGGAGCGCCGGAAAGAGGGGCTGGCACCGGACCCACCCCCTCTCTATCGGGCTATTAGTCGATCCTTTCTGCCAGAAACTTGTCGGCGATCGAACACATGAAGTCGTCGTGGAAACCGTCCGGGAATATTTTTCGGTACGATGTTTCAATCTTCTGGGAAGCGCGGAAATGTTTTCCTCCTTTCGTTGTCATGTCAACGGTGAGCGTTGCCTGCAGCTCGTCGTCCGTAAGAGGCTTGTTTTCGATAAGGTCGATTATTGCGCATGCCGGCACGACCATATTTTGAGCTGTGATTTTGTCCAAAGAACGTTTGCGGCCATACTCTTCGCCTATATATGTGCCGTTTACTTTACTCAAGACGGGGAACCAACAGGGAAATGTCTCAGCATCAAAGATTTTGAACCTACTGTTTAGCAACTCTCCTGGCTGCACTCCGAGAAAGGGCCTGTCGGCCGTGATACGCAGGGAGGCTACTTCATCCGTGCGGTACTCGGTCAGTCGGGGCAGTACGGGTCCGAAATATAAAATATTGGGGTTGTGTTTCTCCGTTTCGACATACTCCGCCTGCTTCTCGAAGGGGATATAGGCCATCCGCCATCTGGCCTTTTTAATATTTTTTAAGTCGGCTTCTATTTCGGTAACCGGTGAATCGATCCTCTGCCAGCTTTCGGCGTAGTCGGGACCGTTTTGCAACTTTTGATTGTATGAACTGATCACGATCTTAAATTTTCCTTCCTCGACCGAAGATCTTACCCATACATAATTGGCATCGCGTGGTGCGAAACTCATAGATACGGTAGGGGGAGGAGCGTCATTGTTAGCCGATTTGCAGCCCGACAGGATGCCGGCAAGCAGCAGTGTGATGATAATTTTCTTTTTCATGGCAGTTTGATTTTTCCGTTGTTATCTGTGTCCGGTGACGACCAGCATTTTCCGTTTCCATTTGTAATTGGATGAGTTTACTTTCCATTCGCCATCGGCCGCGTACCAATTTGTATTATATCTGGGTCCCCATCCCCAGTTCATATGGACATATTTTCCCGTTAAAAGTGTAACTTTATCTCTTTTTATTTGGTCGGTCGGGTAAATTGGTCGGAGATTGCTGCGCAGCGCAAGTGCGGCTGGGGTGGGGTTGCCGTTGTTTTCATCCTCTTCTTCGACCTCTTCCTCGTCAACCGCATTTTCCCATTCATCTCCCTTGCCGGGGGGAGGATTACCCACTTCCCAATCCTCCTCGGCATCAGGGCGCTCATAATAGGAATACCATCGGTAAACGGTTTCCGTTATCTTGTACTCTTTTTTATATCCGTCGATTATCCAGGCGTGTCCTTTCTCATACGTATAAATCAGACCGAGAAAACGATTGGTTCTGGATGGGAAAGCATCAACGATGACAGGCACTTTTTTGTCGAGAGACTGAATGACGGTTTGGGAGTTGTATCCAGTATAATAGGAATTTATGCCCCAGTCATTGAAAAACCCTTTTAAGTCCTCCGTATAAGCCCCGGATTTATTCAGTCCGTATTCCATATTTATGGAATATCCCACGAGCCCGATTAATATGGATGAGTTGAATTCGCCTGGATCTCCCTCTTTTTTTGCCATTAGATCCCAGGCTTCGGCAGTAGGATTTGAAAAACCGTATTGGTAATTCGAAGGGGTTCCTATGCAGTATCCGTTCGTATACATGGTAGCGGGTACGCCCCAAAGGTAGTGCAGGTAGTAAAGCATTTGCGCTCCGGCGATCGCTACGCAGCCGGCAAGAGTTCGCTGTGTTGGGGACCCCCATGGACAGCATTGATTCCAGGGTGATTCCTGATCCCATTCTGTTTCGGTAAGTCCTTTTAATTCTTTTGCCATTTTCCAATCGGTAGTTCTTTCCAGAATCCATTCCCCGTCTGGATAGATATCGGAGGACGCCATGGCCGGTGCCAGATTGACCCAGGTCGGATCGGCTTCTTCGACATACTCCTCTTCCGATTCGACCGTTTCTTCATCATGAGCCAACTCGTACAACTCCTCGGCCAGTTCATCGAGCCAGAGTGCCTCTCCGGGGTTCAGACTGTCGATCGAGAACGTGCCGTTTTCACCATACGCCAGCACGGGCTGGGTGCGTTTGTCGGACGAGAGCAGTTTCCAGCCGTTCGACGAATTGAGGATGTACATCAGCGTGTCGGCCTCGTGTGTGAGGTATTCGATCTCGTAATCATCGATGTCCTCTTCCAAAATATCGGCAAGAATCATTGCCTCGCGTGCCGTCACACGATAGGACAATTCTCCTGTTTCCATTTGCCGGGACAGGCAGTCCCAGATCAGATCGCCGTTCGGTGGCGACTCATGGGATCGGTCGTCTTGTAAGGAGGCGGGTCCGTTCGGCTCTTCGAGTTGCACACAGCCGGCAAGAGCGGCGGTAAGAACCCATAAGAACAATGCTTTGGTTTTCATTGGGTATTTTTTAGATGGGTTGCTGTAAAGATAATATATTTTATTGTATTCGCAAGCGATTTAATAAAATATGCACATAAAGAAGGGGTTGTTCTGAAATTTTTAATAGTGCGCTGCGCGAAAAGCCCATGCTTGCGGCATGGGCTTTTCGCGTTCTGTTGCGGAGAGGGCTATTTGATCCAGTTTATTTTGCTCCCCGGCAGATGTTTGAGGAAATATTGCTGCGATTTCAAAAGGTTGCGCGACTGGAGCACCATGTTCTTGGTCTCGGTCAGAATCGTCAGGTAGAGCATCGAAGCCTTGGTGTTCGAGCGGGCCTCGTTGATGCGCGTGAGCTCGGATTTGATCGCCTCGGCGATCGATTCGAACAGCTGGTCGCGCAGCGTCAGCACCATTTCGATCTCCGAGAAGTCGCCGTCGCGCAGCATCAGGTTGATGTGGCGGTAGATCGATTCCACGTCGTCGTTGATCGACATCAGGTCCTTGGCCTGCTCTTTCGACAAGCCCTCGTGGTTGTTGTCGATGTGTTCGAACGCCGGGCGGGTAATGTGCATCAGCGCCTTGGTCATTTCGTTGAGGTAATCCACCACCTGCACATAGTAGTGGGCCGTGTTGACGTCGCCGCCCTGGAGTTTCTTCAATGTCGGCAGCAGCGTGTATTTGCGTTCGCGCGACTGGTAGAAGAGGTCGTTCGACTCCTTGACCATGTCGCGCAGCACCTTGCGGTTCTCCTTGAAGACGGCGATCAGCGTACGGTCGTAAATCTTCGTGGCGCACTCCATCGTGCGGCACACCTCGTCGCGCAGATTGGCGATGATGTCGTCGTTGGTCTCGGCCTGCTTCTTGACGATGGAGCTCTCTTTGTTCTTTTTCAGGAAGTTGCTGTGAACGAGCATCCAGCCGCAGAGGACCGTGATGACGATGAAGGCTGCCGTTCCGCCGTAGATCAGCGCCAGCCCCACGGCGAAGGCGATGAGGAATCCGCCCAGCGCCGTGATGAACCATCCGGCGACGACGGTCATGACGCCCGAAATGCGGTATACGGCGCTTTCGCGGCCCCATGCGCGGTCGGCGAGCGACGAACCCATCGCCACCATGAAGCAGACGTAGGTGGTCGACAGCGGGAGTTTGAGCGATGTGGCCATGGCGATCAGCAGCGCCGAGGTCGTCAGGTTGACCGTGGCGCGGATCATGTCGTAAGGCGAACCGCTGTGTTCGACGTCCTCGTATTCGAAGCGGCGTGAGATCGCATCCCGCAGGTGCTTGGGGATTGTGCGCTCGATGCCTGCGCTGACGTTGAGGGCCGCGCGGACGATCGTGCGCGAGAAGACCGACGAGCCGTATTGTTCCTGGCCGTCGTCGCCCTGTGCCGAGAGCGAAAGCTCGGTTTCGGAGACGTGCATGGCCTTTTTCGAGGTCCACAGCGTGAGGATCATCAGGAAGCCTGCGGCCAGCAGGACCAGAAAGTTCGCCGGGACGTTCTCGTTCAGGGCGCCCATGAGCATCTGCGTGTCGCCGGTTTCCCGGGCGATGCTATAAGCGTCGAACCCGGCTACGGGCACGCCGATGAAGTTCACCAGGTCGTTGCCCGCAAAGGCCAGCGCCAGGGCGAACGTACCCGAGAGGATCGTGATGCGCAGGATGTTGATTTTGAACCGCTGGATGAAGAACAGCAGCAGCGAGCAGGCGACCCAGCAGATGAACAGGGCTGTCAGCAGGTGGTTGTCGACCAGTTGGACGAATGCGTGTCCGGCCAGAATGGACTTGAGGCCCTTGAAGATGGCGAAGTAGACGATCGCCGTCAGCGATGCGCCGCACCACAGCGAACCGTAACGGCGGAAAAGCACCGTGTAGCGGAACGAAAAGATCATGCGCGAGATGTACATGACGAATGTTCCGCAGGTAAATGCGATCACGACCGACAGCAGGATGGCCGAGACGATACCCATGGCGCGCGAAGTGTTGATGTAGTGTCCGAGCGATGAGACGCCTTGGGAGGGGTCGTTGGAGATTTTGTAGATCGACACGGCGATCGCGGCGCCGAGCAGGCAGAAGATCAGCGACACGGTGGTCGAGGTCGGGAGTCCCCACGAGTTGTAGAGGTCCAGCAGGATGACGTTGGCGAACATGACGCCCAGGTAGAGCATCATCACTTCGTGGAAGGTGAACAGTCCGGGGTTGAACATGCCGCTGCGGGCGACCTCCATCATGCCGCTCGACGTCACGACGCCGATGATGATGCCGATGGATGCCACGGTGAGGATGACCTTCATCGAGGCTGCTTTGGAGCCGATAGCGGAGTTGAGGAAATTGACTGCGTCGTTCGTGACGCCGACGAAAAGACCTGAAATAGCGAGGATTCCCAGAATGCCGACAATAACGGTGTATATTTCGCTCATGTTGGGGGTTTAGTGCAAATTGTGAACAAATTTACGCCATTTTTTCCGACGAAACGGTTTCGTAATTCATTGTTAACATTAACTTAACATAAGTCGGGCCGTAAAACGGCCGTTCCTTATGATACGAAATGCAGCGAGCCCGCAAGGGTCCGCTGCATTTTCTGTGGATGGACATGTTGTCGTCCTTGCGGACGTGGGGTTCCGATATGCGAAATGTTCCGGTCGCCCCTGAAACCGGCGTCTTAGGCGGGGGCGAAGCGGAGAAGGGGATTCGATATGCAATATGTGCCAGTCGCCCCTAAAACCGGCGTTTTACGCCGGATCTTCGTCGGTGTCGGTGTAGGCTTTGAGCAGCTTGTCCTGCACGTCGGCCGGAACCTGCTCGTAGCTGGCGAATTTCATCGTGTAGGTCGCCGATCCCGATGTCAGCGACGACAGCGTCGTCGAGTAACGGTACAGCTCGGCCAGCGGAACCAGTGCGTTCAGGCGGTCAAAGCCCTTGTCGGACTCCATGCCGGCGATCATCGCGCGGCGGTTCTGCAGGTCCGACATCACGGCGCCCATGTATTCGCTGGGCACCAGCACCTCGACGTTGTAGATCGGCTCCATGATCTTGGGCCCCGCATTGCGGAACGCCTCTTTGAAGGCGTTGCGGGCCGCCAGTTTGAACGAAATTTCGTTCGAATCCACCGGGTGCATCTTGCCGTCGTAGATCACCACGCGGATGTCGCGGGCGTACGATCCCGTCAGCGGGCCTTCGTCCATCTTCTCCATGATGCCCTTCAGGATGGCGGGCATGAAGCGCGCGTCGATGGCGCCGCCCACGATTGCCGAGTAGAATTGCAGCTTGCCGCCCCACTGGAGGTCGTATTCCTCCTTGGTCTTGGGGTTGACGACCATGTCGCCCTTGCCGGGGACCTTGTAGTTTTTCGGTTCGCCGATCCCTTCGTAATAGGGTTCGATAATCATGTGCACCTCGCCGAACTGACCGGCGCCGCCCGACTGCTTCTTGTGGCGGTAGTCGGCCTGGGCCACCTTGGTGATGGTCTCGCGGTAGGGAATCTTCGGCGCGATATATTCGTAGGAGAGTTTGTTCTCCTTCTCGATGCGCGAGCGGAGGATGTTCAGGTGGTGTTCGCCCTGTCCCTGAATGATCGTCTGTTTCAGCTCCTTGGAGTATTCCACCAGGATTGTCGGGTCCTCGAACCGGGCGTCGTTGAGTACCTTGCCCAGTTTCTCCTCGTCGGCCTGATCCTTGCATTTGAGGGCGGCGCGGTAGCGCGGCTCGGGGAAGACGATCGGTTCGATCGTCACCGGAGCCGACGGAGCCGACAGCGTGTCGTTCGTGCGCGTGCCTTTCAGCTTCACCGTGCAGCCGATGTCGCCGGCCATGAGCTCCGTGACCTTCACGCGGTTTTTACCCGCCACGGCGAACAACTGCGAGAGCTTTTCCTTATTACCCGTGCGGGTGTTCACCAGTTCGGTGCCTTCGGTGATCTTGCCGCGGATCACGCGGAAATAGGTGATCTCGCCGATATGCTGCTCGACCTGGCTTTTGAAGACGAACGCCACGGTGGGAGCCGTCTCGTCGGCCGTGATCTCCGCACCCTCGGTCGAGAGGAATGCGGGAGCCTTCTGCGGACCGGGCGCCACGTTGATGATGAACTCCATCAGGCGCTTGGTGCCGATGTCGCGTTTGCCGCTGGTGCAGAAGATGGGCATGACTTCACGGTTGGCGACGCCGATCTTCAGGCCCGAACGGATGTCGTCCTGCGTGAGCGTTCCCTTGTCGAAGTAGAGCTCCATGAGCGCCTCGTCGTGCTCGGCGGCCATTTCCACCAGTTCTTTGTTCAACTCCTGGGCCTTTTCGAGCTCCTCGGCGGGAATCTCCAGCTCCTCGCGGTGGCCGTCGTTGTCTTTGAAGCGGTACATCTTCATCAGCAGCACGTCGATGAAGGCGTTGAATTCCGCGCCCTGGTTGACGGGATACTGCACGATGACGGGTTTCACGCGCGATGCGGTGCGGATCGACTCGACCGTGGCTTCGAAGTTGGCCTTGTCGGCATCGAGCTGGTTGATTACGCCGATGACGGGTTTTTTCAGCAGGCGCGCATAGCGGGCCTGTATTTCGCTGCCTACCTCCCAGCCGTTCTGGGCGTTGAACAGGAAGACGCCCACGTCACCGACTTTGAACGCCGAGAAGAGGCTTCCGCAGAAGTCGTCCGAGCCCGGGCAGTCGATGATGTTCAGCTTGCGGTCCATGAATTCGGTGAAGAGGATCGTCGAATAGATCGAGCGTTTGTATTCGTGCTCGATATCGGTGTTGTCCGAGAGCGTGTTGTTCGCCTCGATACTACCCCTGCGGTCGATGACCTTGCCCTCATAGGCCATCGCTTCGGCAAGGGTAGTTTTACCCGTGCCGGGCGCGCCGATGAGTACGATGTTTTTGATCTCTTTGGCTGAATAGTTTTTCATATTCCCGTATGGTTTTAAGGTATGCGTAATTTAGGTTCTCATTTCCCGTGCCGCGCCCGCTTCCGGGACGGCGACTATAAATATACGAAATATTCGGGAAAAACAATCCCCGGAACGAAAAAATCGCCCCCGGGAGGCGATTTTTCAGTCTGTCGGGAACACGTCCGCCGGTCAGGGCAGCCACTCCGCCAGCGCGGGGCGGATGACGCTCTCCATGACCGTGTATCCTTCGGGCGTGGGATGCACGCCGTCCTTGGTGTATTCGCTGCGCATCGATCCGTCGCCGGCATCCATCGCACCGTAATAATTCACCCACGTCAACCCCCGCTCCGCGGCGTACTGTTGCAGCCGGGTGTTCAGTGCGGCGATCTTTTCGGGCACTGATTCGATCTCGGGACGCCACGGATACTTTGCGGCCGGCAGCACCGAACAGAGGATCGGGCGGATGCCGGCGGCGAGGGCCAGCTCGGCCATCGAGACGATGTTTTCGACGATGTGTTCGCATTCGATCGGGCCGTTGTTGCCGGCGATGTCGTTCGTCCCGGCGAGGATCACCACGGCTTTCGGACGGAGGGCGATCACGTCGGCGCGGAAGCGGCAGAGCATCTGGGATGTGACCTGGCCGCCGATTCCGCGGCAGGCGAAATTGTTGTCGGTGAAAAATTCCGGGTGGGCGTTGTCCCATCCGTCGGTGATCGAATTGCCCATGAACACCACGGCGGGGGCCGTCGTCAGGGCGGCGTTGGCTTCGGCGTAACGACCGTAATTGGCCCAGTCGCGCTGTTGTCCCGCGACGAGCAGGGGCAGTGCGAGGGCAAGCAGGAGTGCTGTCTTTTTCATCGGCGGTCTATTTCTGTGCCTGGGTGATGTTGCGGGCGTTGCGCTCGTTGTCGTTCTTGCGGCGGTTTCCTCCGAAGCGGCCCAGAAGCCATCCGGCGCAGAAGACGATCAGGTAAATGGCGATCTTCACGAAGAGGTTCTCGAGTCCGTTGACGATGTTTTTCGAGAAGATGGCGATCAGGAGCACGGCGATCAGCGCCAGCGCTCCGTAGATGATCCATTTTGTTTTGGCTGTCATGGCAGTTCTTTTTTAGTCTGGCTGTTATCGTCCTACAATGTTTTCCATCTCTTCGGCCGTGACGGGTATCTTGCGGTCGCCGAGTATGCGGCTGCCGGTCTCCGTCACGAGAATGTCGTCCTCGATGCGGATGCCCCCGAAATTGCGGTAGGCGTCGAGCGCATCGTAATCGACGATGCCTTTGTAAAGCCCCTCGGCGCGGCACTTGTCGATCAGCGCCGGGATGAAATAGAGTCCCGGCTCGTCGGTCATCACCGTTCCCGGCTCGAGACGCCACGCCGCGCGGTAGATGCACGTGCCCGACTTGGCGGCGCGCTCGGCGATCGACGAGAAGTCGAACGACCGTTCGCCCATGGCCTCGCAGTCGTGTACGTCCATGCCCAGCCCGTGTCCGAGTCCGTGGGGCATGAGCATCGTCATCGCCCCGGCAGCCACCGCGTCGGCGGCCGTGCCTTTCAGCAGTCCGAGGCTCACGAGTCCTTCGGCCAGCGTCATATAGGCGGCATTGTGCACCTCGGTGTACATCATGTGGGGTTTGACGATGCGGGCCACGTGGTCGTGCGCCGCCAGCACGATGTCGTATATCTCGCGCTGTCGCTGCGTGAAGCGGCCGCTCACGGGGTAGGTGCGGGTGTGGTCCGAGCAGTAACCTTCGACACTCTCGCCTCCGGCGTCGCACAGCAGCAGGCGGCCCTCCTCCAACACGCCGTCGGCGTTGAGGTTGTGCAGCGTCTCGCCGTGCTGCGACACGATCGAGGGGAACGATACGCCTTGCCCCAGCGACTTGGCGACGCCCTCGATGGCGCCCGCAATCTGGCGCTCGACGACGCCCGGACGGCACATCTTCATCGCCGTCGTGTGCATCTCATAGCCGATCGTGAAGGCGCGTTCCAACTCCTCGACCTCCTCGGCGCTCTTCTTCTCGCGCATCTCCGCCACGGCGAACATCAGGTCCACCGACTTGTAGTCGTGCAACAGCTCGGGTTTGATGCCCAGCAGCGCCGACAGCTGGAGTTTCGTTTCGCCGCGGTAGGGCGGCAGGTAGTGAATCCTGCGGCCCAGTGCGACGGCCCTGCGCAGGCGTTTTTCGAGTTCGCCCATCGGGAACGTGGCCGTGATGCCGACCCCGGCCCCCATCTCGCGCAGCGTGGGCTGCGGACCGGTCCAGATGATGTCCTCGACGGTGAAGTCGTCGCCGTAGAGCGCTTCCTCGCCCGTGTCGGCGTCGATCATCCCGACCATCGACGGGACGTTCAGCCCGAAGTAGTAGCGGAACGACGAGTCCTGCCGGAAATAGTAGGTGTTGTTGGGGTAGTTGTTCGGCGACAGGGGGTTGCCCGGGAAGAGGATGATGCCGCTTCCGATCTTGGTGCGCAGTTCGTGACGGCGCGCGGTATAGGTTTTTGCTGAAAACATGGCGTTTGAATAAAAAGGGGCGTTACGCCTCCAAAAATAACAAAAAATTCGGAATCCGTCAATTCTGCGGGACGAATTCCACGCGGGCGCCCTCATCGTCGACGCTGACCGTCACCCGGCGTCCCAGATAGACCGCCAGGTTGGGCTCGGCGTGTCCCGCGGGAAATCCGAAGACGACCGGTATCCCCAGCGGCCGCGTGTAGGACGAAATGATTGCATAGGCATCGGCCACACCGAATTTCTTCATTCCCACCATGTCCGAGAAGTGCCCTACGAGGATGGCTTTGAGGCTCCCGAGCCTGCCGCTGCGTGTGAGGCTCTGCATCAGCCGGTCGATGCGGTAGACGAACTCGCCGACCTCTTCGATGAGCAGGACCGTCGGTTCCTCCGCCGTCAGCTCCTCGGGGGTGCCGTCCGCCGAGCGGATCACCGTCAGATTGCCTCCGGACAGGTGTCCCGAGGCCGTTCCGGGCTGGTTGAGGGGATGGGGTTCGACCTCGATGCACACCGTTTCGCCGAACAACGCCTGCCGCAGCGATTCGGCCGAAGGGTCCTCCTTCCCGTCGAAGTCGAATCCGGCGGGCATCGGGCCGTGGATGCTCTCGATGCGGAGTTTCCGCAGGGCGAGGTGGAGCATGGTGATATCGCTGAACCCGACCACCCATTTCGGGCGTTCGCGCAGCCGCGCGAGGTCCACGAGCGGCAGCAGCCGCACCGAGCCGTAACCTCCGCGGCAGGCGATCACGGCCTTCACCGACTCATCGTCGATCATCGCCTGCAGATCGGCGGCGCGCTCCTCGTCGGTTCCGGCAAAATAGGGCTGTTCACGGTCGGCGCAGTGGGGTCCGAACTTCACGTGCAGTCCCCACGATTCGAACCGTTGGCGGATTTTCGCCGTGTCGGTTTTCAGCGGGAGTTTGCCCGCCGGGGAGACGATGCCCACGGTGTCGCCCCGGTGCAGGTAGGGCGGACGCAGAAAGCCCGTGGAGTCGGATTCCTGAGCTCCGGCGAAGAGCGGAGCGAGCAGGAGCAGTATCGGAAAAAGGTGTTTCATGGCCTGGATTGTTTTCTTCGGGTGAGCCCTTCGGGCAGGGGCAGCGAGATGCGGGCGAGGCTGATGACGGCGCCCGTCACGGCGAAACCGCCCGCCAGCAGCAGCGCCGTGTGGGTGCTGTTTTCGGGGACGATGTGGAACAGCAGGGCCATCATCGCCGCGCCCGTGGTCTGTCCGATGAGGCGGGCCGTGGCGAGCATGCCGCTGGCCGATCCGCTGCGTTCGGGAGGCGCCGAGGCGATCAGGATGCTGTTGTTGGGCGACTGGAAAAGTCCGAATCCGGCGCCGCAGAGCACCAGCCGCCAGATGATGTCGAAATCGGTCGGATGCTCCGGAAGGAACGCCAGCAGGAACAGCCCCGCGGCCATCGCCGTCAGGCCCGTGCCGCCGAGTATGCCGGCGTGAACGCGCTCGACGAGCATGCCTGCCGCCGGGGCGACGACCATGATTACCGCGGGCCAGGCCGTCAGCAGCAGTCCCGTTTGCACGTCGTCGTAGCCGCAGGCTTGCTGCAGGTAGAAAGGCAGCGCCACCATGGCGAGCATCTGCCCCAGGAACGAGCAGATCGACGTTGCGACTGACACCGAGAAGATCGGGATGCGCAGCAGGTCGAACGGCAGGATCGGATAGGGCTCGCGCAACTGGCTGCGGATGAAGAAGAACCCGATGATGATGAGCGCCGCGACGCCCAGCGACAGCAGCCGCGGGTCGAGCCCGTGGGAGAATCCTTCGACCGAGGCCATCAGCAGTCCGAACGTCAGGGCGTTCATCACCGCGTCGCGCCAGTCGAAGCGGTGCCCGCTGATCCGCACGGGGTTTGCCGGCAGGAAGCGGCGGCTGAGCGCCAGGGCGATGAGTCCCATCGGGATGTTGACGGCGAAGAGCCACGGCCAGCCGGCCACCGAAAGGATGCCCGCGGCGAGCGTGGGCCCGGCCACCGACGATACGGCGACTACCGTGGCGTTGATGCCCATGCCGCGTCCCAGCCGGGCTTTGGGATAGATGAAGCGGATCAGCGTGGTGTTGACCGAGGTGATGGCCGCGGCGCCGAATCCCTGCATCACGCGCGACAGCACGAGGGTCTGGAGCGATCCCGAGAGCGAGCAGCCCACCGACGCCACCGTGAAGAGCATCAGCCCGCCGATGTAGACCTTGCGGTAACCCACCACGTCGCCCAGCGCCGAGAACGTCAGCAGCGAGACCATGATGGCCAGCTGATAGGCATTGACGATCCAGATTGAGTCGGCGGCGGAAATGCCCAATTTCTGCCCGATGGTGGGCAGGGCGACGTTGGCGATGGTCCCGTCGATGACCGAGAGCGAGACGCCGAAGGCCACGGCCAGAATGGCCCCGAGCCGCCGGGGCATCGGCAGTCCGTCTGCGGGGTGTCGGGATATGTGTGGAGCGGCGTACATCGCGGCCGGACTCAGACTTTGAGGTATATTTTCTTCCGGTCGAGGAACCATAATAACAGCCAGCAGACGGTGACGTAACCCGCCGGGAAAATCACCGAGGCGACCTCGGGCGAGAACTTCGATCCCAGTCCGCCGAAGAAGAATTCGGAGGTGTAGCTCACCCGGACGATTCGCTGGACCATGTAGATCGTAATCGAATTGAGGCCGATGACCTGGAAAAAGTAGCTCCACCGCCGCCACTGCCGCACATCTATTATATAATAGAACAGCGCGAACATTCCCAGCGAATAGGCTCCTGCGGCAAAGACGAAAGCCGGGGTCCAGAGTTTCTTGTTGACGGGCTGCAACGGGTCGAGGCAGAGCGCGAGCACCAACAGCAGGGCGGCCCCGGCGGCCATCCGGAGCGCTTTGCGGCTGCCGGAAATCTGCTCCTCGGAACGGCGGACGAATTCGCCCGTGAACATGCCCAGCATGGCCGTCACGATGGCCGGCAGGGTGCTCAGCAGCCCTTCGGGATCGAATCCCCGGTTGCCGTAGAGGTGTGCCGGCATGATCGTCCGGTCGATGTAGCCCACGATGTTGCCCGCCTCGGTCAGCGGTCCGGCCCCTGCGGCGTCGGGCGCTGCGACGAATTGCAGCAGCAGCCCGTAACCGACGAGGATCACGGCGGCAAGGGCGATGCGCGTGCGTATTCCGAACCGGATGAACAGCATCGCCGCGAACATCCACGCCAGTCCGATGCGGCCCAGCACGCTCGGCAGGCGCAGTGTTGCGAAGTCGAGGTTGAACAGCCCGTTGTAGACCAGTCCCAGCGCCACCAGCGTCAGTCCGCGGCGGATTACCTTCGTGTAGATGCTCCGTTCGCGGACTCCTTTTTCGCGCTGTTTGGCCAGCGAGAAGGGGAACGAAATGCCCGCGATGAAGAGGAACAGCGGGAAAATGGTGTCGTGGTGGAAGAATCCGTCCCACGCGGCGTGGCCCATCTGGGCCGACATCCAGTCGGCGAAACTCCCGGGCCGGAGTTTGCACAGGGCGACGACGAGCCCTGCGAAGCCCATGATGAAGAACATGTCAAAACCCCGCAGGGCGTCGAGCGAGAGAAGCCGCTGCGGGGCGGTCGGTTTGGTCGGTTGAGGTTTCATCGTTATCGGGTTCCGGCATTGTCTGTCGGAACGAATTTGTAGAGCTGGTCCCCGCGGCGGATTACGCCGGGGGTGCGGATGGCGCAGAGTTCGCCCTGCGCGACGGAATCCACGGGCGAACCGTCGGGTCCGTGCAACTCTTCGAGCGTCTGCTCGGCGACGCCGGTCGTGGCCCCGAGGAAGAAGATCGGCTCCCCGACGGCGAGGGGCGCCGCCTCGACCGCGACTTCGGCCACCGATAGTTTTTTGTAGAAATTCACCACCTTGCCTACATACACTTTGCGCTGCGTGGCCGACGACCCGTAGGCCGGGCTGTGCTCCACGACGGGACGCCCGGCGTAGTAGCCCTCCCAGAACCCGCGGTTGAAGACCGTCCGTAGCCGTTCTTTCAGTTCTTCGGCCAGGGCGGGGGTGTAGATTCCTGCCTCGATGGCCCGGAGCGCCTCATCGTAACACCCGACCACGCGTTTGACGTATTCCGCACCGCGGGCGCGTCCCTCGATCTTCAGCACGCGGACTCCCGCGGCGATCATTTTGTCGAGGAAATCGACCGTACAGAGGTCTTTGGGCGAGAGGACGTAGCGGCCGTCGATGTCCAGCTGCGCCCCGGTCTCCTTGTCCGTGACGGTGTATTTGCGGCGGCACAACTGGCGGCAGGCGCCGCGGTTGGCCGAGCAGTTGGTCTCGTAGAGCGAGAGGTAGCACTTGCCCGAAACGGACATGCACAGGGCGCCGTGGGCGAACATCTCGATCTCGACCAACCCGCCCCGCGGGCCGCGGATCTCCTCCGCGGCGATTTTGCGGTGTATCTCGGCCACCTGTTCCAGCGTCAGCTCGCGCGCCAGCACCACCGTGTCGGCCCACTGGGCGAAGAACCGCACTGCCTCGGAATTCGAGATGTTGCACTGGGTGGAGATGTGCACCTCCTGTCCGATCTGCCGGGCGTAAAGGATCGCCGCCAGGTCGGAGGCGATTACGGCATCGACCCCTGCGGCCTTGGCGCGGTCGATCACGGCGTGCACCTCGGCGATCTCGTCCTCGTAGACGACCGTGTTGACCGTCAGATAGCTCTTCACCCCGGCCTTGCGGGCCGTGGCGACGATCTTTTCGAGGTCGTCGAGCGTGAAGTTAGCCGCCGAGGCCGAGCGCATGTTGAGTTTTCCGACCCCGAAGTAAACGGCGTCGGCTCCGGCCTCGATGGCGGCCGCGAGCGATTCGTACGACCCCACCGGGGCCATTATTTCAATATCCGAACGTTTCATCGCTTAATTTTTCCGCCCCATCAGGCTCATGGCATAGTCGCGCATCCGTCGGGTCCGTGCCGGCTCCACCGAGAGGGTGTCGAGGATCGACAGCGCCCGTTCGAAGCGGAGCGAGATCTGCTGCTCCGTGAGGCGCGGCACCTCCAGCCGGTCGTATACCGCTTTCACGGCGGCGATCTTTTCGCTGTCGCTGAGTTTCGGGTCGCGGTAGGCCGTGCGGAGCACTTCGCGGGTGGCCTCGTCCGCGCGGCTCATGGCCGTAATCATCAGGTAGGTCTTCTTGCCTTCGAGGATGTCGCCCCCGATGGCCTTGCCCAGCCGCTCGTCGCCGTAGCTGTCCAGCAGGTCGTCCTGCAGCTGGAAAGCAAGCCCCAGTTCGATGGCGAAGCGCCGCAGCTTGCGGCAGTCCTCGTCGGAGGCGCCGCCCAGCATGGCGCCGATCACCACGGCGCCGGCCAGCAGCACCGAGGTCTTCAGCTCGATCATGTGCATGTATTCGACCACCGAAACTTTGGATTTTTGCTCGAAATCCATGTCGTACTGCTGTCCTTCGCAGACCTCGAGGGCCATGTTGTTGAACGTTGTCAACGCCTGCGGCAGCAGTTCCGCCGGGACGGTGCTCAGCAGGCGGTAGGCATAAATCAGCATGGCGTCGCCCGAGAGTATGGCCACGTTCCGGCCCCATTTGGCATGGACCGAGGGTTTGCCGCGCCGCACGGCGGCGTTGTCCATGATGTCGTCGTGCAGCAGCGTGAAATTGTGGAACACCTCGACGGCCGCGGCTGCGGGCAACGCCTGCTGCATGTCGTCGGCAAAGGTGCCGTAGGCGAGCATCAGCAGCATCGGCCGCAGGCGTTTGCCGCCTCCGGCCAGCGAATAGCCGATAGGCGCATACAGGAGCTCGGGTTCGGCCGGGAAATCGGCCTGTGCGAGGAAATTCTCGATGGCGGAAAGTATCTGTTCGTTGCTTTGCATAATCCGGGTAGTTGTTTTGGATCTGAATATGTCCCAAAAGTAGAAAAAAAGTTTGGAGTAGCCGAATTTTGAATTAACTTTGACAGGATAAAACTTAACTTTAACCTGAAGCACAATATGAAAAAACTCGCTATCGGTGTGGACATCGGCGGCATCAACACCGCGTTCGGCCTCGTTGACGAGAACGGCGACCTCTATGCCGAATCGGTCATTTCGACCCGCAAATATCCCCACGTGGACGACTATCCGGCTTATGTGGAGGAGCTCTGCGACGCCATGCGCGCCCTGGCGCAGAGCCTTTCGTTCGAGTACGAACTGGCCGGCATCGGCATCGGCGCCCCCAACGCCAATTACCATAAGGGTACGATCGAAAATCCGGCGAACCTCTGGAAGTTCAGACCCGAAGACCCCAATCCCGACGAGGCGCGCCGCATCTTCCCGCTGGGGGCCGACATCGCGAAGTGCTTCGGCGGCGTGAAGACGATCGTTACCAACGACGCCAACGCCGCCACGATCGGCGAGATGATCTACGGCAATGCCAAGGGCATGCGCGATTTCATAATGATTACGCTCGGCACGGGCCTGGGCTCGGGCTTCGTCGCCAACGGCGAGATGATCTACGGCCATGACGGCTTTGCCGGAGAGTTCGGCCACGTGATCGTCGAGCGTGGCGGCCGCGAGTGCGGCTGCGGACGCAAGGGCTGCCTGGAGACCTACGTCTCGGCGACGGGCATCAAGCGCACGGCGTTCGAGCTGATGGCCAAGATGAATGCCCCCAGCAAGCTGCGGAGCATCGCGTTCGAGGATTTCGACGCTTCGATGATCTCGGCGGCCGCCGAGCAGGGCGATCCGATTGCCCTGGAGGCGTTCCGCTTCACGGGCGAGATGCTGGGCCGTGCGTTGGCCGACGCAGTAACGGTGACTTCGCCCGAGGCGATTTTCCTCTTCGGAGGTCTCTCAAAGGCCGGCAAACTGCTCTTCGAACCTACGCAGTGGTACATGGAGGAGAACATGCTCTTCGTCTTCAAAAACAAGGTGAAACTGCTTCCGAGCGGTATTCAGGGAAAGAATGCCGCCATCCTCGGCGCTTCGGCGCTGATCTGGCAGGAGGCTGCGAAATAGGCCCTGACGGCCATTCCCGTAAGGGCGAGGTTTGCGGACTTCGCCCTTTTTTGAACTGATAACCTATAATTTGGATTTCAAAACAATGAAACGTCTTTTTTTCTTGTCCGTCGCTCTGCTGACGGTTTGGGCGGCGGCCGCGCAGGTGCGGTTCGTCGACGCCACTACCCTGAATCTGATCGGTAAGGCCCAGCCTACGTCGCAGCCCTACCACCGGATCGACACGGTCGCCTACAAAGGCTTCACCAAGTCCGAGAACCAGCAGGTCCGCTGCGGAGCGGGTCTGGCGCTGGTGTTCAAAACCAACTCGTCGCGTATCGACCTGCTGCCCGAGTACACCTCGTTCGTCTATACCGGCTCCAGCACCCCGCGGGTGGCTTCGGAGGGCTTCGACCTCTATATCCGCAAGGACGGCGAATGGGTGTACGCCGCTTCGCGCGCTCCCCGTAAACGCGGCGAGGCGTACACGCTCATCAAAGGCATGGACGGCTCCGAGAAGGAGTGCCTGCTCTACCTGCCCAACTACAACGAGCTGACTTCGCTGCAGGTCGGCGTGGACGAAACGGCGACGATCGAGCCGATGGAAAACCCCTTCCGGCACAAGATCGTGATTTTCGGTTCGAGCTTCACCCACGGCGTCAGCACCAGCCGTTCGGGCATGAGCTACCCGATGCAGATCGCCCGCAACACGGGGCTCTATTTTTGCAGCATCGCCTGCAGCGGCAACTGCAAGCTTCAGCCCTATTTCGCCGATTACCTCGCCGACGTGAAGGATGCCGACGCGATGGTTTTCGACGCCTTCTCGAACCCCAATGCGGAGATGATCGCCGAGCGGCTGATCCCCTTCATCGCGCGAATCCGGGAGTCCCTGCCCGAGACGCCGCTGATCTTCGTGCAGACGATCTACCGCGAGAGCCGCAACTTCGACTGTGAAAATGACAAGTTCGAGGCCGCCAAGCAGGCGATGGCCCGGCAGCAGATGGCCGGGGCGATGAAACGCTTCAAGAATGTCTATTTCATCGACAAGGCCGGCCTGACGGGCACGGACCACGTCACCTCGGCCGACGGCACCCATCCTTCCGATCTGGGTTACTGGCGCTGGGCGCAAAACCTGCAGCCCGAGTTGCTGAAGGTCCTGAAGAAACACGGCATCCGCTGATCGGGCGGACGATAAAAAAGGGAGGCTTTCCGCGGAAAGCCTCCCTTTTTTTACGTTTGTCGCTATGGGTTACTTCATCACCACCTGCGTCTGGCCGATCAGACGGCCTTCGCTGTAAAGCTGGATTTGGTAGGTGCCGGCTGCGAATCCGGTCGAGTTGTAGTAGATGCCCACTTCGAGGTCCTGATTCTGGTAATCGACCTCACGCATGGCGGAGTAGCTCAGCCGCTCGCCCTCGAATTCGAAGGTCGGCATCGCCTCGGTGGTCAGCACATAACCGTCGGGCGAGGTGATGCGCACGTAGATGGCCTTGTTGCCCGGTGTGGCCAGTTCGTTGGCCGCGAGCACGAAATCCACGCGCAGGCGTGCGGCGCTTTTGACCCTCGATACGGGTTTGCTCCGGTCGTTGAGGGCCGCAAGGCGGATGTCGCGGGCGCGGAGCACCGAACCCACTTTGACTTTGTTGTCCAGTTCGGCGGCCTTCTCCTCGGCCATGTCGGCACGCAGCCTGGCCGACGATATCTCCTTGCGGAAACCGACGTTCTCTTTGATAAGCTGTTTGTTGAGCGTGTTGAGCGAGTCTATCTGCTTCACATAACCCTTCATGATGGTGCGCAGCGTGCCGACCTCCTTCTCATACTGTTTGATCTTGGCGAGGTTCCACGAACGCTCTTTTTTGAGGCGCGTCATCAGCGAGTCGGCGCGTTCGCGCTCGAAGTTCAGCCCCGCGGAGATCGAGTCGTTCGAGATTTGCAGGTCGTCGTAGTCGGTCATCAGGCGTCCCAGGTCGTTCTGGATCGAGTCGCGGTCGGCCTGCAGCAGTTCGTTGTCGAGCATCTGCTGGCGGTGGATGCTGAAGTAGAGCACCGAGATCGCCACCAGGATCACCGAAAGGATGATGATGACGATGCGGTAGCCGCGTATCGATTTCCCGGCGTCGGGCTGCGGATTCATGTAATCGTCGTCTTCGAATTCCGAAGGGTCGTATCCCTGTCTGTTTTCCATAAAATGTTGAATTTATTTCTTCGTTTTCCCGCTTCGCCAAGGCTCGAACTTCGTTCGGCGCTGTACCCAAACTGACGAAAACGTTTGTTTTTGTTCCGCTAATATACGAAAAAAATTATTTCATCAGGCTCTCGACCGGATATTTAAGCCCCTTGTAGCCCGAAATGTAGGCGTTGATGCTGCCGACTTTGACCGGCGATTCGATGTAAAGCGGGATTTTGTTCCGGTCGTCGGAGATCCAGATCGTGAAGATCGTGCCGTCGGTGAACGAATATCCCTCGGTGGTTCCCAGCTGGCATTCGAATTTCAGCGTCCGGAAACGTCCCATGTTGCGGATCTTCTTGTTTTCGCGCCCCAGGTAGCGGTAATGCAGGTGTTGGACGGTGTCCTGCAGGACCATCTGCAGCGTGGCGGGCTCCCCGACGCGGAAATCCTCGGCTTCGGCCGAGCGCAGGCTGAAGAAGAGCGAGATGGCGTCCATGCTCTCGGCGTTCAGCGGCATCTGTTTCTCCTGAAACGGGTTCTGGCGGCTGCGCCAGCGGGTGCGGACCACCGAATCGGGCCAGATGTAGGTGTAATAGCTCTGGAACGTGTAGTCGCCCTCGCGGATGTCGCTCACGAAACGCACGGGGCGCAGCGAGGCGGTGTCGACCCACACCGTGTAGACATCCTCGAGGTTGAAGAACCAACGGTAGGTGGGCAGCGTGCGGCCTATGCCTTCGACCTTGTAGTAGGTTTTGCCGTCGGCGCTGTTTTCGGTGGTTTTGACCTCCACGGCGCCGACCTCCGTATTGGGGAACATCTTGGCTTTGTAGCTCACGCGGTAGAAGAGCTGTTCGCCCGGGTGGTAGAGCTGCGCGGCCAGGGGCGAGGCTGCGGCGAGCAGGAGTATGGTGGTCAGGAAACGTTTCATCGGTGAGGATTTTGTTGGATAAGACAGGGTCGTGTTGACGGGTTAATGATAAAATAACGTTCGTAAGGTGTTCAATATTACGAGATGCGTGAAAAATCGATCTCCTCGCGTCCCGAGTAGCGGCGCCTCAGCGCCTCGAGGCCCCGGTTGGCGGGATGCGCCAGCGCGGGGTCCGCGGCGAGAATCTCGGCCGCCGCCTCGCGTGAGACGGTGAGTATCTGCACGTCGGTCGTGGGGCTGGCGATCTTCAGATCAAATGCCATGCCGCTCTGCAGCGTGCCGTTGATGTCGCCCGAGCCCCGCAGTTTGAGGTCGAGCTCCGCAAGCCGGAAGCCGTCGTTGGTCTCGCACATCGCTTCGAGCCGCGCCCGCGATTCGCGCGAGAGCTTCTCGCCCGACATCAGGATGCAGTAGGACTGCTCGCCGCCGCGGCCCACGCGGCCGCGCAACTGGTGGAGCTGCGAGAGTCCGAAACGTTCGGCCGACTCGATGACCATGACCGTGGCGTTGGGCACGTCGACACCCACCTCGATCACCGAGGTCGCCACGAGTATCTGGGCCTCGCCCGATTTGAACTGGCGCATCGACTCCTCCTTGTCGGCGGGCTTCATCTTGCCGTGGCAGATCGCCGTGACGTACTGCGGCAGCGGGAAATCCCGCGAGATGGCTTCGTAACCGTCCGTGAGGTCCTTGTAGTCCATCGCTTCGGACTCTTTGATGAGCGGGTAGACGACATAGACCTGCCGGCCTTTGGCAATCTCCTGCCGCATGAATCCGAAGAGTTTCAGGCGCGCCGCATCCGTGTAGTGGAACGTTTTGATCGGACGGCGGCCCGGGGGCAGTTCGTCGATCACCGATACGTCGAGGTCGCCGTAGAGGGTCATCGCCAGCGTGCGGGGAATCGGCGTGGCGGTCATCACGAGGATATGGGGCGGCTGTTCGTTCTTGGTCCAGAGCCGGGCGCGCTGCTCCACGCCGAAGCGGTGCTGTTCGTCGATGACGACGAATCCCAGGTTGGCGAACTGCACGCGGTCCTCGATCAGCGCGTGGGTGCCGATCAGAATGTCCACTTCGCCCGAGGCGATGCCTTCGAGGGCGAGCCTGCGCTCCTTGGCTTTCGACGACCCGGTCAGGATCGCGGTTTTCACATCCATCCCTTCGAGCATCCTGCAAATGGTGGCGAAATGCTGGCGTGCGAGGATCTCGGTCGGGGCCATCATGCAGGCCTGGTAGCCGTTGTCCACGGCCAGCAGCATCGTCATCAGTGCCACGAGGGTCTTGCCGCTGCCGACGTCGCCCTGCAACAGGCGGTTCATCTGGAATCCCGTCACGGTGTCCCGCCGGATCTCTTTGATGACCCGTTTCTGGGCTCCGGTCAGCGGGAACGGGAGTTTTTCGTTGTAAAAAGTATTGAAGACGCCTCCGACTTTCGGGAAGAGGAATCCGTTGCTCTTGGCGAGACGCTCGGTGCGGCGCTGCTGGATGTTGAGCTGCACGCCCAGCAGTTCGTCGAACTTCAGGCGGAACTGGGCCTGCCGCAGCAACTCCTGCGACTGGGGAAAATGGATGTTGTAGATGGCGTCGCGGAGCGAAATCAGCCCGTATTTGGTGCGGACGGCTTCGGGCATCGGGTCTGCGATGCGGTCCCTGGCCAGCGCCCAGGCGTTGCAGACGATCTGGTACATGCCCTTCGCGCCCAGCACGCTGCCGAGCTTCTCGGTCGAGGGGTAGATACCCTGCATGCCGCTCTCGGCCTTGCGCGAGAGGGCCTGCTCCATGGTCTCCAGCTCGGGATGGGCCATAGACAGCTCCCCGCGGTAGAACGACGGGCGTCCGAAGATGAGGTATTCGCGGCCGACCTCGATCCGCTTCTCGATCCACTTCACGCCCTGGAACCACACCAGTTCGGCCGATCCCGTGGGGTCCTGGACGAAGGCCGTGAAGCGGCGTTTGCGTCCCGCCCCGGCATAAGCCATGCCTGTCACGCGGGCCCGGAACTGGACATAGGAAAGGCCCGCCGCATCGGTGATTTCCGAAATGCGGTAGATGCGCGTGCGGTCGATATAACGAAACGGATAGTGGCTGAGCATGTCGCCCAGCGTGCGGATTCCCAGCTCCCGTTCGAGGAGTTTGGCCCGGGCTTCGCCGACGCCCGCTACGAATTTGATATCGTTGTCGAGTATATCCACCGGGGCAAATATAGTGAAAGTCGAGTGTAATGCCAAACTTGTTTGAGCATTGCCGAGACGCATCCTGTATTCTGTAAATATACGAAAAGTCGGGCGCAATACAAACCCGATCGGATTTGGCCGGGGCGTATTTTCTGTTCCGGAAGGCGCAGCGGGCGCTTATTCCTTCTTTTCGAGCGTCGTGTCGACGCCCGAGCGGGTGAAGGTGCCTTCGTGCCAACCCTTGCCCTTCTCCGTGCGGTCGGCTTCGGTAAATTCCACGGTCACTTTCCTGTCGGCGAATTCGCCGCCGTTTTCCGGTCCGTCGATGTCGGTGAAGGTCAGCGTCGTTTGGCGGAAGGACCACTCCCTGCCCGAAAGTTCGTAGGAGCCGTCGCTCCCGGACGTTACGGGGCTGGCGTCCTGGCTGCCGACCTCGATGCCCTTGACGGGGGCGCCCTCCTTGTCGGTCACTTTGCCCTTGACCTTGTAGTCGAAATACGGGGTGCCGTACATAACGGGCGTTTCTTTGTTTTCGCAGGCCGTTGCGAACCCGAGCAGCGATGCGGCTGCCAGCAGCAGTTTCTCTTTCATGACGCCTACATTTTGATTCCTCGAAATATAGCGTTTTTTTCGCGGTTCGCCAAATCCTTGCTATCTTTGCATGCAAATCGGAAAACAGATGAATCTTTCGGAATTCATACGCCGCCCGGCGTGCGAGGTGCGCATCGGCGGGGTTGCGATCGGCGGGGAACACCCCGTCGCCGTGCAGTCGATGACCAATACCGACACCAACGACACCGCCGCCAGCGTGGCGCAGATCGAACGCATCGACCGCGCCGGGGGGCACATCGTGCGTCTGACGGCTCAGGGCCGCCGCGAGGGAGAGAACCTCGGAAATATCGTCCGGCAGCTGCGTGCCGACGGTTTTCGGACGGCTGTGGTCGCCGACATTCATTTCGTGCCCGAGGTTGCGGCCGTCGCCGCGAAATACGTCGACAAGGTGCGCATCAATCCCGGCAACTACCGCACGGACCACGGCGAGTTCGAAGCGCTGATCGAACAATGCCGCGAGCGGGGCGTCGCCCTGCGCATCGGCGTCAACCACGGGTCGCTGGCGAAGCGTGTCTTCGACGAGTGGGGCGACACGCCGCAGGGGATGGTCGTCTCGGCGATGGAGTTCCTGCGGGTCTGCCGCGAGCGGAATTTCGACCAGGTGGTCGTCTCGATGAAGTCGTCGAATACCCGTGTGATGGTTGCCGCCTACCGCCTTTTGGTCGAGGCGATGGATGCCGAGGATATGCATTACCCGATCCATCTGGGGGTCACCGAGGCCGGGAACGGCATCGAGGGGCGTGTGAAGAGCGCCGTGGGCATCGGGGCCCTGATGGCCGACGGCATCGGCGACACGATCCGCGTGTCGCTCACCGAGGCTCCCGAGAACGAGATTCCCGTGGCACGACTGCTCGCGGAGCATTTCGCCGAACGTCCGGGCCGCTTCGAGGTCCTGCATCCCGAACGCTATTCGCCGACCGAATACCGCCGCCGTTCGCGGGTGACGGAGCCCGTCGTGCACACCGAGCCGCTGGACGGGTTTCGTGTGATCGAGGCCCTGTCGGGCAATCCGACGGCCGAACTGCGCGCCGCGATCCTGAACCTCGAGGTACCCGACGAACCGGTCGTCGTAAAGCGTCGCTATGAAGAGTCCTCGTTGGAGACCCTCGCCGTGAAGGCCGCCGCCGACCTGGGGTCGTTGCTGCTCGACGGACTGGCCGACGGTATCTGGATCGACGCTCCGGGATTTTCCGAAGAGAGCATCCGCGAGATCGAGCTGATGATTCTGCAGGCGGCCCGCGTGCGCTTTTCGCGCACCGAATACATCGCCTGCCCGAGCTGCGGCCGTACGCTTTACGACATTGAAAAGACCCTCGCCGACATCAGGGCCCGCACGTCGCACCTGAAAAACCTGCGCATCGGCGTCATGGGCTGCATCGTCAACGGTCCCGGCGAAATGGCCGATGCTGACTACGGCTATGTGGGGGCCGGACCGGGCCGCATCACCCTCTACAAGGGGCGCGAGGTCGTCGAGCGCAACATCCCGCAGGAGGAGGCCCTCGACCGCCTGATCGAATTGATTCGGGCAAACGGCGACTGGCCCGCCTGAGAAGCCGCCCGCCTAAAAGGCGGGTTTCAGGGGCGAAGGAAAGTCATTCCGTTTCCCGCCCGGTTCTGCGCGACGGGCATTTTTAATTTTTAATTCTTAATTTTTAATTGTGTCGACCATCCTGCCACTCGCATACCTTCCTTCGGTGGAGTATTTCACGCATCTCCTGCGCGGCGGCTGCGTCGTGGACCTCGGCGAGCACTTCGTGAAGCGTTCCGAGCGCAACCGGACCCGGATACTGGCCGCCGACGGGGTGATGGAACTCACCGTCCACGTCCGCAATGCCAACCGTCCCCGCCAGCCGATGCGCGACATGCGTCTCGACTACTCCAAACGCTGGCAGCACCAGCATTGGGGGGCCTTGGTGGCCTCTTACAAGTCGTCGCCCTATTTCGACTTCTACGCCGAGCGGCTCGAACCCTTCTACCGCCGGCAGTGGGAATTTCTGGCCGATTACAACCTCTCCCTGCTCGACACGGTGTGCTCGCTGGCGAAGGTTCCGATGCCGGCGCTCTCCGAAAATTATGTCGACGCCGCTGCGGGCGACCTCGACCTGCGGCCCAAACACAGAGAGGGCCCGGCGTTCGTCGCCGAGCCCTATTTCCAGGTCTTCTCCGAGCGGATGCCCTTCGCTCCTAATTTATCGTTTGCGGACCTGCTGTTCGCCGAAGGACCTGCGTCCGTTTCGGTTTTAGCACGTTGCCGACAAGAATAGTCACGCTGTCGCGCAGTTCTCCCGCCACGGCTTTCACCTCGACCGTCCCCCTCATGGCCACCGAATCCGACCGGTACTGGAAGGGGGCGTATTCGGTCATGGCCAGCGTGTCGGCGCCCGCAATCAGCACGGGAACCCCGGCCGACGAATAGACGCGGAAAGCCTGCATGTCGTGGTCGCGCAGCCGACGTCGTTTGTCGACGATGTGCAGCGTCGGTTCCTCCCGGTTCCACATCGCTTTATAGAGGTAATACGCATCCTTGCATTCGCGGCGGTTGAGCGTCACCAGTCCGGCGCCGTTGACCCCGTAGGGGCGGCGCGACGAGCCGTAGTCGAACATGTTGTCGATCCAGATGCCCCAGAACAGCGAATCGTTCTGCAGGTTTTTGGCATACTCCTCGTGGAAGCGCGTCTGCTTCTCCTCGGGCATCCAGTTCGAGCGCGGTTCGGCCTGCGCCGTGTAGCTCTTGTGCCCGATGAATCCGCTGCCCCCGTAACTTACCGCCGAGCGCAGGTGCGACCAGTTCTTCTGCAACTGGTTGCGCCACAGGATCACGTCGTCGGTCGAGCCGCGCCGCCATCCCACGTCCTGCCGCCAGACGATCAGGTCGGTGATGAAGTTGATGCCCCCGTTCTGGTCGCTCGATGCCACCGTCGGACGCGACGGGTCGAGCGCATGGGCCGCGTCGTTCAGCCGTTTGAGGTAGGGCGTCACGTCGTCGCCCCGGGGCCAGAGCCGCGAGAAGATGCCCCACATCACCACCGAAGGGTGGTTGATATTCTGGGCGATGATCTCCTGCAACTGCTCCATCCCGTTCTGCTCGAAGGCCGGCATGGCGTAATAGGCCACGTCGCCCAGGAACGACGAGCGGTGCAGCGGCGTGTCGACCCAGACCAGCATGCCCTGCTCGTCGCAGCGGTCGTAAAGGTACTGCGCATGCGGTATCACCGCCGAACGCAGGGCGTTGGCCCCGAGTGTGCGGATCTGCCGCAGGTCGGCGTCGTAATCCTCCGGCGCCAGCGTGCCGCCCGAAAGGGCGTTGTCGTGGTAGAGCGTCACGCCGTGTACGGGAATCCGCTCGCCGTTGATCGTCAGCCCGTCGGCCGTGCTGGCGGCTATCGCGCGGAAGCCCGTGCGGACCGTGACGCTGTCGGTCACGGTCTCGTCGCCGATCGTGGCCGTCACGGTGTAGAGCGCCGGCCGGTCGGGGCTCCAGAGCGCGGGATTCTCGATGGTGAAAGGTACGACGACGGGTTTGCCGTCGAGTTTTGCCCGCTGGCGTTTGGTGTAGGTGCGGACCCCGTCAGGGTCCGTGATTGCCACGTTCAGCATGCAGGAGTTGTCGCCTTTCGAGGTGATGTGCACCTCGACTTCACCCTCGACCTTCTCGGGCGTCACGCTCTGCTGCCGCACGAGCACGCCCTCCGAACCGAGGTAGAGCGGCGATATGGCCGTGCGTTCGGTGAGAATCAGTTCGGCTTCGCGGTAGATGCCTCCGTAGAGGTTCATGTCGGTCGAGGTGGGCAGCACGTCGTCGCGGTAGCTGTTGCTGACCACCACGAGCATGGCGTTGTCGGTTCCGAACCGGACCTTGTCGGTGATCTCGAAGGTGAATGCCGTGGCGCCGCCGCGGTGCGTGCCGACGTAGTTGCCGTTGACGAAGAGGTCGGCCACCGACTGCACGCCGTAGAACTTTACGAACAGGCGTTTCGAGGCCCATTCGACGGGCAGGTACATGCCGTTCTGATAGTTGCCCGTGGTTTCGAGCCAATAGCCCTGGGCCAGCGGATCGGTGTTCCAACTGTGGGGCAGGGTGACGTGGCGGGCGTTGTCGGAGGTCTTCTCCGATTTGAAGAAGAAGCGCCAGCCTTCGTTGATCGGGAAGACCTCGCGGGCGCGGGCCGTCGAGACGAGACCCGTGAGCAGCAGCAGGATCGCTATGTATCGTTTCATGGCAGGCTGTTTTTAATGTTCTTGTGCAAAGATAATACAAACCGGGCACAAACCCAAACGGATGGGATTTTACGCCCGGCAGGCCCTTTTGGGGCGGGGACAAAAAAATGGCGGACCGCGCCTCTTCGGTCCGCCAAAAAGCAGAGGATGTATGTGAAACTTGTTAACTAAAAAACAACTCCTTGGGTGCCATCCCCTGCGGAGGGAATTGCCTTTCGCAGCCGGTATCGCCACACCAGGCGATACCGATCTGCGGAAAGGGGCTTAGTGCTTAACGGTCACGGTGATCGTTTGGGTCGTCTTGCTGCCGTACTGATAGGTGAAGGTAGCTTTCAGGGTAACCGTGAAGTCGAGCTGCAACAGAGCGCTGTTGTTCTTGTAAACCAGCTTGTTGTCGTTGACTTCGAGCAGGTCGAGCTTCGTTTCGCTCTTGTCCGAGTTCTCGGCTTTGAGAACCTCGAACGTGATACCGGCGCTTGCCGTATTGCCCGACGTTGCCTTAAATACCTCGTAAGCGGTGTCGTCGCCATTTACCACAACGGCTTTCCATACTTTTGCCTTCGAGTCGTATTCGATCCACTTCTTGCCGTTCGCGTCGATGAAATCCAGGTTCTCGAACAGGTTGATCTCGGTCTCTTCGTTGGCAACGTATTTCGTTTCGATGCCCTTCGTCTGAGCCAGCGTTGCGATCGGGGTCTGGATGCGTACGCGGAGCTCTTTTGCGCCTACCTGGATATTCGTGCCCTTGATTTTGATGATGGCCTTCAGGTCGACGTAGTCGCGGGTAGCGTTCGTCCAGTCGAGTTTGTCGCCGTCGATTGCAGCATATTTCGCCGCCACGTCGTTTTTGCCGGCTTCGTTCTTGCCGTCTACCGATACTTTCTCGTAGGAGATCTCCGCGGGAGTCGCCCCGGTCGGTGTAACGATATTGAAGTATGCAGGCAGGTCGGCGTTGTCCCATGCCCATACGAAGCTGTCGTTGACCTTGCCGGCGAGGATAACCGTCTTCTTGCCGCTTTCGTCGATTACATACTGCGTGTTGTAGTTCAGTTCGTATGCGGGGAGTTCTACCGTGGTCGTTACAGTAGCCTTGATCTTCTGGCCATACCAGGTTTCGCGCTCGTAGGTCTGTACGAAGATGTTGCCGGCAGCCTTGATGTCGCCCGATACGATCTGGGCCTCGATGCCCTTCGCGGCATTTACTTCGATATAGGTTCCGTCGGGGTTGTTCTGCGGGATCAACTCGCCGTTCTCGTCCTCGGCGTCGGTGTAACGCATGTTGCTTGCACTTGCATCCTTGCTGGAGGTCGTTGCTGCCGAGGCGAACTCAGCGGCATCTTTGAAGTAACCGGCGGCAACCTTCTTGTAGAGGTCAGCCCAGCTGATCGTCTTCGTAATGTCGTTGTAGCCGATGGTCTGCTCGATGCTCAGCTCGACATGCTGGGGAATCGCGCCGAATTCGATCGTACCGGTCAGCGTGTAGTCGATGTTTTCGTGCGTGTAGACGTACTCTACGGTGTAGGTATTGCCCCATGCGTATTTGCCTGCGGGCAGGGTTACCTTGGTTCCGTTGGCAATCTGGCCGACGAACGGCTCGAATGCGACGTCGACAGATGCAGTGACGTCCTTGCCTTTGGCATCCGTGATCTTCTTCACCGGAGTCTCGCCGAGAATGTCGATTACCGTAACACCTGCGGGCAGTTTGCCGCCGAGCGTCATGGCTACTTCGCCGAATACATCGGCATTGATCGCAGGAGCAACCTCGGTCGTGTTTCCGCCTTCGTTGACGAACTGGTAGGTCCACTCTTTGTTGAGTTTGCCGAAGTCGATCGTCGTGCCTTTCTGGTTGGCAATCTGATAGGTCGTCTGGTTGTTTACGGTCGCCGTCGTGGCTTTGCCGGTGACAGCCATCGTCCAGGTGTGTGCGAATACGGCCTTCGATTTCACGTCGGAGGATTTGGCCTCTGCGCGGAACTCCACCGTGGCGAGCTTGTCGTTCCAGCTCAGTTTGTCGGTGACGCTCTTGAGGATGAACTTGTTGATGGCGTCTCCCGTGACTGCTGCGTCCGAAGGATCCGTATAGGTGACCTTGGCCTTATAAGCACTGACCGATACCCTTTGACCGAGGATGTTCGAAACCTCGTCCAGCGACAGGAAGTTGTCGCCGTCGAGCGATGCCTTCAGCTCCACGTCTTTCAGCAGGGTTGCCTTGCTCTCAGCCACCGTCGAGTTGAACGGCATCATGATCGTCTCGTCATTGTAAACTTCGTCGTCTTTGTAAAGAGCGAAGGTTACCTCCTTGGCGGTATTCGAGTAAATGACACCGGCGAAATCCGACAAAACGTCGTTGGTGACGCCCGAAACGGCCTCTTCTTCACCGTCTTCTGCAGGAGCCTTGGTCTGGCTCTGGATCGAGAGCGCCAGGGCGACGCTCTTGTTGTTGTCTGCCAGAGCGTCCATCGTCTCTTTGTCGGCGGCGATCGTAACGGAGAATTTGCCGTTCTCGCCAGCCTGGAAGCCCGTGACGGCGACAGGAGCCGATGCCGGTTCTGCGGCGCGGGTAGCGATCACTTTCTCCGAAACCATCGAGAGGCAGGCGGGGTTCTTGGCATAGATGGCGGCGACTGCGTCGAGCGCCTTGGCGGGAGTAACGCGGTAGGTCAGCGTAGCGATGCCTTTCTCCAGTTCCGTGTTACCTACCTTGTAGGCAGCCATTGCGACCTGTCCGTCCAATGCTTCGGGAACGTATACCAACGACTGAATCTGGGCGATCAGGGCGTCCACATCCGAGCGCAGGCTCTTGATGGCTGCGTCATAGTTGTCGAATTTCTCTTTCAGGCCGGCCTGCTCCAGGAAACCTTCGGAAGAGATCATTTCGGCAATACCGGCGGCCAGTTTGCCGTTCTCCTTTTTCAGGAGTTCGGCTGCGGCCTCGTCCAGCGATCCGCGGAAATCGTCCGTGGTCATATACTGATTCATCTGGGTGCCGAACTCGGCGCCCAGCAGGTTTTTGATGGCCGTTTTGATCTCCTTGGCCGTAGGGTCGATCTGTCCCAGGATCGTATTTATGATCTGAGTCTGCTGCACCGCGGTGTATTCGCTGCCGGCCAGATACTCCTTGACGGCCTTGCCGATGTTCGACTCGATCTCGCCCCACGTGTCGAGCGCTTTGATCTGGGCGTCGAAAATGTTCTTTACATCCTGCGTGCTCATTCCCTCGGGAATCAGCGCTTTGACGTCCTCGGCGGTCTGATATCCGAGGTCTTTGACCATCTTGTTGAGTTCGGCATCCTTTACGAAATCGTCGAAATTGATGCCTTCGAGTTTCTGTTGGAGCGAGCTGAGCGCTGAGGCGTCGGCTTTGAGCTCGATTTTGCCCTTCAGGTCGTCGATCTGACCTTTCAGGTCGTTGATGTCGTCGTCGTAGTCCTTACAGCCGACGGCACCGAGCAGTGTTCCGGTCAGGAGCACTGCCAGAAATTTTCTGAATAAGTTGTTTTTCATAGTACGAAAGATTGAAATGAAGATGTGTTTTGCATGTAATTTTCAATTTGTTACTCATTTGCGACGCTGACTTATGGTATCATATATGATACGCATGGTGCAAATATATATATAAAAATTTGCACAGCAAAATTTTTGTCCAAATTTTTAAAATGGGAATGGATTACCAAGATGAAATCCGGTATATCTCTGCGAGGATCAAAGAGTTGAGGAAAGAGCGTATGCTGACCGTACAGGAGTTGGCATACCGGTGCGACATGGAAAGATCCAATTTGAGCCGTATCGAGGCGGGACGGACCAATCTGACCATAAAAACCATGTGTATCATCTGTAACGCGCTGAATATTACCTTGCGCGACGTGATACGCTGAGGATTGACACCTATATTTATATACTTACATATACTTGTCTCCAAATCGTCCTTTATGTGCTTTTTTTGGGCTGTTTCGGTAAAATGTGTATCTTTACGGACACAAATTGAAAGCTGTTTTTGAACGCTGTTGATCTGATCGTCTGTCTTGTGCTGGTGCTGGCCGTCTGGAACGGGTGGCATCAGGGCTTCATTTTGCAGGTATGCTCCCTGGCGGGCATCGTTGCGGGCATCTGGCTTGCGGCACGGTTCGGCACGCAGGTCGGCGAATGGCTGCAGTTGGAGCCCGACATCGCCTCCGCGGGCGGGTTCGTCACGGTGCTCATTGCGGTCATCCTCGTCGTTGCCATCGCCGGGCGGCTGGTGCGCAGGCTGTTCCATTTCGCGGGGTTCGGCATTGCCGATACGCTGTTGGGCATCGCGGTCTCGGTGCTGAAATACCTGCTCGTGCTGAGCGCTCTCTTTTCGGCGTTCGACACGCTGAACGCCGATTATACCCTCGTGAGTCCGGAGACGATCGAAAAGTCGAAAAGTTACAAACCTGTCATGCGCCTTTCGGAAGCCGTGTTCCCGTTCCTGGAGTGGGTCGGCGAACAGGTGCCGGGGCCGGATGAAAACACTCCTTCCGATGGAGAATAGGTTTACGGCCACCGTGGTCCGGGCGACCGGCAGTTGGTACGACGTCCTGCACGACGGCGTGACGCTGCGTTGCCGCATCCGGGGCAAACTGCGCCTGAAGGGCGTGCGGTCGACCAATCCCGTGGTCGTGGGCGACGAAGTGGTATGCGAGTCCGAGGGCGGCGACTGCGTGATCGTGGACATCGAGCCGCGCCGCAACTACGTGATCCGCCGGGCTTCGAACCTCTCCAAAGAGTCGCACATCATCGCCGCCAATGTCGATCAGGCGTTGCTGATGGTGACGCTGCGTTCGCCCGAGACGCCCAAGGAGTTCGCGGACCGTTTTCTGGTGACCTGCGAAGCCTACAAGGTTCCGGCTACGATTCTGCTTTCGAAGATCGACCTGCAGGATGCGGAGGCTGTCGCGGGGTTCCGCGCGGTGTACGAAGGGGCCGGTTACCGGGTGCTGGAGGTCTCCGCGAAGGAGGGACGCGGCGTGGAGGAGGTCCGGGAGTTGCTGGCGGGGCGTACGACGCTCGTGTCGGGCAACTCGGGCGTCGGCAAGTCGACGCTGATCCAGGCCATCGACCCTTCGCTGGACATCCGTACGGGCGAGATATCCGACAGCCACCACAAAGGGCGCCATACCACGACTTTCTCGACGATGTACCCCCTGGCTGAAGGCGGGGCGGTGATCGACACCCCGGGCATCAAAGGGTTCGGGCTGTTGGACATCGACGATGCTGAACTCTGGCACTATTTTCCGGAGATGATGCGCGTGGCGCCGGGCTGCCGGTTCTACAACTGCACGCACACCCACGAGCCGGGCTGTGCGGTGGTCGAAGCGGTCGAGACGGGGGAGATCGCGTGGTCGCGTTACGAAAGCTACCTGAAAATTCTCGACGATGATGAAAAATACCGCAAATAACGCTTTGACGGAGTTCGGCTCCGAATCGGGACCCTGCTGGGAGCGTATCGCCTGCCTCCGGGAGTTCATGATGCCCGAACGCTACGAGGTGCTGCGGAAGACGGTCGGCATGCGGACCCGCTACATGGCCGTGCTGGCCGAGAACATGTATCACGGGCAGAACGCCGCGGCGCTGATCCGCCACTGCGAGGCGTTCGGGGTGCAGGAGATGCACACCGTCGAGGCCTTGTGCTCCTTCGAGCCCAATCCCGACATTGCGCGCGGCGCCGAGCGGTGGGTCGATGTCCGGCAGCACCCCTCGACGGCGGAGGCCATCGCCGCGCTCCGCGGGGCGGGTTACCGCATCGTGGCCACCACGCCCCACCGCGAGGATGTGACGCCCGAAACTTTCGACGTGGCGCGGGGGCCTTTCGCGCTGGTTTTCGGCACGGAGCATGCCGGAATTTCCGACGAAGTGATCGCTTCGGCCGACGAATTTCTGCGCATTCCGATGTGCGGCATGGTCGAGAGCCTGAACGTCTCGGCTTCGGCAGCCATTCTGATTTATATGCTTTCCGAACGCATGCGCCTCACGGTCGACGGCTGGCGGATGACCCCCGCCGAACAGGCCGAAGTGCTCGACGGCTGGATGCGCGCCAGCGTGAAGGACGCCGAGGCGATACTTATACGGAAATTCGGTGAAAATGAATAACATTTTACGCAAACAATTCCTTGCGCATGTCGCCCAGACTTCGCCGTCGCCGATGCTGGTGGAGGTCGCGCGCGCCGAGGGTTCGTTTTTCTATACGCCCGACGGAAAACGTTATTTCGACCTGGTGGCGGGCGTGTCGGTGAGCAATGTCGGCCATGCCAATCCCGCCGTGGTGCGGGCCGTGCAGGAGCAGGCCGCGCGCTATATGCACGTGATGGTCTATGGTGAACTGGTCGAGACCCCGCAGGTGGAGTACGCCGCGAAGATCGCGTCGCTGCTGCCTGCGCCGCTCGAAAGCGTCTACTTTGTCAACTCGGGCGCCGAGGCGGTCGAGGGGGCCCTCAAATTGGCCAAACGCTATACCGGGCGTACCGAGATGATCTCCATGCGCCGCGCTTACCACGGTTCGACGCACGGGGCCATGAGCGTGATGGGCGCTCCCGAAGGCGAGGAGTGGAAAGGGGCGTTCCGGCCCCTGCTGCCCGATGTGCAGGCCATTGCGTTCAACGATTTCGATGATTTGAAGCGCATCACGCGCCGCACGGCCTGCGTGCTTGCCGAACCCGTGCAGGGCGAGGCGGGCGTCCGGCCGCCGCAGCCGGGGTATCTGGAGGCCCTGCGGCGGCGTTGCGACGAGGTGGGGGCGCTGCTGGTTTTCGACGAGATACAGACAGGCATGGGCCGCACGGGCGAACTGTTCGCCATGCTCAAATACGGCGTCACGCCCGACATCGTCTGTCTGGCCAAAGCCTTCGGCGGCGGCATGCCTTTGGGGGCGTTCGTTTCGAGCCGCGAAATTATGGACACCTTGCAGGAAAACCCCGTGCTGGGGCATATCACCACCTTCGGCGGCCATCCGGTCTGCTGTGCGGCCGGTCTGGCGGCGCTGAACTACCTGCTGGACAACCGGGTGGTCGAAACCGTCGAGGCGAAGGGCGCGTTGTACGAATCGCTGCTCGCCGGCCATCCCGCCGTGCGGGAGATTCGCCGCTCGGGACTGCTGCTGGCCGTCGAGCTGGGTGAACCGGCGAAACTCTACCGCATCATGGAACTGTTCAAAGAGGCGGGCATCCTGAGCGACTGGTTCCTGTTCTGCGACACGGCGTTCCGCATCTCGCCGCCGCTTACGATCTCCGACGAAGAGGTCCGCGAAAGCGCGGCGATTATCCGGGATTGTCTGGATCGGGTCTGAAAAAGGGAGGTCTGAAACCTCCCTTTTTTTCTATGCCTCTTCGGCGAATGCTTTCAATCGGGCGATCTCCTCGCCCCAGCGCGCTTCGTCCGGGGTTTCGAGGATCAGCGGAATGCCGTCGAACCGTTTGTCGCGGGCGATGTAGCGGAAACACTCCATGCCGATCATCCCTTCGCCCAGCGGCGTGTGGCGGTCGACGCGGCTGCCCAGAATCTTCATCGCATCGTTCAGGTGCATCCCTTTCAGGTAGTTGAATCCCACGACGCGCTCCAGTTCGGCGAACGTCGCGTCGCACGCCTCGGGGGTCCGCAGGTCATATCCCGCCGCAAAGGCGTGGCAGGTGTCGATGCAGACGCCCACGCGCGACTTGTCCTCCACGCGGTCGATCAGGTAGCGGAGGTGTTCGAAACGGAACCCGAGGTTAGATCCCTGCCCGGCGGTGTTTTCGATTACGGCCGTCACGCCGCGGGTCTTGTCGAGGGCGATGTTGATCGATTCGGCGATCCGGTCGAGGCTCTCCTCCTCGGTGATCTTTTGCAGGTGGCTGCCGGGATGGAAGTTCAGCCGGTCGAGTCCCAGCAGTTCGCACCGCTGCATTTCGTCGAGAAACGCTGCGCGCGACTTTTCCAATGCTTCCTCCTCGGGATGCCCGAGGTTGATGAGGTACGAGTCGTGGGGCAGTATTTGTTCCGGCCGGTAGCCGCAGGTGTCGCACGCCTTGCGGAAAGCGTCGATCTCCCCCGCAGTGAGCGGCTTGGCTACCCATTGGCGCTGGTTCTTGGTGAAGAGTGCGAAGGCCGTGGCCCCTATTGCGAGTGCGTTGGCAGGGGCGTTGTCCACACCTCCCGCGGCGCTTACGTGTGCTCCGAAATATTTCATAATTCGTCCTTTCAGTTTATCTTTCAGACAAAGTTAAGGATTTTGTAAATAAATTCATAAATTTGTGCATTGAAAATCAATTGAATCGCTTCGCTATGAAACATTTTTTCCCGATCTTCTTACTGGCGGCTTCCCTGGTCGCATCTGTTCCGGCTTCGGCCCAGATTTCGATCGACGAGGTCAATGCCGAGCAGCAGAGCGTGACTTTCCAGGATAAGCTGAAGTCCACCCCCGTCGACGTCGACTATTTCAACCTGGCCCGTTATAAGGCTGAACGTGCCGCCATCCGCAAGGAGCGCAACTACCTCGAATTCGGCGGCGGCCTGCAGGGTTCGCTGACCTCCTACAACGATCCGTGGATCTCGGTCTCGGGCGGTGATAACTCCATCGCGCTGGTCGGAACCTTCAATCTGCGCCATGTCTTCAAAAAGAACCTCTTTTCCATCGAAACCAAGTTCAGTGCCAAGCTGGGTTACAACCGCATGAAGGTCGAGACGCAGCGCGTAGGGCCGGACGGTAAGCCGATGGTCGACGAGAGCGGAAACAAGATCATGGACAGCGAGGGCGTCTGGTTCAAGAATCAGGATGAGTTGCTCATTTGGGTGAACCCTGCCTTTGAGATGGCCAAGAACTGGTCCTACGGCTCGATCATCCAGTTCCGCAGCCAGTTCGTCAATGGCTATAAATCACGTTCCGAGCAGGAAAAAAAGCATCTCAAAAGCAAGTTCATGACCCCGGGTTATCTCGACATTTCGCTGGGTATCACCTATAAAAGTCCTCAGAAGAAATTCCCCATTACGGTCAATATGTCTCCGCTCGCCCTGAACGCCACGTTCGCCGAAAGTGACTGGATTCGCATGCGGCAGGTGGAAAAAGACAGCGAAGGCAAAGAGATTGAGATCAAGCCGGCCTATCCTTACGGTATCGAAGATCCCGACAAGACCTCGAAATACGAGGGCGGTTCGTCGATTGAGATCGGTTTCGACCGGACCTTTGGTAAGACGGGTTACCTGCGCTACCGGACGACGATTTTCTCTTTCTATGGCTGGATCACCGACATCGGTCAGAGGAACAAGATCAGTGATTACAGCAAGTATCTGGCGGCCTTCGAACAGTGGAATTCGGGGGATAAGAATATCAAGGACAAACCCCGCCTGCCGATCCACCCCACGGTGCGCTGGGAAAATACCATCGACATCAAGGCAACAAAATACCTTTCCACGACGTTGAGTTTCCAGTTGTATTACAACCGGGCGCAGAATGTCGACGTGCAGACACGGACCCTGCTGAGCGTCGGCCTGACGTATACCTTTAAGAACAAGTAATGTACAAAAATTCGAAACACACCGTCCTCTTTCCGTTGCTGCTGGCTGCGGGAGTGGTCCTGGGCCTCGTGCTGGGACAGTATTTGGGGCGCAATTCAACCACCTCGCAGCTCAAAGGCATGCTCAGCCGCATGGCGCTGCCTGCGAACAAGCTGACCTATACGCTGTCGCTGATCGAGAACCAGTATGTCGATTCGGTGTCGATGGACTCCCTCTCGGAGCACGTCATTCCGCTGTTGGTCAAGGAGCTCGATCCCCATTCGGTCTACATCCCTGCCTCGGAGATGCAGGCATTGAATGAGCCCCTCGAAGGGGAGTTCGACGGCATCGGCGTGGTCTTCAACATGGCCACCGACACGGTGATCGTGCTGAACGTCATTCCGCACGGACCCAGCGACAAAGCCGGCATCAAGGCCGGGGACCGGATCATCGAGATCGGCGACTCGGTGGTTGCCGGGCGCAAGATTCCCCAGAACAACGTCGTGAAGATGCTGCGCGGACCGCGCGGGACGACGGTGCACCTGGGTATCGGACGGCAGGGTATTGCCGGACTGGTGCCGATCGACGTCGAGCGCGGTGTGATCCCGATCAGGAGCATCGAATCGGCTTTCCGCATTGCCGACGGCGTGGGCTACGTCAAGTTGGGGCAGTTTGCCCGGACGACTTACGACGAATTTCACAAGGCGTTGGCCTCGCTGCGCGCCGAAGGGGTCACGAAGCTGGTCTTCGACCTCCGGGGCAATTCGGGCGGATTCCTCGACCAGGCGATCGCCGTGGCCAATGAGTTCCTGCATAAAGGCCAGCTGATCGTCTACACCGAAGACCGCCGCCATGAGCAGCTCCGGGAATATGCCGACGGCAATGGCTCGGCGCAGGACATGGAGGTCGTGGTGCTGATCGACGAGGGGAGTGCATCGTCGAGCGAAATCCTCGCCGGAGCGTTACAGGATAACGACCGGGGAACGATTGTCGGACGCCGTTCCTTCGGAAAGGGACTCGTGCAGCGCCAAATACCGTACAGCGACGGATCGGCCCTGCGGCTGACCACGGCGCGTTACTACACCCCCACGGGCCGCTCGATCCAGAAGCCCTACACCATCGGTGACGACGAGAGTTACGAAGAGGATATCTGGAACCGGTATAAGAACAACGAGTTTTTCTCGGCCGACAGCATCCATTTCGCCGATTCGCTCAAACGGACGACGCCGGGCGGAAAGGTGGTTTACGGAGGCGGAGGCATCATGCCCGACGTCTTTATTCCGGCCGATACGACCGATGTGACGAAATATTTCATCGAGGTGTCGGGCCGCAACATCCTCTACCGCTATACGATCGAGTATGCCGACCGGCACCGCGAGGCGCTCAACGCCGTGAAGACCATCGACGAACTGCAGGCGTTGCTCGACAGCGACAAGACCCTCGTCGACGATTTCGTCCGCTATGCCGCCCGCAAGGGCGTTGCGCCGCGCTATGGCGACATCGCCCGTTCGCGCCGGCTGATCGAGGCCCAGCTTCGGGCTTACATTGGCCGCAACACGACGCTGGAGGATAACGGTTTCTATGCGAATATCTATCCCGTGGACAACGTGATCGTGCGCGCCATCGGGATATTGAAGGAGGATACAAATGATTAAGAAGCTGATCGGTATTCTTGTGGCTGTGGCGGTGATCGCGGTGATCGTCATCGTCTTTCTTCGGCGCGACAAGTTCGAGTCGATGATCCGGCGTGACGAGCTTCCGGCGGCGTCCGTTCCGGCCGTGCCCGCTCCCGTACAGCCGGTCGTTCCCGCTGCGGATTCGCTGACCCTCGGGGGTGCGGATTCGATCTGACAGTACCGTATAGACCGAAACGGCGGCCCCGCAAAAGGGCCGCCGTTTTTCATGCTGCGGAGGTCAGTCCGTGAGGAAAGCCTCGTAGATGTCCGCCAACCGGCTGCGAAGGTATTTCACCGCATAATGCTTGCGCGAGAGCAGGGTCGCCACGGGGATTCCGGTATCCTCGGCGAGCTCCCGGAAGGTGAATCCCTCCATTTCGGTCAGCTCGAACACGTCGCGCTGGGCGGCAGGAAGTTCGCCGAGGGCTTTCTCGACCTCCTCCCAGACCAGCGCCCGGAGGTACTCCATTTCGGGCGAACTGCCCTCGTCGGCCAAAAGGGCCGTGATTTCGCTGACGAATCCGCTTTCGTCGTCCTGCCCGTGCATCTGCGGCATCCGCTCCTCGCGGCGTTTGCGGCTGTGGTCGATGATGCGGTTGCGCGCCGTGCGGAAGAGCCATGCCGCGACCTGCCCGACCGGATTTACCGTGTCGGTCTGCACGAAACGCATGAAAACTTCCTGGAGGATATCCTCGCCCTCCGCTTCGGAGTCCACGCGCCGCGCGATGAAGGCCCGCAGCTGCCGACGGTAGTTCTCGAATACCTCGGTCGGGTTATTCCTTTCCGGTTTCATCCGCTGCGGCTTCCCGTTCGCACAAATTCCGCATCCGGCGGCGGATGAACTCACGCTTCTCGCTGTGCGACATGCCGCGCATCGCTTCGTGCAGGTGACGGTGCTCCCGGCGCGACATGTGCGGGTGTCCGGGCCACCCGAAGGGACCGAAGTGGCCGAAAAGCAGCCGGATCAGCAACAGCAGGCCCAGCGCTTGCCAGTAGTTGATGCTTGTCCATCCGATGATTCCGGGGATCAGCGCGTTCCACAGCCACATCGTTACGGCTACGCCCAGCGCCAGCAGGGCCGTGCCTCCGAGGCAGAATCCTGCGGTTTTCAGTTTTTCTTTCATGTTATCTGCTTGTTTTGGTGAAATTGCTCCGTTGGGGCATCGTCGTTCGCACCGTCCGCATCCGTTGCAGCGCGACGCATCGGCCACGTTGACAAAGCGGCAGGCTCCGTTGTCTACCAGTTTGAGAACCTCGTTGCCGCAGACTTTGATGCAGTAGCCGCATCCGGTGCAGTCGAAGGTGTATAAGACGATTTTTCGTTTTCGGGTTGTCATTGCCGCTGCTTTCTACTTATGCAGACGATCATGCAGTCCGGATATTTTAAACGGCCGGTATTTTTTCGTTCTGCGCCCCTCGGGATATGAAAAACAGCAGTCCCTTCGAAGGGACTGCTGCATATAGTTGCCGGTACTCGGGCGATCAGAAATACTTCACCTCTTTGCCTTCGATGGCCGAAATGAGGTTGTTGGCGGCCGAGGAGGCCCCGATGCGGAACAGGTCGGTCGTGAGCCACTCCTTGCCGAGAATCTCCTCGACGATGGTGTAGTAGAGCGCGGCGTCTTCGGCCGAACGGACGCCGCCTGCGGCTTTGAAACCCACCTTGCGGCCCGTCTTGTCGAAATAGTCTTTGATAGCCTGGCACATTACCACGGCAGCCTCGGGCGTTGCGGCCACGTCGATCTTACCCGTCGAGGTCTTCACGAAATCGGCCCCGGCCAGCATCGACAGCAACGAAGCCTTGCGGATCAGTTCGGGGGTTTTCAGCGCGCCCGACTCGATGATGACTTTCAGCACCACATCCTCGTCCATCTCCGTGCGGATCACCTCTACCTCATTGGCCGCTTCGTTGTACTCGCCCGTGAGCATACGGCCCACGTTCAGCACGATATCCACCTCGTCGGCGCCGTTCTCCACAGCCATCGCCACTTCGAGGGCCTTCACTTCGAGGAACGTCTGCGCGGCGGGAAATCCGCCTGCCACGCTCGTGATCTTCATCGGCGTACCGTCCACGGCCAGCCCCACGGTCTCTACGAATGCGGGGTAGATGCAGATCGACGCCACGTTGGGAATATGCGGATATTTTTGGTAAAACTCCACGGTTTTGCGGGCGAACTCCGTGACGGAGGTCACCGAATCGTTGCACGACAGCGTCGTGATGTCGATGGCCGAGTAGCAGAATTTATAGACTTCGGTATTGTGGTTGCGTGCCTGGGCGACCTGGCGGATGCGGGCGACCTCGGCGTCGACCTGCGCGGCGCTCCATGCCGGAGCGTATTCATTCAGATGGTTGGCGTATTCCATACGATCTTGTTTTTTACAAAATTAGAAAAATTATTCGATCCCGCGTCGCTTCCGGGCCAATTATTTTAGGAACGGACCTGTTTTCGCTCTTGTTGTCCGGACCCTTGGATGCCGATGCAAAAAAAGAGCCTGAACCGTTTCGGTCCAGGCTCTTTTTATCGCTTCGTGCCGAATTACTTCTGCAGCGGCTTCAGGTTGATGTCCTTGGCGGCCTTCTGAGCCAGTGCGGGGTTCTTCGAAACGGCGCTCTTCAGCTGTGCCTCGGCGGTCTTCAGGTCGCCTTCCTTCGTGGCGATCACGGCGCGCAGGTAGTCGGCGTCTGCCGAGTTGTCCTTGGCGATAGCCTTCTTGGCACCTGCCAGGTCGTTCGACTGAACCAGGGCGATAGCCTCGTTGTAACCCTTGAGACCCTTGGCGGCAGCCTTGTAGTCACCCTCGGCAGCAGCCATGGCAGCCTTGGCCTGAGCGTCGGCGGAAGCAGCATACTTCTTGGCCTCGGCAGTGTTGTTGTTGGCCAGGTTAGCCAGCAGCAGGTTCTTGTTGAGCTCCTTCGACGAATCCAGCTTGGCAGCCTTCTCGAACGACTTCAGGGCAGCGGCTTTGTCGCCGGCCTGCGTCTGAGCCACGCCGAGGTTGTTCCATACGCGGGCGTCGTTGAATTTCTTCGAAGCGGCGGTCAGGATGGCAACCTGCTCGTCGGCGCCGTTAGCCAACTCCTGAGCGGCATAGAGATACTGCTCGACGGTCAGCTCGCCGTTGTTGCGGTAAGCGGCCATGATCTCGGCGTCGGTCAGACCTTGGAGATCGGTGCTGTTGACGATCTGCGAACGGCGCAGCTCGGGAAGCACCTCTTTCTTCAGCTCCTCGAATACCGTCGACATGTTCTTGATCTCGGTCTCACGCTCTGCGGGCGAGTTGTAGAGGCTCAACACCTGGAGAATGAGGTTCTTGTCCTTGATGTTCGATTTCTCGACCAGTTCCTTGAAGCCGTCCCAGTCCTCACCGTAGGCAGCGGCGTCGATATCGAGGCCGGCGTCTTTCAGCAGCTTGGCAACGACCTTCTTACCCGACTCGCTGCGAGCCTGCGAGAGTTTGTCGTTGAACTTCACCGGACCGTCGGGCGAAGCGTAGCCCTTCACGGCGATGTTCTGCGTAGCGCGGTCGTTCGTGAGGTTCTTGTCCACGTTCTCTTTGAAAGCGCCGAGGTCTGCGTTCTTCTCGTTCTTCTTCGTCACTACCGACGAGTTGATCGCGTAGAGCAGGTCGGTCTTGTCAACCACCGTGGTTACCTTCTTGTAGTTGTTGGCCATCTGATCCATCAGGTCGCCGTACTTGAGATCCTTCTGCAGGGTGTTCAGACCGTAAGCGACCGTCAGGCCGAACTCCTTGGCGATAGCGGCCTTGGCAGCGGCGTCGTTGCCGGCCAGAACGGCAGCCTGCTCCTTGGTGGGGATGGCGCCGGTGTTCAGGTTAACGAGCACGAACTCCTTGGCCTTGCCCTTCGGGCACTTGATTTCGGCGCGGAGCTGCAGTGCGCACTGGTCCATGCGCGGATCGTAGGGGAACTCCACGTGCTGCGTGAAGTTGCCGCCGTTGATCTTGTCTACGACAGCGTAGTTCTCGTCCACTTTCGAACCCTGGTAGTATTTGGTAGCGCCGGCCACTTCGCCGCCCTCGAATACGATGACGGGGGTAACCTTGATGATAGCCTTCTTGTTGAAGTACTCAACGGGGAAGGTGACATTGATGTCGGCGGCAACGGTGCCGTTGTTCAGCGTGAGAATCTCGGGGGTAACCGTCAGCTTGATGTCGTCCCGGTTCTTGGCCATCTTCTTGAAGCAATTGCAGCTCGAGAATGCCAGTGCGGCAACTACGAGCACCATGCTCAATTTCATTAAGTTTTTCATAATAGGTAAAATTAATGTGTTTATTTTAAATTTGTTTGCCCTATTTCAGTCTGTTCCGGAACCCGTTTCCGGGTGCTTCGGCCCCTTTTCGGGCCGCGGAACAGCGCAAATATAGAAAACTCTTGCTAATTATGCAATATTCCGGACGGAAAAAAACGGTCTATTTCCGTCCGAAATATCCACATTAACAGTCGTTTTACTCTTCTTTGCTCTCGTGGTGCTCGCGGCGCTCTCCGCGGTCGCGGCGTTCGCCGCGCTCTCCGCGTTCGGGACGCGGTCGGCGTTCCCGCTCCACATAACCCTCGGGTTTGGGAAGCAGCGCCTTGCGCGACAATTTGAGTTTATTGGTCTTGGGGTCGACGCCGATCAGTTTGACATCGATCTCGTCGCCCTCTTTCAGGCCGGTCTCCTCCATGGTTTCGAAGCGCTTGTAATCGATCTCCGAGATGTGGAGCAGGGCGTCCTTGCCGGGCATGATCTCGACGAAGGCGCCGAAGGCCACGATCGAACGGATCTTGCCGTGGTACGTCTCGCCCACCTCGGGGATGGCCACGATGGCCTTGATGCGCGCCAGCGCACCGTCGAGAGCCTCCTTGTTGATGCCGAAGATGTCGACATAGCCCTGGTTGTTGTTCTCGGTGATGGTGATGGTGGTGTTCGTGGTCTTCTGGATGTCCTGGATGACCTTTCCGCCCGGGCCGATCACCGAACCGATCATATCCTGCGGGATGGTGATCTGTACGATGCGCGGTACGCAGGGGCGGTAGTCCTCGCGCGGCTCGGCGATGCACTCGGTGAGTTTGCCGAGGATGTGCATGCGGCCTTTGCGGGCCTGCTCCAGCGCGGCGCCCAGCACCTCGTAGGAGAGTCCGTCGACCTTGATATCCATTTGCGTGGCGGTGATGCCGTCCTTGGTGCCCGTCACCTTGAAGTCCATGTCGCCCAGGTGGTCCTCATCGCCCAGGATGTCCGACAGCACGGCCCACTTGCCGGTCTCGGAGTCCGAGATCAGACCCATGGCGATACCCGACACGGGTTTTTTGATCTTCACGCCGGCGTCCATCAGCGCGAGGGTTCCGGCGCAGACCGTAGCCATCGACGACGAGCCGTTCGACTCGAGGATGTCCGATACGATGCGCACGGCGTAGGGGTTCTCCTCGCCCAGCGGAATCATCGGCTTCAGGGCGCGCCATGCGAGGTGGCCGTGGCCGATCTCGCGGCGGCTCAGGCCGCGGGCGGCCTTGGCCTCGCCCGTCGAGAACGGCGGGAAGTTGTAGTGGAGCACGAACTGCTCGGTGCCCTGCACGAGCACCTCGTCCTTGACCTTCTCGTCGAGTTTCGTACCGAGCGTCACGGTCGTGAGCGACTGGGTCTCGCCGCGGGTGAAGATCGCCGAGCCGTGTGCCGCGGGCAGGTAGCCCACCTCACACCAGATCGGGCGGATCTCGTCGGTCTTGCGGCCGTCGAGGCGCAGCCCTTCGTTGAGGACCATGTTGCGCATGGCCTTCTTCTGCACGTCGTCGTGGAAATATTTGTGGATCAGCTGTGCCTTCTCGGCGAGCTCCTCCTCCGAGTAGCGGGCCGCGAACTCGGCCTCGAGGGCGTTGAACTTCTCCTCGCGCTCGTGTTTCATCGTGCCGCTCGTGGCGATGGCGTAAGCCTTGTCGTAGAGCTCTTTGATGATCGTCTGGCGGAGTTCCTCGTCGTTGACCTCGTGGCAGTAGGTGCGCTTCACGTCCTTGCCCAGCTCCTTCGAGAGCTCGATCTGTACGGCGCAGTGCTTCTTGATCTCCTCGTGCGCAAACTTGATGGCGCCGAGCATGACCTCTTCCGAAACCTCCTTCATTTCGCCCTCGACCATCAGGATATTGTCGATCGTACCGCCGACCATGATGTCGAGGTCGACCTTCTCCATCTCCGAATAGTTGGGGTTGATGACGTATTGTCCGTCGATGCGGGCTACGCGGACCTCCGAAATGGGGCCGCCGAACGGAATGTCCGACACGGCCAGTGCGGCCGATGCGGCCAGTCCGGCCAGCGCGTCGGGCTGAATGTCCTTGTCGGCCGAGATGAGGTTGACCGTCACGTAGACTTCGGCGTGGTAGTCTGCGGGGAACAGGGGGCGGAGTGCGCGGTCGATCAGACGGGCAACGAGGATCTCGCTGTCGTTGGCACGGCCTTCGCGCTTCATGAAGCCGCCGGGATAGCGGCCTATGGCGGCGTACTTCTCCTTGTACTCTACCTGCAGGGGCATGAAATCGGTGTCGGGTTTTGCATCCTTGGCGGCCACCACGGTACCGAGCAGCATCGTGTCGCCCATTTTGACGACGACCGAGCCGTCGGCCTGTTTGGCCAGTTTGCCCGTTTCGATCTCGATCTGGCGTCCGTCGGCCAGGGTGATCGTTTTACGGACTGCATTGTACAGCTTTTTTTCTTCCATAAAAAATTTAAACCTATGAGTGTTTTCGATTGTTTTCGCAACGAAAATGAAGGCAACCCCTCTCGGGAATTGCCTTCATTTCTTCCTCGGGATTACTTGCGGAGATTGAGCGTCTTGATAATTGCGCGGTAGCGCTCGATGTCGACCTCCTTGAGGTACTCCAGCAATTGGCGACGCTTACCTACCAGGCGCAGCAGTGCGCGCTGGGTTCCGAAGTCGTGCTTGTTGCTTTTGAGGTGGTTTGTAAGGTGGCTGATACGGTAGGAAAACAACGCGATCTGACTTTCGGGCGAACCCGTGTCGGTGTTAGACTTGCCGTACTGGCCGAAAAGCTCCTGCTTTTTCTCAGCTGTTAAATAAGCCATTTTGTAAAATTTGTTTACGTTCCACTCTACGACGCATCCCCCTTACCGTGGATAACGCCAGAGCGTTCCGCAAAGGTACGAATATAATTAATAATTAAGAATTAAAAATTAAAAATTATCACCTTTTCGGGCCAAAAAATGACGAGATCGCCGGGAAAATCGTATTTTTGCGGCTAAACAAGTGAGGATTATGCTGAAAAAGGGTATCTGCGGGGCTCTGGCCGCGCTTGTGACGGTTGCTTTCTGGGGCTGCGGAGGCCGTCCCGCCTACGTCTCGGTCGACGGGGTGATGCTGGGCACGACGCTGCACGTGGTGGCCGATGTGCGGGGCGTCTCGCCGCAGGAACTTTACGCCGCCGTCATGGAGCTCGACCGCGAGGCCAAGGCGTCGATGTCGATCTACGACTCCACGTCGCTGCTGAGCCGCCTGAACCGCAGCGAAACCGACTCCGTGGACCGTCATATCGCCTTCAACCTGCATCTGGCGGACAGCATCGGGGCCCTGAGCGACGGCCGTTACGACGTGACCGTCAAACCGCTGGTCGAGGCGTGGGGATTCGCCGGGAAGGAGCGCGTCGAGCGCCCGAACGTCGATTCGATCCTCGGATTCGTGGGGCGCGAAAAGGTGCGTGTCGAGAACGGCCGTCTGGTGAAGGACGATCCTCGTGTGCAGCTCGATTTCAATTCGATAGCCAAGGGGTATACGGTCGACCTGCTGGCTGCCCTGGTCGAGAAATACGGCGCCGAGAATTACATCGTCGACATCGGCGGCGAGGTCCGCTGCCGGGGCGTCAACCGACAGGGCAATCCGTGGCGCATCGGCATCGAGACCCCTTTCGACGGCAATATGTCGAACGGCGAATACCTGCAGAAGCGGGTCCGGCTGCACGACGGCGGACTGGCGACTTCGGGCAACTACCGCCGTTTCTACCTCGACGGAGAGGGCAATAAAGTCGCCCACACCATTGATCCGCGCACGGGCCGCAGCGCCGTTTCGCGCCTGCTGTCGGTGACGGTCGCGGCTTCGACCTGCGCCGAGGCCGACGCTCTGGGAACCATGTTCCTGGCCATGGGCGCCGACGATGCGCTGGCTGCTGCCGCGGCCATGCCCGGGATGAAGGTCTATTTCATCCTCGCGGGCGACGGCGACGAATACGAGGAGTATGTTTCGCCGGCTATGGAGGCTTTGATTATGCAATAACGAGATATGAAACAGGCTGTATTTCTTTATAATACGCAGTCGGGCAAAGGCAAGGCCGCCCGAAGCGTCGAGGCCATTTGCACCGTCTTCCGGGCTTACGGCTACGAGATCGAACCCCGGCTGATCGATTTCAGTGCCAATCCTTTCGACGGCAACGAGACGATCGACCTGATGGTCGTGGCGGGCGGCGACGGCACGGTCAACTACGTGGTCAATGCCATGAAGCGCAAGGGGCTGGATATTCCCCTCGGGGTGATTCCTTCGGGTACGGCCAACGATTTCGCCCGGGCGCTGGGCATGTCGCGCGAACCGCTCGAAGCGGCGCGGCAGATCGCTTCGGGAGGCGTCGAGCGGGTCGACGTGGGGTGCGTGAACGGGCTTTGGTTTGTCAACATCTTCTCGTTCGGCATCTTCACGACCACTTCGCAGCGTACGCCCGACAAGCGCAAGCACAGGATCGGCAAGCTGGCCTATATCATCGAGGGAGTCAAGGAGTTCCGCTCGATGCACGCCGTGCCGTTGGAGATCGAGGCCGACGGTGAACGGTTCGACCTGCGGTCGCTGATGGTGCTGATTTTCAACGGCGAGACGGCCGGCGGCTTCCACCTGGCGCGCCGTTCGTCGATCAAAGACGGCCTTTTCGACTGCATCCTGCTGGAGAAGAAGAATTTTTTCCGTTCGACGCTGGCCATGTGCCGTTACCTGGCGGGCGGGCAGCCGAAGATCGTCCGCCACCTGCAGGCGCGGACGATCGACATCCGCTCGACGGTCAACGAGCCGACGGATGTCGACGGACAGAAGGGCGCCGAATTTCCGCTGCACATCGAGTGCATCGCCGGAGGTCTGCGCATCATGTGCGCAAAACAGCAATAAGGAACCGCTGCGGGCGGAGGGTTCGGAGAGGGCTTGGTGAAATATTTTTCCGACTCTTTTTGGGGGCGGTGTTGCGATTTCGGACCGTTTTTGTTACTTTTGTCGGAAAAACTACGACGATATGGCGGATAATGGCAAGGCGACGCGCGGCAGCGGACGTGAAAACCTGCGGAAAGTTTCCATCTCCCGGCTCAAAAAGGAGATGAGCGATGTCTTTTACCTTTCGGACGATCTGGTCATCTCCACACTCACGGCCGACAAGAACACTACGGCCGACTATCCGACCTCGATCGACGGTTTTACGGCCATTATCATGATGGCGGGCGAGGCCACGGTGTCGATCGACATGCAGAATTACAACATCAAACCCAACACCATCGTCTTTTTCAACCCCGATTCGATCATCCGCACGGTCAAATGTTCGTCGAACGCCGCGGCCTACCTGCTGGCTTTCTCGAAATCGTTCGTCAACGAGATCCAGATCGACCTCTCGACCTCGCTGCCGGTCTACATGCGCTTCGGCAAGGCCCCGGTGCTGGAGGTGACGCCGCAGGACGTGGATGAAATCCGCCAGTTGTTCCAGCTCATCAAAACCATGCTCCGCAGCGACAAGGAGCGCTACCGCCACGAGATCATCCGCACGCTTTTCACCACGGCGTTCTATATCATCACCGAGATCAACCAGCGCGAGCAGCCCGGCGAGATCAAACAGGGCCGCTGCGAGGTGCTGTTCGACGAGTTCATGTCGCTTCTCCAGCAGTACAACAAACGTGAGCGTAATGTGAGCTTCTACGCCAAGCAGCTCAATATCACGCCCAAATATCTCTCTTCGGTGGTGAAGGAGGTGAGCGGCAAGACCGCCGCGCGGTGGATCGACGAATCGGTGATCCTCGAGGCCAAGGCCCTGCTGAAATATTCGGGCATGAGCATTCAGGAGATCGCCTATCACCTGAATTTCTCGACCCAGTCCTTTTTCGGCAAGTATTTCAAACAGCATACGGGCACTTCGCCCTCGCGCTACAAGCGGAAAGGCTGATACGCCATGAAACGACTGTTCCTGCTGTGTTGCTGCCTCGCGGCGGCCGCGCCCCTTTCGGCCCGTGACGAATCCCTCGGACGTGCCGTCCGCGCTGTGACCGACTCGGTGCGGGCGACGGTGGGTGTTGCGGTCGTGTTCGAAGAAGGCGATACGCTCGTGGTGAACAACGCCTGCCGCTATCCTACGATGAGTGTCTATAAGTTTCACCAGGCGTTGGCCGTGCTCGACCGCCTCGACCGCAGCGGCCTTCCCCTCACGACACGCATTCCGGTCCTCCGGTCCGATCTGCTTCCCGATACGTGGTCGCCGCTGCGCGAAGCCTGTCCCGGGGGCGGTCGGTTCACCGTGGCGGAACTGCTGGCGTACAGCGTTGCGCAGAGCGATAACAACGTCTGCGACCTGCTGTTCCGGTTTCTGGGCGGGCCGGAAGTCGTGAACCGCTACATCGCCGGGCTGGGCGTCGGTGAAACAGAGATCGCGGCCGACGAGGAGACCATGCACCGCCGTACGGACAACCAGTATCTCAACTGGACCACGCCGCTGGCCGCCGTGCGGCTGCTCGAACTTTTCCGCCGCGGGAAGCTCCTCTCCGCCGAATCCGGGGATTTTCTGCTGAAGACGATGTTCGCCACGGAGACCGGCCCCGACAAACTCCGGGGTCTGCTGCCTCCCGGCGTCGCCGTGGCGCACAAGACCGGCAGCGCTTTCCGCGATGCGCAGGGCGTGATGGTCGCCGACAACGACATCGGCATTGTGCGCCTGCCCGACGGACGCAGCTATTCGATTGCGGTCTTCGTCATGGATTCCCGCGAGGACGACCGGACCAATGCCGCCGTCATCGCCCGGATTTCGCGGCTCGTTTACGATTACGCCACCCGGCGATAATGAAATGCCCCTCCGGAGAGGGGCTTTTTCATACGCTATTTCAGCGCCTCGACCACTTGCCGGATCATCGCCGGGATGGCGTGCTCCTCCTGTGCGGTGTAGAAATTGCCGTCGATTTCGAACGGGGCGTCCGTCGCCACGGGGCCCGTCACGGCGGCTTTGGCCAGCGGATGCACGGCGACCCTCCGTCCGGCGGCGGTGCCTGCGAATCCGAACATCATTCCTGCGGCGCAGTGGCCGATCATCAGCTTGCCCTTCTCCCCGAAGGTTTTCAGCACTTCCATCAGGTCCTTGTTCCAGGGTTCGCCGGCATGTTGAGCAAAGACCGGTACGGCGTCGCCGCAGGCGAATACGAGGGCGTCGTATTCGTCCTCGTGCCCTTTGAGGTTGGCGATGACATCATCGGCGGTCAGCCCGATGCCCGAATTGGTGCGGATCTCGCGGCTGTCGGCCACGGCGAACACGGTGCAGGGAATCTTGTTTTCGAAAAACGTTTCCAAATACTGGAACAGGCCCATCCCGTTCACGGGATTCACGGCCACGACGGCTACTTTTTTTGCCATGATTGCGATTCGTTTAATGGAACAATGGTTATTTTCAGTAAGTTTATTACATTTGCGTACAAATATAGGGCAAACCACCCGCAAAAACAAGAACGCACTTAAAGATGAGATGGTTACGTCGAAGTAACCATTGCTGAATGCCAAACGGATGGAATCGGAAAAAAGTTTGCAGAATTTTACACCCACGGGTAGCTGCCCGATCCGGGACATACTGAGCCGGCTGGGGGACAAATGGTCGATGCTGGTGCTGCTGACGCTCGACGCCAACGGCGTGATGCGTTTCAGCGAGATTCACCGCACGTTGGGCGACATTTCGCACCGCATGCTGACCGTCACGCTGCGGATGCTCGAAACCGACGGAATGGTCCGCCGCGAGGTCTATGCCGAGGTGCCCCCGCGGGTGGAATATAGTCTTACGGAACGCGGCAGGAGCTTGCTGCCGCACATCTTCGGGCTGGTGGAGTGGGCCGAGGCCAACAAAGAGGCTATTCTGGGCGCCCGCCGGAAATCCTGAGCGACATCCGCCGGGCGTCGGCGCCGTCGGGATAGTAGCCGCGCAGCAGCTTTCCGGCCCGAAACCCGTTGCGGGTGTAAAGTCCGATGGCCGGGGCGTTGTCGGTGCGCACTTCGAGCGTCACTTCATCCAGTCCGAGCCGTCGGGCCAATGCAATCGCCGCATCCACCAGCGCTTGTCCGGCTCCGCATCCGCGGGCCGCGGGGTCTACCGCCACGGAGTAGATGCGCAGGTTGCGGGCCGTGCGCCGCGTCAGCAGCGTGATGTAGCCGACGACCTCCTGTCCGCGGCAGGCGACGTAGGAAGTCCCCTCGGCCTGTTCCAGCAGATAGCGCAGCTGCCGCCGCGAAAAGGCCTCGTCTTCCGGAAAACAGCTCCGTTCGACGGCCGCCACGGCGTCGAGGTCCCCGGCCGTCGCCGGGCGTATGCCGATCGGTGTCGTCATTGGGCGTGCAGGCGGTTGAGGCAGTGGACGAAGTGGTTGAGGATGCGGTAATAGAGTTCGTCGCCCAGCACGGCATCCTCGACTTCGTGGTCGATCGACGGATTGTCGTTGATCTCGATCACCACGGCCTTTCCGTTGATGAGTTTCAGGTCCACGCCGTACAATCCCTTGCCGATCAGCGCCGCGGCCCTGACCGCCGTGTCGAGCACTTTCTGAGGGGCTTTGTAGATGGGTACCGTTTCCCACGCCCCGCACAGGTTGCGGCCCGTGTCGTCGTGGGCGTGGTTGTAAATCTGCCAATGTCCCTTGGCCATGTAGTATTTGCAGGCGAAGAGCGGTTCGCCGTCCAGCAGGCCGATCCGCCAGTCGAACTTCGTGGGGATGAACTCCTGGGCGAGCAGCACGGCCGAGTGTTCGAACATCTCGCCGAGAGCCGCGCGCAGTTCCTCCTCATTGCCGACTTTGTGCATGCCGACCGAGAACGATCCGTCGGGAATTTTGAGGATGAAGGGCGCTCCGAGCCGTTCGCTGATCTCCTCGAACGTGTAGTCGTTGAGTCGGAAAAGCAACTGCGAAGCGGGTGCCGGGATGCGCGCCTTCTCGAACAGCTCGCACAGGTAGACCTTGTTCGTGCAGCGGATGATCGACTCGGGATCGTCGATCACGGCGATGTCGTTCATCGCGGCCCGCTGGGCGAGGCGGTAAGTGTAGTGGTTGAGCGAGGTGGTCGTGCGGATGAACAGCGCGTCGAACTCCATCAGCCGCGTGGCCTCCTCCTCGGTAATCAGTTCGGCATGGATGTTCATTTTGCGGGCCACCTCGAGGAACTTGTTGAGGGCGTCCTTGTCGCTGGGCGGGAATTTCTCGTTCGGGTCGTAGAGGATGGCGAGGTTGTAGCGCGCGGGCTTGGCCGAGCGCGGCGACCGCCATACTTTCTTGTTGAAGCAGTCCAGCGCATTGGCGAAGTCGTCCTGCTCGCTCTCCGAGAGCTGGCGCAGCGGGAGCGCCTGCACCGATTCGATCTGGTTGCGCGCATGGTTGTTCATCACCACGCGCAGGACCGGGCAGGGGTAGTGGTCGAAGACGAAGCGGGCGATCTTCTCCAGCCCTTTCTCCCGGCAGGTCCCGAAGTAGATGTTCAGCTGCCAGATTTCGTTCGAGATGCAGTTGCGTTCGATCCATTGGTGGCACAACTGCTGCAGGCTGCGCGTCATGCGGATTCCGGCGCCCGATTCGAGCTTGTTGAGGGTCTCGACGCCCGGCAGCACCCGGTGCCCCCGGGCCTGGGCCAGCAGCGAACAGTAGTAACCTTCGGAGTTGTAGCCGTAGTCGTCGCTCAGGTTGATGACCAGCTTGGGCTTCCGCTCCCCGTAACGATGTTCGAGGTAGTCGGTTACGGTGACGAGCGAATCGGTTTCGCAATAGGGCTTCCAGTCGTTGAGGCTGTTCAGCAGGATGAGGACGCTATTCATAAAAGAGGGTTTTCAACGGGCCAAATGTAAGCAAATAAGGCATCGGTTGTACACCTTGCGCGCCGATTGTGCGAAATAAAAAAACGGGCCCCCGCAGGGACCCGTTTTATCATCGTTTGCGGCGCACTCAGGACCGCTTTCTGACCGCCTTGGCCTCCACGGCCTTGTCCAGTTCGATGCTGAAATCCGAGAGGACGTTCATGTAGTTGATGAAGGCGTCGTAAGCCGAATCGTAGGGGTTGAAATAGGAGTGCACGTCGCCGTCCGACAGCCACTTGGTGGCCATGTAGTAGAAGTGGTCGGAGGTCTGCATGAAACTCCACACGTAGTCGAAGTCGGGATTCTTCAGCGTCGTGACCTTCTCTTTCAGGGCGTAGAGTTTCGAGAACGCCTCGTTCTGCAGCTCGTTGCCCAGCCACGCCGTCACGTCGCGTTCCTCGTCGGCCCACGACATCACGTGCGGGCAGTGGAGCACGGCTACCGGCTGGTATTTCTTCGCCGCTTCGGTCACCGTGGCGAACTCCAGGCCGTTCTTCTTGGCCAGGACCGCCTTGGGAAGCGCGCGCATGAATTCGAAGATGCCCGTGTCGGCGTTCTGGTGCTCGCCGAACGTCTCGTAGTCCATGAACAGGTTCACCACCTCGCCCGGCGTCTCGTCCGAAGCCAGCCATTGCACGTATTTGTCCACCGTCAGCGGCCACTGGTCCCAGCTCTTGTTCGAGAAGCGGAACGCGATGTCGTCCGAGAGTTTGTAGTTGCGCAGCAACAGACGCAGCTTTTGGTCGATGGCGTTGGCGTAGACGTAGTTGGGCGATTTCCAGCCCAGCACGTGCTTGGCGCCCTCGGCCAGCATCGTGCGGAAGCCCATGCCGGCCACCATCTCGCCGATCTCGTCCGAATAGATCAGCTCCGTGTTGCGGAACGCCGTGGGCTTCATGCCGAACTCCTTTTTGATGAGGCTCGTGTGCAGCTTCACCTGTTCCCGGAAATCCTCTTTCGAGGCCAGCGAGGCCAGCGAGTGGGAGTAGGTCTCGGCCAGGAACTCCACGCATCCCGTCGCCGCCAGCTCTTTGAACGAGTCGAGGACCTCGGGAGCGAACGCACGGAACTGCTCGACGGCGATGCCCGTGATCGAGAACGAACAGCGGAATTTGCCCTTGTTCTCTTTGATGAGTTTCAGCAGCAGGGCGTTCATCGGTAGGTAGCACTGGCGGGCCACCTTCTGCATGATCGAGCGGTTCAGGAGGTCATCCAGATAGTTATGGTCTTTGCCCATGTTGAAGAAACGGTATTTCTTCAGACGCCAGGGCTGATGTACCTGAAAATAGAGACAGACGGTTTTCATGGCGGGTGGTTATTTTGATTGTTTTTTATTCTCTTCGATCACGGCTTCGTAAACCGATTTGATCTTGGCCGCGGCGTCGTTCCACTTGAGGTTGGTGACCTCTTCGAGCCCTTTCGAAGCGAACATGCCTGAGAGGGCGGGGTATTTGATAAGTCCGTAGATGGCGTCGGCCAGTGCATCCACGTCCCAGTAGTCGACCTTCACGGCGTAGTCCAGCACCTCGGCCACGCCGCTCTGTTTCGAAATGATGACCGGCACGTTCGAACGCATCGCCTCGAGGGGCGAGATGCCGAACGGCTCCGACACCGAAGGCATCACATAGACATCCGACAGCTGGAACATCTTGTGCACGTCCTCCCCGCGCAGGAATCCCGTGAAGTGGAAACGGTCGGCGATGCCGAGCCGCGCCACACGGCGGATGACGTGGTTCATCATGTCGCCCGAGCCGGCCATCACGAAGCGCACGTCGGGCACGCGCTTCAGCACCTTGGCGGCGGCCTCCACGAAGTAGTCGGGGCCTTTTTGGTAGGTGATGCGGCCCAGGAAGGTCACGATCTTGTCCTCGACGCCCCGTTCGGGGACTTTGCCGCTGTTCTCGGCGAAGCGCACGGCGTTGTGCACCGTCACGACCCGGTCGGCAGGAACCCCGTAGCGGTTGATGACGATGTTGCGCGTGAGGTTCGACACGGCGATCACCCGGTCGGCGGCGTGCATGCCGGCGCGCTCGATGGCGTAGACCTGCGTATTGACGTTCTCGCCCGAGCGGTCGTACTCCGTGGCGTGCATGTGCACCACCAGCGGTTTTCCGGAGACGCGTTTGGCGGCGATGCCCGCGTAGTAGGTGAGCCAGTCGTGGGCGTGGATCACGTCGAACTGCCCTTCCAGCTCCTTGGCCACCTGCGCGGCGACCACGGCATAGCGGGCGACCTCCTCCATGAGGTTGGCGCCGTACTTGCCCGAGAAGGTGTAGCGCTGTTTCCAGACATCGGTCGTCGACCAGGTCCGCTCACCCGATTTGACATATTTCTCGTGATAGACTTCGTACTCCTCCGGCGAGATGTAGGGAACCATGTTCGAGTCGATGTGGATGAACGACATCTTTTCCAGAATGTCGTCCGCGCCGCTTCCCGTCGAGCCGTACATGGCCTCCACGTCGCTGGCATTCATCACATGGGTAAACCGCTGGTCCTCGTCGCCGTAGGCGTGCGGGACGACGAAGGTGACGTTGACGCCGTTGCGTGCCAGTCCGCGGGTCATTCCGTAGCAGGCGGTTCCCAGTCCGCCCGCAATATGGGGCGGAAACTCCCATCCGAACATTAATACTCTCATACCGTTATTCCTTGTTTTTACTGATTTCCATCGTTTCCACGCATCCCGAGGTTTCCGGCTCACGGCCTGCGGCCGTGTTTATAAGTCTGACTCACCCCTAAGTCCCCGCCTCGGCAGAGACTTCCCTTCGGCACAATTCTGTTTTATTTCTTTGCGGCCCTTTTTCTTACTGCCTTTCCGGCGGTTTCGGCCGCCTTGGCCGCCGGCTTTGCCGCTTTAGCGGCAACCCCTTTCTTACTAACGTTTTTTGAAGCCTTCGCAGTCTTTGCCGTCGACTTTTTCACGACTTTCTCCGCCTTCCGGGGCTTTTCTTCCGGTTTGCGGCGCCGGATCATGCCGTAGATGTCCAGCACGGCCGCCACGCTCCACGCCTGCGAAATGGCTCCGCGGGGTGAGAACGGGGGATCGGCGTCGAACAGCTCGCCGATCGAGCCGATGCCGTAGGTCTGGATGTCCTCCTCGAAATTGGCCAGTATCTCCTCGGCCTGCGGCAGGAACGAGTCTCCGTCGATGTCGAAGCAGGCCTGCACGTAGAACGACAGCAGCCACGGCCATACCGAACCGTTCTTGCCCGCGAAGTCGCGTTCCGCGGGCGTACCCACCTGCGAACCCTTGTAGAGCGGGTTGCGGGGCGAGAGCGTCCGCAGTCCCTTGGGGGTCACGAGGTGCTGGCGCACGGTGCGGATCACTTCCAGCTGGGCCTGCTCGTCGAGCATCTTGTAGGGAAGTCCGCAGGCGAGGATCATGTTCGGACGGATGTCCGTCGAAGCGCCCTCGCAGCCGATGTAGTCGGCCAGATAGCCTTCCGGCAGGCGGAACAGCTCGTTGAACGCCGCGGCGGTCCTTTCGGGCAGCGCCTCCCAGGCTTTCACGAACTTCTTGTCGCCGTGTTCGCCCGCCAGCCGCAGCGTGTAGCGGACGGCGTTGTACCACAGGGCGTTGACCTCGACCTGATAGCCGTTGCGCGGGGTGACCGGCTGTCCGTCGATCACCGAGTTCATCCAAGTCAGGGGCACGTGCTCCGACGAGGCCCACACGAGGCCGTTCTCGTTGAGCAGAACCCGGCCTGCGACGCCTTGCTTATAGGCTTCCAGTATTTGTTTCATCGCCTCGCCGTAGCGTTCCCAGACGGCCTTGGCGCCGATCTGCGCCTCGAGCCGCTGCAACGTCCAGAAGAACCACAGCGGAGCGTCCGCGGCCACGGCCGCCGAGGCGTTCCCGGCGAACATGCCGTCCTGCATGGCGCGCACCTCGTAGTCGAGGGCGTCGATGCAGTCCTCCTTGTGGTCCTGCTCCAGGGTGATGCCCGGCAGCGAAACGAAGGTCTGACGGCCCGAAACCCCGTGCCACGGGTAACCCGATATGACCTCCGTGCGGTTGCCCGGACGGCGGATCAGGAATTGCCGTGCCGAGTGCTCGAGGCAGCTGATGAAATCGATCTTGTGCGTGCGCCGGGCGATGGAGCCGTCGAAGAGCTCTTCGATGGTCTTCGTCGAGCCCATCTCGTCGAGCGATGCCGAGAAGATGATGCTCTCGCCCTTTTTGAGCTCGGTCTCGAAATAGCCCGTCGTCAGCAGGTCCTCGTGCCCCGCGTAACCGCGGGCGATGTCCTGCTGGTATTCGAAATTGTAGTACCAGTCGGGCGCCGGCACGAACTCCGTCCCGGGCTTGCTCGTCTGGAGGTAGAGCCACGGGAATGAACCGTAGAGGCGGCATTTCACGCCGTTGACCGCCGGATAGGAGTGCCCGTCGGCAGCCATGTTGGCGCGGGTCAGCGCATGCTTGTCGCGGAAAGCCAGGAACGGGCGCAGCCTCAGGCGCGTCTCGGAGTGGGCGTCCACGAGCGTATAGCGGATCATCAACTGCGTGCGCTTGTGAATCCAAAGCATCTCCTTTTTGAGGATGACTCCGCCCACACGGTAGGTGACCGTGGGAGTCGGCGTATACTCGAAATCGGTGATGTACTTGTGCCCGCGGGGTTCGTAAACCCCCGGGAAGCGGTGCAGGGCCAGGTTGAACGTCTGGTCGTGCTGGATCACCGTTTCGTCGAGCGACGAGAGCAGGACGTAAGTCCGGCCGCTGTCGTCGATCGGCGCCACCATCAGTCCGTGGTAGCGGCGGGTGTTGCAGCAGACGATGGTCGTGCTCATGTACCCGCCGATGCGGTCCGTTGCGAGCATCTCGCGCTGGAGCGAGTACTCCAGGTTGCCCAATTCGCTTTTGTCGAAAGTAAGTGCTGACATATCGCTATAAAATGCTGTTCGTCCTTTAAAGATATTGAAATTTTCAGATTATTGCAATCCTGCAACTGAAAATTGACATCTTTTTAATATCCGTTTCCGTTTGGAAACCTATGCCCATTTCACCAATGCAAAATCCATGCGATGCGGAAGATGCGGATTGCTGGGATAGATGCGCAGCGCCACGTCGAACGTGCCGGCCTCGTTGGGCGTGTAGTCCAACGCATAGGTTACCAGGTTGTTGTCCGTGCGGGCATGTTCGAGCCGGATCGTGCGGGTGACGTTGACGCCCTGTCCGCCGACGATCTGCCGGGCGATGACCATCTCCACGCCGATATCCTCCGGGCGGAGGTTGGCGATGTCCACCGTCACCGAGAAGCGGTACTTCTCGCCGACGCAGACGGCCTCCTTGTCGATCTTCACGCGCTCTACGTCCACCACGCGGACCTGGTCCCAGGCCGCCGAGACCTTGCGTTTCCAGGCCGCGATTTCGCGGGCCAGGCGGTAGGCGTCGGCGCTCAGTTCGCGCTTGCGGGCCGCCAGCTTCTTGTAGAAGCGGTCCTCATAGTCGATCAGCATGCGGTTGGTCGTGAAGTTCGAGGCGATGTCCGCCACGCATTTTTTGACCGAAGCCACCCATTCGTGGGGGATGTTGTCCTCGCCGCGGGCGTAGTATTTCGGGGCGATCTGCTCCTCGATGGTGTTGTAGATCATCTCGGCGTCGAGTTCGTCCTGGAAGTGCTGGTCGGTGAACGTGCGCTCCATGGGCAGCATCCATCCGGCGCCCTCCTTGTAGCCTTCGACCCACCAGCCGTCGAGCACCGAGAACTGCATCACGCCGTTCATCACGCACTTTTCGCCCGAAGTTCCCGAAGCCTCCAGCGGCCGCGTCGGGGTGTTCAGCCAGACGTCGACGCCCTGCACCATGCGGCGCGCCAGCTCCATGTCGTAATTCTGCAGGAAGATGATCTTGCCCACGAACTGCGGCATGGCGGCCACCTCGACGATGCGTTTGATGAGGTCCTGCCCCGGCTTGTCGTTGGGGTGGGCCTTGCCGGCGAAGATGAACTGCACGGGACGCTCCTTGTTGTTGACGATGGAGGCCAGCCGGTCGAGGTTCGTGAAGAGCAGGTAGGCGCGCTTGTAGGTGGCGAAGCGGCGTGCGAAACCGATGGTCAGCACGTCGGGTTTGATGCCCTCGATGACCTGAAGCATCTGGCGCGGCGAGTCGAGACGCACCTGCGCGGGATCGCTGTAACGCCGGCGGATGTGTTTGATGAGCTTGTTTTTGAGCTTCATACGCTCCTCCCACAGCTCGCCGTCGGGGATGTTGTGCACTTTTTGCCAGGCCGGGATGTCGTAGACGTGGCCTTCGAAACCGTCGGCGAAGTAGCGGGCGTAGAGGCGTCGCAGCGACGTGGCGATCCATGTCGGGAAGTGCACGCCGTTGGTGACGTAGCCGATGTGGAGCTCGTTTTTGAAGTAACCCGGCCACATGCTGCCCAGAATTTCCTTCGAGACCTCGCCGTGGAGCCACGAGACGCCGTTGACCTCCTGCGAAAGATTGCAGGCCAGCACCGACATCGAGAATTTCTCGTTGGGGTCGTTGGGGTTGGTCTTGCCCAGGTTGATATATTGCTCCCAGGTGATGCCCAGCACGTCGGGGTAGTGCGACATGTACTGGCGGATCATCGACTCGGGGAATGCGTCGTGGCCGGCCGGCACGGGGGTGTGGGTCGTGAAGAGCGACGACGAGCGGACGACCTCCAGCGCTTCGGAGAACGAGAGCTTGCGGTGGTTCACCAGGTCGCGGATGCGCTCCACGCCGATAAAGGCGGCATGGCCCTCGTTGCAGTGGAACACCTCGTGTTTGACGCCTACCTGGCGCAAGGCGCGGATGCCGCCGATGCCCAGCAGAATCTCCTGTTTGAGGCGGTTCTCCCAGTCGCCTCCGTAGAGGTGGTGGGTGACCTGGCGGTCCTCCTCGAGGTTGTCCTCGATGTCGGCGTCGAGCAGGTAGAGGTCCGTGCGGCCCACCTGGCATTTCCAGATGCGCGCCGAGAGCGTGCGGCCCGGGAAGGCGATGGTGACCGTCATCCAGTTGCCGGCCTCGTCGCGCACGGGCGAGATGGGCAGTTTATAGAAGTTCTGCGCCTCGTAGGTCGCCTCCTGGGCGCCCTGCGCCGAGAGGCGCTGCGTGAAGTAGCCGTAGCGGTACAAAAGGCCCACGGCGGCCATCGGGACGTTCTTGTCCGAAGCCTCTTTGAGGTAGTCGCCGGCCAGGATGCCCAGGCCGCCCGAGTAGATTTTCAGCGACGAGTGCAGGCCGTACTCCATCGAGAAATAGGAGATCGTCGTGGTCTTCGGGTCGGGCTTCTCGTTCATGTAGTCGCGGAACTGCGTATGCACGGCATCGAGCATGGCGAGGAAATTCGTATCTTTCTCGAGCTCTTTCAGACGCTCGACGCTCAGCGCGTCGAGGAAGGCGATCGGGTTGCGGTCGCATTCGGCCCACAGCACGGGGTCGATCCCTTCGAACAGGTCGCGGGCGCCGGGGTTCCAGCACCACCAGAGGTTGCGCGAAAGCTCCTCGAGGGCGTGCAGCCGCCGGGGCAGCGTCTTGTCGACCATCATGCGGTTCCAGACGGGCTTTTCGACGAAGAGCTGCTGACGCACGAAGTTGATCTGTTCGGTCTTGGCGCCGCCGTCGTCCAGCACGGCGCGGTTGGTGCGCACGACCGAACTCTCGACCGCTTCGGAATAGGCCTGCTCGTAGGCGGCGAAGAGGTGCTCCCAGAGCGCTGTCGTCGAGATTTCGTAAGCCGAGGTGCGCATTTCGTTCACGTGCTTCTCATCCAGCAGGCTGAAGCGCAGCAGCGTCTCGGCGACCTTCTGTTCGACTTCCCGGTCGTTGTAGTCGTCGCGGCGGACGACCTCCACGCCGGCGTGTTCGCGGTGCTTGTCCACCCAGAGGCCGAATCCGGCCAGCGTCGTGGTGACGGTCGGCACCGAGAAGGCCACCGATTCCAGCGGGGTGTAGCCCCACGGCTCGTAGTAGGAGGGGAAGACCGTGAGGTCCATGCCTACCAGCAGTTCGTAATAATCCTTGTTGAAGATGCCGTCGGCCTTGTTGAGGTACGTCGGCACGAAGATCACCTTCACCTTCGATTCGGGCCGGGTCAGGATCGAGTCTTTGAGGGCGTTGACGACCGGGTCCCAGGCCGGATTTTCGAGGTAGTGGGTCGTGTATTTGTACTGGCTCCCGTCGATGGGGTTCGACGCATCGGCCAGATGGGCCTGCAGATCGACGCGCGGGCCGCGGTTGCCGGCGGGTACGGTGATGTAGGCCAGCACCTCGCGCCGGAGCTTGTCCGAGGCCGCGAGCTGTTTGAGCGACTCGATGAAGACGTCGATGCCTTTGTTGCGGAATTCGTAGCGGCCGCTGGTGCCGACGATCAGCGGATCGCCCGAGAATTTCTCGCCCAGACAGGCCTCGGCCACCGTAATCATCGCCTTGCGGGCCTCGTCGCGCTTGGCGTAATACTCCTCGCCGGTCCACACGAAGTCGTTTTCGAAGCCGTTGGGCGTCACGCCGTCCGGTTCGCGGCCCAGCAGGTACTTGCACTCGTTGGCCGTGATGTCGCTCACCGTGAGGAAGGCGTCGTGATACGTGGCGCCCATCTTCTCGATCGAATGTTTGGCCGTGACGTTGAACTGGCGGGCCAGTTCGTCGGCGTTGAATTTCGTGAGGTCGTTATAAAGCGGCAGGCGGTTGCCGGCGATGCAGCGGCCCATGACCGTGGCGTGGGTGGTGAACACCGTGGCCACATAGGGGGCGTGTTTGCGCAGGTAGAGGCCGCCGGCAGCGGTCATCCATTCGTGGAAATGCGCTGCGGCCTTGTCGGTCGGGGCGCAGAAGGTCTCGACGTAGGAGGCGATCACCACGCCTGCGGCCCAGCCGAAGAGCACCGGTTCGATGTAGTCCCACTGGCCCGAAATCGAGTCCACGTGGTACGACTCCCAGAGGTTTTTGAGAATTTCGTCCTTGCGGGGGATCAGCGACGAGAAGTCGACCAGCACCGCTGTCGGTTCGCCTTTGATCTTCCAGCGGCCGACGCGCACGCGGATGCCCTCGTTGTAGAGTTTCTGGCGCCACGCCTTCAACAGCGCGGGGTCCTCCTCGAACTCGGGGTTCACGCCCTCGTGCGAGAGGTCGGGACCGATCAGGAGATAGCGGTCTGCGAATTTGCGGATGACGGTCTGTGCCTTGGTGGAGATGACGGTGTGAATGCCGCCGACCTTGTTGCATACCTCCCAACTAACCTCGAACAGGAAGTCGGGAGAGTGTTTTGCATTGCTCATATATTATGCTTGTTTGTAATTTTTCAGAGACGAAGTCGGATTCGAAATCCGGTTGCAAAGGTAATGCTTATATTTTTGTAAAACAATCCGAAGTCATATTTACTAAAAAAATTTAAGAATAACTTAACATTTCAGTTTCATTTGGTTGCGGGTTTGTTACGTTTCGAAGAACGTCTCGATCACTGCGTCGGAAACCAGCATTCGCGCCGCCGGGACGGCCATTTTGCCGCCTTCGGTCCTGAGTGCTCCGGACCGTATCCAGGGCTCTGCATCGCGCTGCATCCGTGCCGCCCGTTCCGTTCCGAAAAGGGCCTTCGCTTCCGCGAGGTCGATGCCTTCGGCCGTGCGCAGCCGCGTCATCACATACTCGTTGAAGCGGTCGCGGTCGGTCAGCATTTCGGCCTCTGCGGGGGCTCCCGCAAGGTAATCCTCCACGGAATCGACGTTCCAGCGGCGTTCCCGTCCGTCGAACGAGTGGGCTGCAGGGCCGATGCCGAGGTACTTCACGCCGTGCCAGTAAGCGGCGTTGTGGCGGGCCCGGAACCCCGGCAGGGCGTAGTTCGAGACTTCGTAATGGTCGAACCCGGCTCCGGTCAGCGTCCCGTGCACAAGGGCGTATTCCGCTTCGCTGACCGACTCGTCCACCGGGGCGAACTCCCCGCGGGCCGCGCGCCGCCCGAAGGCCGTACCGGGTTCTATGGTCAAATGGTATGCCGAAATGTGCTGCACGTCCAACCCGATTGCCGTGTCGAGCGTGCGGCGCAGCGAGTCGCCGCCGAATCCCGGCACCCCGAAAATCAGGTCTATGGTGATGTTTTCGAACCCTTCGCCTTGTGCATCCCGCACGGCCTGAACCGCCTGTGCGGCATTGTGGCGGCGGTTCATCAGCTTCAGGCACGCATCGTCGAACGACTGGATGCCGATCGAGAGGCGGTCGACGCCCGCCCGGCGCAGCGCCGCGAGGTAGCGGGGCGTCAGGTCGTCGGGGTTGGCTTCCAGGGTGGTCTCCTCCGCTGCGGAACAATCGAACAGCTTTCCCGCATGTTCCAGCAGCCCGGCAATGGCCTCGGGCGAGCAGAGCGACGGGGTTCCGCCCCCGAAATAGCGGGTGCGGACGGCTTCGCCGCCGAGGTATTCCCGCCGGGCCTCCAGCTCGCGGTGCATGGCGGCCACGAGCTCCTCCATGCGTCCCAGCCCGACGCTTTTGTAGAAATCGCAGTAGGCACAGATGCGCCTGCAAAAGGGTATGTGGAAATAGAGTCCCGCCATAGTAACCAAAGATACGAAAAAAATCGGGATGTCGTCCGGGCCCGTCCGGGAATTTGTTCCGCCGCTCCGTCCGGCGAATTTCGGCAGCCTGTTTGCAGGGGTGGGTTTGCGGTGCGGAAGCCGCTTTCGGAGGGTTTCTGCAAACCGGGATACACTGTTATAAATGAAGCGTATAGCGGGATCGGAAAAAATAATAAAATTTTTTTGTAATTTCGGCTGTTAATTTTTTCACAATTCTGAAAGTTTTTCTACCTTTGTGCCGTTGGAGTCCGGACGGTCCGGACGAAAACATAGGTTAAGAAGAGGATTTTAATCAAAATAATTACAACTATGGACAAAATGGATTTGAAAAAGTACGGGATCACCGGCGTGACCGAGATCGTGTACAATCCCTCCTACGACGAGTTGTTCCGTGAGGAGACCAAGAAAGGCCTGCGCGGCTATGAGAAGGGTCAGCTGACCGAGACCGGTGCCGTGAACGTGATGACCGGCGTCTACACCGGCCGTTCGCCCAAGGACAAGTTCTTCGTCATGGACGAGACCACCAAGGATACGATCTGGTGGACTTCCGACGAGTATAAGAACGACAACAAGCCCGTTACGAAGGCTGCCTGGAAGGAACTGAAGAAGATCGCTTCGCAGGAGCTTTCGGGCAAGAAACTCTATGTCGTTGACACGTTCTGCGGCGCCAACGAGAACTCGCGCCTGAAGATCCGTTTCATCATGGAGGTGGCCTGGCAGGCTCACTTCGTGAAGAACATGTTCATCCGGCCGACCGACGAGGAGCTGGAGAAATACGGCGAGCCCGATTTCGTGGTGCTGAATGCGTCGAAAGCCAAGGTTAAGAACTACAAGAAACTGGGTCTGAACTCGGAGACGGCCGTCGTTTTCAACCTCACCGAGAAGATGCAGGTGATTATCAACACCTGGTACGGCGGTGAGATGAAAAAGGGTATGTTCTCCTACATGAACTACCTGCTGCCGCTGAAGGGCATGGCTTCGATGCACTGCTCGGCCAACACCAACGAGAAGGGTGAGACCGCTATCTTCTTCGGTCTGTCGGGTACCGGCAAGACCACGCTTTCGACCGATCCGAAGCGTCAGCTCATCGGCGACGACGAGCACGGCTGGGACGACGACGGCGTATTCAACTTCGAGGGCGGCTGCTATGCCAAGGTTATCAACCTCTCGCAGGAGAACGAGCCCGACATCTGGAACGCCATCCGCCGCAACGCGCTGCTGGAGAACGTGACGGTAGACAAGAAGGGCAAGATCGACTACGCCGACAAGTCGGTGACGGAGAACACCCGCGTATCGTACCCGATCTTCCATATCGAGAATATCGTGAAACCCGTATCGAAGGCTCCGGCTGCCAAGAAGGTGATCTTCCTCTCGGCCGACGCATTCGGCGTGCTGCCTCCGGTTTCGATCCTGACTCCCGAGCAGACGCAGTACTACTTCCTGTCGGGCTTCACCGCCAAGCTGGCCGGCACCGAGCGCGGCATCACCGAGCCTACGCCGACTTTCTCGGCTTGCTTCGGCGCTGCTTTCCTGTCGCTGCACCCCACCAAGTACGGCGAGGAGCTCGTCAAAAAGATGAAGAAGGCAGGTGCCAAGGCATATCTCGTGAACACGGGCTGGAACGGAACCGGCAAGCGTATTTCGATCAAAGATACGCGCGGTATCATCGACGCGATCCTCGACGGTTCGATCGACAAGGCTCCGACCAAGACCATGCCTATCTTCGACTTCGTGATTCCGACCGCTCTGCCGGGCGTAGATCCCAAGATCCTCGATCCGCGCGACACCTACAAGAACGCCAAGGATTGGGACGTGAAGGCCGAGGACCTCGCCAACCGTTTCGTGAAGAACTTCGCGAAGTTCACGGGCAACGAGGCTGGCAAGAAGCTCGTGGCTGCCGGTCCGAAGGTAAAATAGTTCCGAAAAGGATTGCGGCTCCGGCCGCTGCATGATAGAGAAAACCCCGGTTTCCGAGATGGAGACCGGGGTTTTTGTGTGGAAGAGGCCCTGCGGGTTGTGGACTATTTCCGGGGCTGAAAAATCCGGTAGCCGATCGAGAGGCCTATCTTGTTGGGATACCACTCCGAGGAGCCGTTGAACGGATCGGGGTGCTTCGGCTGCACGGGGCGGTGGGGATGCATGTCGATCTCGCCGTCGAAACTGTAACCGTTGTAGTGGCTGTCCATCCAGGCCCAGCCGAAATAGGCGTCGAGCAGCCACCGTTCGCCGAACTGGTATTCGTACCCCACACACAGTCCGATCATCATGCCGTAGCCTTTGCAGTAGCGGTCCTCGAATTTGAGCCGCCAGTTCTCGATGTAGGGTTTCGACATGTCGAAGGCCATCATGCCGATATTGGCTCCGAGGTACCACCCGCGGTTGTGCTCTTTGAAGAAGCGGCGGTATTCGCCCATGAAAATAGCGAAGGTCATGTGCTTGCCGTCGATGGATTTCCACGGGGAGATGACGATCTCGCTCTGGAGGGTCGACTTGGGCGTGACGGCGAATTCGACGGCCGGGTTGACGATCCCTGCCAGTGCGTAGAGCCCGTTGAGTTTGACGTATCCCTGCGGGAAGGCGTTCTGTATGGCGAACAATGTGAGCAGGAGCGCGCAGGCCCCGAATTTGCAGCGTTTGTTTTTCATCTTTCGTGAAATTCAGCCGAATACGTTAAGGTCTGAAAAAGTCCGCCGGCCCCAAAACGAATCGGGTGCGGTTTGGGCAGGACTTTCCGGCAGGCAAAAGTGCCGTTACGGCCTCAAAGGTATGAAAAATCCGGGCAATGTACATAATCGCCCGGATTCTTCCTGCAGGATAAGGAGGTTAAATTCCGCTTTTTGTCCGTTTCCGGGGCGATTCCGGCGCAAAAAACAGGGCCGGACTCATACGAGCCCGGCCTCGGTCTTGGGTATGTACGGCGGTTTATACCGTCATGATCTCTTTCTCCTTTTTGGAGAGAACCTCTTCGAGGGATTTGGTGAATTTCTCGAGGAGTTTCTGTATCTGCGTCTCGCCGTCTTTCGACTCGTCCTCGGGCATGCCCTCCTTCTGGGCTTTTTTGAATGCTTCGACGGCGTCGCGGCGGGCGTTGCGCAGGCTGATGCGGGCCGTTTCGGCATCCGAACGCACCTGCTTCACCAACTCCTTGCGGCGCTCCTCGGTGAGGGGCGGGATCGTCAGGCGGATCTGCTCGCCGTTGTTCGAGGGCGTCAGGCCGATGTTCGAGTCGATGATCGCTTTCTCGATCGGGCGCAGCATGTTCTTGTCCCACGGCTGGATCAGGATGGTTTTGGCGTCGGGTACGGTGACGCTGGCGGTGCCCGAGACGGGAACCTGCGAGCCGAAATAGTCGACCATCACGCCGTTCAGGGCGTTGGGCGACGCCTTGCCGGCGCGTACGTTCAGCAACTCTTCTTCGAGGTGGTCGATGGCCTTTTGCATGCGGCCCGTGGCATCGTTGAGAATCGTTTGTGTATCCATGGCGTTTGGGGTTTAATTTTCGAGTGTCTTTTCAATGGTGCGGATCAGGGCGTCGAACTCCTCTTCGTCGTAACCTACCGTGGCGAGGATCACTTTGCCCGTTTTGTCGATGAGGAAGTTGCGCGGGATGTAGTTCGAGGCGTAGCGGTCGTAGACGGTCCGTGCCGAGTCGAGGCCCATCGGGAAGGTGTAGCCGGTCTTCTCGCGGAAGGCCTCCACCGTTTCGCGCTTCTCGCCGCGCGAGACGGGCAGGAAGACGAACTCTTTGCCGGCGAAGCGGTCGATGATGTCTTTCTGCACGCGGGTCAACTCCTGGCGGCAGGGCGGGCACCACGTGGCCCAGAAGTTGAGCAGCACGACCTTTCCGCGCAGCTCGTTAAGCGACAGCTGGCTGCCGTCGGTCAGTTCGACCGTGAAATCGGGGGCCGTCTCCCCGGCCCTGACGAGCGTGGTCGATTCGGTCTCCGCTTCGGCGCCCTTCTTGGCGTTGCGGTTGCCGCACGAGGGGAGCAGCAGGATGACGGCAATGATGGCGACGATCAGTGCCAGCATCAGCCACAGCGATTTATTGCTTTTCTTTTTGGCCATAGTCTTACGGTTTTACGAGCGTTCCGATCTGCTCTCCGGCAAGTACCTTGCCCAAATTGCCTTCGGTGTCCATGTCGAAGACGATGATCTGCAATCCGTTCTCCCGGCAGAGCGTGAAAGCCGTGAGGTCCATGACCTTCAGCCGGCGGTCGAGCACCTCTTCGAACGAGATTTCGTCGAATTTCACGGCTGCGGGGTCCTTCTCCGGATCGGCCGTGTAGACGCCGTCCACGCGGGTGCCTTTCAGCAGTACGTCGGCTTCGATCTCGATGCCGCGCAGCGCCGACGCCGAGTCGGTCGTGAAATAGGGATTCGAGGTGCCGCCTCCGACGATCACCACATAACCCGCCTCGAGGTACTCGATGGCACGGGCTTTGGAGAAGTATTCGCCGATCGGCTCCATGCGGATCGAAGTGAGTACCTTGCATTTGACCCCGTTGTCCTCGAGCGCCGACTGAAGCGCCAGCGAATTGATGATCGTGGCGAGCATGCCCATCTGGTCGCCCTTCACGCGGTCGAAGCCTTTTTTGGCGCCCGTGAGGCCGCGGAAAATGTTGCCTCCGCCGATGACGATGCCGATCTGGACACCCGTCGCTGCCGCTGCTTTGATCTGCCCGGCATAGGATTGCAGCACCTCGGGGGAGAGCCCGTATTTTTGCGTTCCCTGAAGCGACTCGCCGCTCAATTTCAGGAGTATCCGCTTGTATTTCATGGTTTGTTGCTTTTTATTCGTAACGCGAAGATAGGGATTTTTTCGAAAAATTCACATATTATTGACTATCTTTGGTGTCGTTACGACACTTTTGTCGGTCGGGGCGTTTTGCCGGACCGAACGTAATCCGGTTTTGGCGCCCTCCGTTCTTTTTTCTATCTTTGGGGGCGTAACGCCCCTTTTAGGAGTCGGTCGGTTAGCCGGGGACCGAACGTAATCCGGTTTTGGAGCCGTCCGTTCTTTTTTCTATCTTTGCAATCCTTATGTCGTCGGAAGAATATAAATTGCTCGATACGATCGCGTCGCCGCGGGAGTTGAAAAAACTCTCGGCGGAGGAGTTGCGTCTCTACTGCGACGAACTGCGACGCTACATCATCGACGAATGTTCGGTCAACCCGGGTCACCTGGCTTCGAGTCTCGGGGCTGTGGAGCTGGCCGCGGCACTGCATTACGTTTTCGAGACCCCGGAGGACAAAATCGTCTGGGATGTCGGCCACCAGACCTATGCCCACAAGATCATCACCGGGCGCCGCGAGGCGTTCCGGACCAAGCGGCGGCTGGACGGCATCAGCGGTTTTCCGCGCATGTCCGAGAGCGAATACGACGCTTTCGGGGGCGGTCACGCCTCGGTGTCGATCTCCGCGGCTTTCGGCATGGCCAAGGCGGCTGAACTGCGGGGCGAAAAGCGGCAGGTGGTGGCCGTCATCGGCGACGGGTCGATGACCGGCGGACTGGCTTTCGAGGGGCTCAACAATGCCGGGGCATCGAAGCGCACGAACCTGCTGGTGATTCTCAACGACAACAACATGGCCATCGACCAGGCCACCGGGGCGTTGAAAAACTACCTGTTGAAAATCTCCACTTCGGTCCATTACAACCGCTTCAAACAACGGCTGTGGGGCGTTCTGTCGCATACGCCGTGGTTGCTGAGGCTCTGCCAGAAGGCGGGCAACGCCGTGAAACAGGGCTTGCTGAACAAGAGCAACCTCTTCGAAAGCCTCAATTTCCGCTACTTCGGACCCGTGGACGGCCACAACCTTAAAGAATTGGTGCGGACGCTCCGGGCGCTGCGCGACATCGAAGGACCCAAGTTGCTGCACGTTATGACCGTAAAGGGCAAAGGATATCTTCCGGCCGAGCACAACCAGTCGGTCTGGCATGCTCCGGGGTGCTTCAATCCCGATACCGGCGAGCGGATTTCCGCTCCGGCCGATGCGGCGCGTTATCAGGATGTTTTCGGTGAAACGCTGTTGGAGCTGGCCCGCAGGGACGCCCGTGTCGTGGGCGTCACGCCCGCCATGCCTACGGGCTGCTCGATGAATATACTGCTGCGCGAGATGCCGGAACGCTGTTTCGACGTCGGTATTGCCGAAGGGCATGCCGTGACCTTCTCGGCGGGACTCGCCGCGGCGGGGATGGTGCCTTTCTGCAACATCTATTCGACGTTTATGCAGCGGGCTTACGACAATGTGATTCACGACGTTGCGATACAGGGACTTCCGGTGGTGATGTGTCTCGACCGCGGCGGATTGGTGGGCGAGGACGGCGTGACGCACCACGGGGTCTTCGACATGGCCGCTTTCGGCGCCGTGCCGGGGCTGACCGTCGGCGCACCGATGAACGAGCCCGAACTTCGCAACATGATGTACACCGCCTTGCAGGCGGGTGCTCCCTTTATGATCCGCTATCCCCGCGGCTGCGGCGAGGGGCTGCCGTGGCGGGGCGTGCCGTTCGAGGCGCTGCCCGTGGGCCGGGGACGTCGGCTGCGCGACGGCCGCGACGTGGCGCTGGTGACCGTCGGGACCGTCGGCAATGCGGCCGACCGGGCCGCGGAACGCGCTGCGGTGCAGGGGATCGAGGCCGCCCATTATGACCTGCGCTGGGTGAAGCCGCTCGACGAGGCGTTACTGGACGAAGTGGGGCGCAAGTTCCGTCGTGTCATTACCGTCGAGGACGGCTGTCTGCGCGGAGGTGTCGGCGAAGCCGTCGCGGCCTATTTCAACGCCCGCGGTTACGGGGCGCACGTCACGAGCCTGGGCATCGGCGATGCCTGGGTCGAGCACGGCACTCCCGCACAGCTCTACACCCTCTGCGGTTATGACGAGGAGGCGATTTTCCGCGCCCTCACGCAGGCGTAAGACCCCGCTTAAGAAGCGGGTTTTAGGGGCTATGGAGGGGCGTTTCGCTTTCCATTCAGTTACGCGCTCCCGCCGGTTGAAAAACCGGTTTTAATGGCGCAGGCGTAACGCCTGTTTTAATGGCGATAGCGCGTCGTCCCGCTCTCCATTCAGTTCTGCGCTCCCAGGGGTGATTCATTGCAAGGTAAACGTCCAGTCGTCGCCGCGGCTGAGAGAGGAATCGAACCGGAAGCCTTCCCATTCGAAAGTTTGAAGTGCCGCAGGATCGGTGATCCGGTTTTTCAGGATATGCCGCGTCATCTCGCCGCGGCACATTTTCGTGTAGATGACGATGGTTTTCAGCCGGTCGCCTTCGCGGATGCGGAATTCCGGGGTGATGACCCGCGCCTCGCGGCACACGCGTTTCCAGTCGAACAGCCGTTTCATCTCCCCGCTGGCCAGGTTGAGCAGAATGCCGTCGTCGTGCCGGATTTTGTCCAGCAGGGCGTCGGTCAGCCGTTCGTGCCAATAGGCGAAGACCGTTTGCTCGTCGTGGCCCGGCAGTAGGGCGTCGCCTTCGAGCCGGTAGGGGCGGATGGCGTCCAGCGGACGAAGCAGCCCGTAGAGGAACGAAGTGATGTTGAGGTGTTGCTGGGCGTATTCGAAATCGGCGGCGGAGAAGCTCGCCGGGGCGATGCGTTTGAAGACGATGCCCGTGTAGGCCGCGAGGGCCGGGAGCGCCGGGGTGTCGCTGTCGTGGAAGCGGCGGTAACGCAGGTGGTTTTCGGCGGCGATGAGGCGGTTGACGCGCAGGAGCCGGGCCAGCTCGTCGGTCGGGAGCGTGGCCAGTTCGGCGGCCAACTGCCGTGCCTCGGCAAGATGGGCCGGAACCGTGGTGCGGGGCGTCGGGACGGAGCTCCGCTCCGCCATCGTCTTGGCGCAGGAGAGGAGTATCTGCATGGCGGTCAGGCTGCGGTGCAGGGGATGCCGAGGGCCTCGACGCGTGCGGCGATGGCCTGCAAATCCTCTTTGGAGACCTTTTCGAGCGTTTGGCAGGGAGTGTCGCGGTCGAGCGAGTAGACCATCACCTGCCGCGGGCGGATTTCGCCGACCAGCTTCAGCCACGCCGCAACCTCCTCTTCGGTGGTGTTGTCGATGGGTTTTCCGTCGCACGTCCCCCGCAGGAACATCGTCTGCAGGATCATCTTTCCCTCGAAACGTTTCATCTCCTCGACGATACCCCGGACGGTGTAGGCCGGGTTTTGCGGGTTGTTCATCCGCCGCACCGTTTCGTCGAACGCCGAGTCGAGTTTGAGAATGTTGTTGTCCACGCGCAGCAGGGCCCGGCGGACGCTGTCGCGGTGGATTTGCGTGGCGTTGGAGAGCACCGAGACTTTCGCCGCGGGGCACAGCGCGTCGCGCAGGGCCAGCGTGTCGCCGATGACGGCCTCGAATTCGGGGTGCATGGTCGGTTCGCCGTTGCCGGCGAAGGTGATGACGTCGGGCGGGGTGCCGTCGGCCACCATCTGCCGCAGGGTGGCTTCGAGCTGGGTGCGGACCTCCTCGCGGGCGTTGAAACGGCGCGCTCCGGGGTGTTCGGCGTTCCAGCCGCACTCGCAGTAGATGCAGTCGAACGAGCAGAGTTTCGATGCCGTGGGCAGCAGGTTGACCCCCAGCGAAAGGCCCAGCCGCCGCGAGTGCACCGGACCGAAGATGATGTCATGGAATAGCGATGTCATGGGGCAAAGATAGCGCAAGCCGAGCGCAAAAGCAAGTTTACTTGCATTTTGCCGAGGCGCAGCCTATTTAAGGCAAAGCCAAAGATAGCGCAAGCCGAGCGCAAAAGCGAGTTTGTTTGCATTTTGCCGAGGCGCAGCCTATTTAAGGCAAAGCCAAAGATAGCGCAAGCCGAGCGCAAAAGCAAGTTTGTTTGCATTTTGCCGAGGCGCAGCCAGAGATCGTGCAAGGCGAGTGCCGAACCGAAATTTTTTTGGCCGGACGGCGGAATTGCCGGGCAATCACACCCCTGCCATCGGGCGTGAATGCCGTCGACCGGCGTTTAAAATCTTAAAATAGGTATAAATGCGTATCCGTACGGAATAAAAAACGGCTATTTTTGACTGCTAATTCTGTTTTATTTATACTTTTGTGCGTCCGAAACGGAAAAATCGTACATAAACTTAATAATTACAAGATAAAATGGTTGATATTTTTTCACGCCTCGAGAAGAATGCGGGCGGACCGATCGGTCAGTACATGGAGTACGCCCATGGTTATTACGCCTTTCCCAAACTCGAAGGCGACATCGGTCCCCACATGGTTTTCCGGGGCAAGAAGATGCTCAACTGGAGCCTGAACAACTACCTCGGACTGGCAAACCATCCCGAGGTGCGCAAGGCGGATGCCGAGGGCGCTGCCCAGTTCGGCATGGCCGCCCCGATGGGCGCCCGCATGATGAGCGGACAGACCGTTTACCACGAGCGGCTGGAGCGTGAGCTTGCCGAGTTCGTCGGCAAGGAGGATGCTTTCCTGCTCAACTTCGGTTACCAGGGCATGATCTCGATCATCGACTGCCTGCTGACCCCGCGCGACGTGGTCGTCTACGATGCCGAGGCACACGCCTGCATCATCGACGGCCTGCGTCTGCACAAGGGCAAGCGCTTCGTGTTCGGTCACAACGACATGGATTCGCTGCGTCTGCAGCTGCAGCATGCCACGGACCTCGCTGAGGAGCAGAACGGCGGTGTGCTGGTGATCACCGAAGGCGTATTCGGCATGAAGGGCGACCTGGGCAAGCTGGACGAGATCGTCGCGTTGAAAAAGGATTTCCAGTTCCGCCTGCTGGTGGACGACGCCCACGGTTTCGGTACGATGGGTCCGGGGGGACGCGGTACGGCGGCGCATTTCGGTGTTGCCGACGGTGTGGACGTGCTCTTCAATACGTTCGCCAAGTCGATGGCCGGTATCGGTGCCTTTGTGAGCGGTCCCCGCTGGCTGATCAACCTGCTGCGTTATAACATGCGTTCGCAGCTCTACGCCAAGTCGCTTCCGATGCCGATGGTGATCGGTGCGCTGAAGCGTCTGGAGCTGATCCGCAACCACCCCGAATTCCAGCAGAAACTCTGGGAGAACGTCCGCGCGCTCCAGAGCAGCCTGAAAGAGAACGGTTTCGAGATCGGCGTGACCAATTCGCCGGTGACCCCCGTCTTCCTGAAAGGCGGCATCCCCGAGGCCACGAATTTGGTGGTAGACCTGCGTGAGAACCACGGCATTTTCTGCTCGATGGTGGTTTACCCCGTGATTCCGAAGGGCGAGATCATCCTGCGCATCATCCCGACGGCGGTGCATACGCTGGAGGACGTGAAAGTTACGATCGAGGCGTTCAAGGCCGTTCGTGAGAAGCTCGAAAGCGGTTATTATGCTTCGCTGCCCATTCCGGTCCGCGCCGACGAGGGCTTTAAGGTACGTTGATTCCGGGCAGGAGTTTCGTTCCTGCCTGCTGTAATATGGAGCATCCCCGGTTTGTAAGCCGGGGATGTTTTTTTAGTGACAAAATTTGTCGGAAAATTTTGCAGAATAATTTTTTTCATTTTATATTTGCAGTCCCGAAACGCAGGGAACGACGGTTTTCGAATTGAGGGAATAGATTGCGGAAATAGCTCAGTTGGTAGAGCGCAACCTTGCCAAGGTTGAGGTCGCGGG